>Ga0310344_10000323_pt1 | contig 38097 bp, 56 predicted proteins | sample HC15DNA20200_MG_FD_203801 | JGI IMG/M metagenome (GOLD analysis project Ga0310344, IMG submission 203801) | Marine microbial communities from station ALOHA, North Pacific Subtropical Gyre - HC15-DNA-20-200_MG | ecosystem: Environmental > Aquatic > Marine > Oceanic | place: Pacific Ocean: North...
AAAGTAGCACCACCCGCTAACGTAAGGGTAGTCCCGCTTACTGAATAAGTATCCGTGTTTTGCTTTACACCGTTGATGTAGAACATCACGGCTTGGGCAGAGGGTGCGGTAAATCCTAGAGAGTGAGTAGACTCACCACCGCTTGCGGTGACAGGTGTACTCTTCCTGATCTCAGAAGATTTAAGTTGTTCGTTTCCTAAGTAAGCCATTAGGTGATCTCAAGAGTTGAGCAGAACACAGTTAGGTGTCCACTTGCATGAGAAGACTGAGCCTTTAAGATATCAGTGTTCTCTACATTTAGCTTGACATCGGCAAAAACCATCGTGCTATCAGCAGGAATAGGAGCCGTTGAGATGATTGGATATACCGCCGAACTGTCTGAGGTATCAACCACACTAACAGACGCATTTATACTATCTGTCCCATTCGTATTACAGATGGTTATGCTGTGAACTACTGTCTCTGTAGACGCGGTAAATACCTCTGTCAATGTAGCGTCAGTAAGATTCTTACCGTGATTTTTAAATGCGTTTGCCATTATTTTCTCCTAACCTAACGCGATTGCCATAGCCGCTGCTGTGCCAACTGCATCACCGCCAGTTTTCCATGCAACGCCATTTGTTGCGGTAGAATCCGCTGTTAATACTAAATCATTCGCCCCAACAGGTAACCTAGTTTCTGAGTCTACTGTGTTGTAAACAAGCAAATCACCTTTGGTAGTAAGTCTGTCAGGAGCAAGCACATCTACTTTTTGCCATTCGCTAGAAGCAGAAGAATACTTTAAATATTGGTCATTCGCGGCAGAGGTTGCACTAACTGACTCTCCCTGTATCCCAGTAACTGTTACTGCACCAGCATTAGTCATGGTAGTATCGCCAGACAATGCGGCAGCAGTAAATCCTGTACCATCACCAATCATAATCTCTGTAGTAGCTAAAGCAAGATTAGATGGAACTCCGCTGGAGTTTGCATTCCTAACCTTTACTGTATTTGCTGGCATATCAGCCAGTTCAGCGTCAGCAACACCAGCATCCTTTATCGTGACAGCACCAGAACTTACATCAAAGTTATCAGAAGAGAAAGATGCTACACCTTTAGCTGAAGTAGTTGCATCATCAGCGGCTACGGTTAATGTTTGCCCTGATGCACTTGTAGTAATACTAGCGCCACCAGCTATGTCTAATGTCTGACTGTCTAAATCTACTGAACCTGTGCCACTATCACCCTCAAAGTCTAAATCTTCAGCGGTTATCTGGGCATCTACATAGGTCTTAATAGCGCCCTGAGTAGCCAGTAAGGTCGCGCTCGATCCTAACGCACCATTATCAATACCTGTTACCGTTGCACCAGTAGCTAACTCTAGACTGGTATCACCTTTTAGTGTAGTGCCTGTTATCGCTGCTGCTGTAGTTCCGCCTATCGGAGTACCATCAATCGCGCCACCATCAACATCAACCGTCTTAGCAGCTTCTACACTGAATGGTAACGTCAGGAATGTGGAACCATCATAAACCTTGATAACATGGTTCCCAGCGCCGCCTGAAGTATCAATCCAGATTAAGCCTTCTGCAAGCCCTGTTGCGGGAGCAGTTGCTTTAGTATGTATAGCATTAACTGCTTGATCTACAGACGGGAATGATTGCTGAACAACCTTCTTGATTAGTCTAAGATGGTCATCACCTTGACTTACCGGATCACCCGCAGGGGGATTAGCCGGGACAAGATTATTAATATAATTACCAGTTTCTAATGCCATTAGTAGTACCCGCCTGTATTAAGAACTCTCAGTTGTCCAGAATGTCTATCCTTTTCATCCTGTTCTTGTATGTCTTTTACTGCTTGATCAAATGCAGCAGCCCATACCTGAATTCGATCATCATTCTGCAAGAATGGCTCCGCTTCAAGTAAGCATCCATATAAGTACACATCTGGCGCATCAGTCAATATAGTATTGGTAGTTGTTAAAGCAGATAACGACGGAACCTTCTTGTAATAAAGGAATTTTATTGTGTAGACTACATCAGGGGATGGCCCTAAATAAAAATTATTACCTTTTATTGTATAAGATAAAGGTTTTCCAGTAGTGCTACCAGCCCAGATTCTATCCATAACTTCAGGAGTAATATAACTCAAAGGAGTTATTGGGTTAGTAGTTAAGTGAACTGTACGCATCTGTCGGTAGTCAGTAGGAAGTGAATAGCTCCTAGTTCCTGCAACAGTAACTTGTTCGGCTTCTGTTTCCATAGAACGGATACGCAAGAGCCTATTAAATCTAGCTTCAGCTAATGTAATAAAATCAGGTATCCTCGCAGTTAGATCATCCCTGTCTAACCAGTCAGCAACCGAAGTTTGCAGTTCTGTGTAATTTGAAAAAGCCATTATCTACGAGCAATAAAATAAACGCGATTGTTCAAAATGCCAAAGTTTGTTTGTATTGAGCCGGGTTGTCCCGGATTGTATAGCCACATAGTTATACCCTCGTTGGAGTAGTCCTGAAGTATTTGTTATCAGGATCATTTAAATATTTTGCAAGCAACTTGGGGTCTTTCTCTATAGCCCCGTTAGTATCTTTTAGCCATTGCTCCCAGATTGTTGTGGGTATAGAAGCAACTCTAGTACCATGCGCCTGTTTTCCGGGCGTAAGCTTATCCCCGTACTCTCGTTCTAATTTTTTGTTGACTTCAAGAAGGGGATCAACATCCTGAGTCGTAACGATGCTATAAGTACCGTCTTTATGATCCTCAAACGTAGTTGACCTGTAATGCTGGTTTTTCATAACGGGAGACTCCCCCGCTCACCCGACATCTTTTTAAACGCTTTCATTGCTTTCTCTGTAGAAGCCTTTACTGTATAGTCAGTTTTAGTTGGTTTAACATCTTTCTGGGGCTTTAGCCCCTGCTTTAACGCTTTCTTTACGCTCATGCTTTACCTTTAAGTGGAAGGGAGCGGCCCCTAAGAGCCGCCCCCAGTACATCTTACGCAGCTTTAACACCAATGACTGCACCTGAAGCCTGACCATTTTTACCACGTAGGCCATACTCAGCAATCATCATCTGCTTAACGGAGTCACCAGTTTTAGCTAGAGTCTCAGTCTGGAACGGACGTAAATAGTCAATCGACCAGAAATCATAATCTAGTACATATAGCTGGTTAGCTAAACAGAAGCGATTAGGTACAATCTTGAAAGTGCCAAAGTCTGTCACGATAACATCAACAGAGTTGATCGACGTTGCCGGTGAAGTCTTATCGTGGTTTGTCACGATATCAGCAACAGTCGAACCAGCTAGTGAAGACATTTTGACTTTCAACGAAGAGTCGCACATGATTACATCAGGCGAACCGCCAGCCTTAAAAATCTGCTCGACACAATCATTGACGTGATCCATCGTCAACACAACGTCAGCACCCGCAGGAGCCGCTACACTAGTACCAGTACCAGCGTTAGCGACAGGAGCCGCAGGACCAGCCGTTGCATCTATGATGTTGGAGTCACCCGCTACAGCGTCACCCATCCAAGTCATACAAGCACCAGTTGCTCTTGCTACACCAGCAGCACCAGCAGCTTTCACTGTTTCACCCGTCAGCATGAATTCCATATCACGCTTAATTTCTTTTGCGCGTTTGGCTAGCTGATAGGCTTGCGAAGATTTACGACCCGCCCAATCTACTGCTTCAGCGGTGCCAGAAGTCTGGACTGCCTTTTCACTAATTTGGGTTTGGTTCGTCAACTTAACAGGCTCAACAACAGCTAACGATGCTGGGTCGTCGCCTTCAAGTTTGCGGTTCGCCGCTGCCGCAGCAAGTTCGTCTTTCTGCCACTCAAATAGAGTGTTAGAAGCCGTACCTTTACCACAGCCATTCATGAACGGAGTGTCCATTGGCGAAATGTTATAAATAATGTTACTTAGGTCTTCTCGGATTTGAACACCACCGAAAGTTAACCTAGTGCCGGGTGGGACTGCCATAATGCAATTCCTCCTATTTTAGAGTTCTACGAAATCCTCAAAGAGACTAACTGAGTCATCTACATGACCTGTCTCTTGAAGACGCTTCATTTGAGCATTACGTTTGCGACTAGCAGATTCTTTTTTATCAGTTCCTTTCCCAGACTTTGCGACCTTTGGTTTGTTTTTTGTTTTCTTAGCTTTGATGTTTTGAGTTTTAGACTGCATTTCCTCAAAAGCTTTAGCTTGCAACAAAATCAAAACAGATCGGTGATCGGCTAATTGGGATACCTCGTCAGAGGTAAACCCTTTGGATAAAGCAAAATCTCTTAAACCACCAGCTATTTCTGCTTTTATCTTCGGGTCTGCCCATTGAGGTATAATCTCAACCATCTTTGCGTGTTCTTCTGCAAGTGTCTGCTGCATCATGTGAGCTTGTTCTTGCTCCTGTTGGTGCATTGCTTGCTGAACGCCCTGCTGTTCACGCTGGATGTTAGATTGAATCTCGCGGTACTCATCTCGCTTTGTGAGATACTCTTCCCGGTCTTCAAGTTTCAATCGTTCCCAATCAGTGTTCTCTAAAGACTGTAACTGTGAATACTGATTTTGAATTGCCTGACTAGCGGCATCTACATATTGCTGACGGAACATCTGAGTTTGCTGAATCTCGGCTTGTGCCTGTTGAGCATAAGCTTCTAATTGCTTTCTTTGTTCAGATAGTTCCTGAGTTTTCTTTGTATAATCTGATTGTCGAGAATAACCGCTTACCAGTTCATCAAGGCTTACCTCAACATCTGCGCCGTCAACTTTGACAACGTAAACATCGGGTTCCTCTTCTCCTTCTTCCTCTTCCTCAGACTCTTCAGACTCTTCTTCTTCCTCTTCGGATTCCTCCTCAGATTCTTCGTCTTCAGAAACCTCATCCAATGATTCGTCTGGTTCTTCCGTGGACGCATCTTCTTCTGTAGGCTGCTCCTCTTCGTTTTTAGGTTCTTCCTCTTCGGAGCCTAGTAAACCAAGAATTGCGTTATGGGCTGCTTCCATACTTTCACCGGGAGCTACCGGGCCTTGCGGCACAGACGGGGCAGTTTGCGTGTCCGCCATTTTATTTCTCCTTAAATATGTTGTTCTTTTTGAATTTTCGCCATCTCTCCAGTTTCTACTATACTGGTTAGATGAAGGCGAACCCTCTCCAAGAGTCGAAGTGATAACCAAACCTGTTCTCTGGCTTCGGTATCACCTACACTGGAAAATTCCCAAGTGTTCTTTAAGTTTTGTTCTAATTCTGTAAATGCTTCTACTAACAAAGGGTCGGTGAGGAGGCGCTTGGCTTGTTCCTCTCGTTGTTGGTTCATGTATTATCCTATAGCAACGGGCCTATTTTGTTCTGCTTCTAAGTTTAATTCAGCGGCTTTTAACTGTGCATCAACCGCAGCTTCTTCTGCATCCTTTTGGACTCTCATGAATTTTACTTGCAATTCCCCTTGTTTTATTTCAAGTTCTTTTTGTTTCATCTGCATCTCAGCTTGAGCCATCTGATCTCTCATAGATGGTCCTTGCTGTGGTGGAGGTGGTGGTGTCAAGAAGTCATCAGTATTCTGATAACCCATTGCTTTTACAAGGGCTTGACCCATGTTATACATATTTTGTTCTGTGACAATCTTTAATCCACCCTGCATAGCTTGGGATGCAAACTGTATCATCTGAGAAAGATAAGCCATCTGCTGATCTTTCGATCCATGACCCAAAGCAACAGATACGCTGCAATCCATCTTATCGTTCCACATATCAGGGCGTACAGGCACCCACTCATTGCGTAACATTACAACGCGCTCTTTGTCTTGATTCTTTAACAAGAGAGCGTATATTCTATTCATTAACTCTTTAACGCCTGTCTCGGCAAAGTTTCTTGCAACTAATTCTATGCGTGACTGTGCGCCAGTTAATACTGCATTGACTGCTGTTGCAGTAGTATGAGAGGTTAAAGCTTTATCGTTAAGCCCTTGAGAGTATTTGGATACCCCTGCACGGCCTTCCCGTACAGAGTCAAGGTACTCAAGCATTTGAAATGAATGAGCTTCTAACGGAGGAGTGGCTAGAGGTGTGATGGCCTGTGGTGACTTAACTCTAACAATTCCACCTGGCCTCTGGGTTAGCAGGTCATCCAGATTCGCTTGACCCTCAAGAACTGCATACCTACCAAAGTTCTGATTGTACATATTATCCATGAGGTTTCTAATCAACGTACTCTTGATTAACTGCAAATCCATTACTAGATCAGCAATACTCAACCCAAAGAACTTATGCGGTATCTTTACTGGTGTAAGAGATACAAAGGGAATCTCATCGATCTCTTCATTGGCTATAATCTCTTTACCAACTGTGCAAACCTTTCTTAACTCTGCAATGCCATCACCATTGAAGTCTGTTCTTAAAAAGCTTTCATGCAGCCAGTATTCTCTAAGAGCTTCCTCTGTATCGGTAGCGTTGCCCCAGCCAGATTCATACTGAGCCGAATCATCGAAAGCATAACGAGCAAGACGCTCCGCAGAGAAGTTATCCATATCATCACCACCAGCGCCTAGCAAAGCTGGGTCGAAGTCATAATCAGGATACATCTCTCTTAAATCAGATAGACTCTTTCTTACACGGTGACAGACAAATCTAGAATCCTGAATGCTTTTTGACTCTCTTGCAATTAAGAACTCATCAGGCGGAACATTCTCTATACGGACCTTACCGTTAGTGCTTTGCCTTTTGATAACCACATCATGCAAAGGCTCTTGATCTAGATACTCCGTATGTTCTATAACCTCAACATCGTTACCAAGCAGAAGTATCTCAAACTCCTGCTCTGTCAGCCTCTTGTACTCTTCACGTTGAGCTTCTTCGTACTCATCCCACCAGACTTTTACAATGCCATTCTTTGATAGCAATGCATCAGTGAACCAAGAATAAAGTATTTCCCAACCTTCATTGTCTTTAGTGAAGACGTAGTTGACGTAATCAGTAGCTTGCTCTGCTGCTTTTACATCTTCAGGGCCATGCGGATTAAACTTAACCATCTCATCACCAGATGCAAAGATACGCATCAATGATGGCTTTATCCACTCTATAGTATCCTGAACAGTAGAATCAACAAACTGGCTACGACCCTCTACTTCATTGCCGAAAGGCAGCGCATAGTAGTAGTCCATAGCCTGCTCTCTCTGTTTAGAGATTTCATCACCATAACCTAAAGAATCAGTGATTTCTCCCTGAATCCTTTGTAATAGTTCTTCTTCGCTATATTCCTTAGACAATACCGTAATTCCTATACTCTACTTCGTTAGTCCATGTTGGGTCTTCGCCTGATATGGCAAAGCGTTGTGATTGAAATGCGTAGCGTGTTGCACTCATCAGGTCATCCCTGATAGGCACTACCTTGCCACCTTTTCTGTGATACATCCTAAATTCTTCAAACCAGTCATTTAACGTGTTAAATACTTTAAACTCATTCTTCTCCATCTTCTGAAGCATCGCCATGATGCCTTCCTCGATAGAGTTAGAGCCTTTCTTTTCCCCTAATGCTGCTGGGTTGGTAAAGTGTTCAAGAAGGAAGTTACACCCTAGATTCCTATACTGGTCAGCCAGACCGGGATTACCCATAGAATCTCGTCTATTGCCGTCATGGGGATAAGCAATGGGGATAAAGTTTGGTCTAGAACGTATAATCTGTGAGTGGACGGAAGGACTTGCTTTAGATGCCCGGTAACAATCGTAGACATAAAACATATCCTCTTCTTGGTCTATCGCACACCACACTACTGCTGTTGGATGATCCCAACCAAAGTCTATTGCCGCTATTCTGGGCCAATGAGCCTCAATGGTTATAGGATCAATCATTAAATCGTCTTCTGGAACAGGGAATATCAAGCCTGAACCAATAGACGGTCTGCCATACCTCCTCATTTCCCTCTCATGCGGAGAGTAAGCAGAAAGAATCTGGGACATTACCGCCTCAGATAGATGTCCCGATTCTCCCTTCATGGACTGTATCTTCTCAGATGCGTCATCCCAAGTCGCATTCGTTAAAGATTGTCCTTTCTGTAGCCTGTTTATAAAGGCCGCTACAGTCTCCGTCATCCCCGCTTCAGGAGTAAAGGTCATGTAAACCATGCCTCGCCTATCAAGTGTACGGGTAACAGCCTGTGAATATAGCTCTCTGCTTGGCTCCTCATCCAACCAGACAACATCCACTGACCTACCCTGCCACTTTTCCACACCCATCTCATACGCTTTGAAATGTAAAGAAGAGTTCGCCCCGGTGATGTGGCGTATTAGAGCCACACTTTTTGCATTCGGGACACCCGGCTTCCGCTCTGTTTTTATAATATATTGTTTCGGAATGGCACCGGAACCAAATGCTTCAGGATCATCAGGGGAACCCAATAACTCTGCTTGTACGATATCTCTCGTTGTTTCGTTGGATACACCGCCAGCCCATGCTGTAATTGGTTGAGTATATACCCTACCTTCCCACCAATCAGGGTATATCCCTGTTAAATGGTAAGACATCTCTGCTGCCCCACAGAAAGACTTGCCTATTCGGTTAGCTGCCATTAGCAGCCTTTGATTAGAATCACCCCCTGTTTTATGGAACTTTACTTGGTACGGGTACGGGTCATAAAGGTCGATCTTGTTAAATCGCTCTCTACGCCTTAACTCCCTTAGTATCTCAACAGATCGTTCAGTGTTTGAGGAGTTGGGCAAGTTCCTTTTCCAAGTCTTCTTTAGATGTTGACTCTATGCTAGACGTTTGCACTTTTTCGATTGGCTTCATCCCAGACCGATCCAGAACATCCTTCACAGCAGAAAGCCGTACTGCTTCTGACTCTGCGCTTTCTACCAAGGTTCTCAGCATAGCCAAAGATACAGGTACCATGTCCTGCACCATCTTCTTTGTTCTTTCCTCTATCTCTTGAAAGAACTTCTGTTTTAGTTCGTGACCCTTCTGCCCCGCAGTCTTTGCTGAGTAACCAGCGACTATCGCGCTCTGGGTCGCATTGCCTGTCAAGCAATACTGTTCAACAAACTTGTCTTGTGAGATGTTCATTTTCTTTTTCTAAGTAACTCGGCGTTCCTTTCCATACGCTTGTGTATGCCTGTTCCTGCCTTTTTTGAACGTCTGTAACCAGCATGGTTAAGATATTCGTCAGCAGCGGCATCCCTTTTACCCTCCTTCAAGAGCTTGACAAACTGATTATTGCTTTTTATGTCACCACGAAAGGCCATATCTACCAAAGCCTCACGCATACCACTGTCCATACTATCATATCTCTCAGGGAACATACCCTGTATTACACCAATCTTTTCGTCAATATCAGACTGTAACTGCTCTGAAGCTTCACCGGGCCACGCAAGCAACCCCATAGGTCGATCCCTTGTATTTAAGTGACCAACACCCTGCAACTCTCCCTTTGCAGAACTAAAGCTATCAGTGTAAGGAAGTAGCCTGTAGCCTTCCTCTTCAATCATCCTGTCAAATAACCGCTTTTTCCAAGGGTCATCGTAGGTGCTTTCTAATGGGAAGAACTTTTGAATCAGTTTGGAGGCAGCCGCATTCCCCATATTGAATAGACTAGCCACGTTTACGGTTCATCTTCTTCAGGGTTTTAGCTAATCTGGCTTTCTGCCCTATCTTGCCTTTCTGCTTGGCGGCTGCATTAAGCTTTGAAGCTGGTATATTCTCCCCTTTCTTCACTCCTAAAGCTTTTCTTAATGATCCGGGTTTCTTGATTGCCCCCTTGATCCAGTTCTTATTAGACATTCCATTCCTCTATATGACGTATTATTCAGATTGTAGGAATATCAAGGGATTTATCCATCGCCTTGACTCCTGAAGAAACGTAATTAGGGAAGATAAATGGAAAGACTGCGTGAACTATACCCACAATAGCCATCAGGAAAAGCTTTAAAGATAGCTTGATTGCGTGAGATAGATGTCGATAGTAAGTAGTATTGTTTTCTGCTAAGTGTTTCATGATTTGCTTATATTGCTTAAAATACCCCGATGATGAGTGGATAGAATATATATATTTAATATTTGCCGTATAGGGGGTGGGCCTACTGGTACCCCCCTAGTCGAGGCGGAATGTGTATCAAAGCCACAGCACTATCGGTAGGCTGGGTGGACACCCATAGATGCGTAGCGTCGCCCCGCAGCCGTAAGGCGAGGAGCGACATAAAGACATTGCGCAAGCAATGACATAGCTGTTGCGTTAGGGATGGAAGCCCGATAGGGTCAAGACTTTCTTCTGTATGAAAGGCTTGATTCACGACAGCCCGACCTTTAGGTAACGCCCTAACTCAGAAGCCTGAGACTAGCGTGTGTGTGGGTGGGAAGGATATCATATCCAAGCTACAAATGCTTATGGTTAGAACCAAGTACATCTATGGTGCTGTTAATCTGTTAGGTTGTTTCTCTATTAGGGAAGACAGTACCAGTGAGATAAATGCTATTAGGTTGTAATGGCGCTGAAGGCTGTCTGCCGTTGCTGTTGCTGTTTCTGTAGTGAAGGAGAGTTCCAACACGACTGAATCACAAAAGACGAGCTTTAGCTCGACATTAGAGTTGGGGCTGGGATGCCGGGCTTCTAGGGCGGCGCCGTTGCTGTTAAAAATTTTTGCAGGAAATGACCATAATAGTGCAAGGATATCTGCATATATTCCGCAGAACTCCAAGCGCATAATACGTTTGTGGTTGGGAGTTGATGGACAAGGCTTCTAATTAAGAGGATGAGGACGACTTCTCCAGCGGCCCCCGGCCCCGATGATCCGGTTGTATTAACCATTAATCAGATAAGGAAATATATCAACATGAACACATTAATTGACGAAATCCGATCCATTAACGGTCACGCCTTCGGTAGCTTTAACTGGTGGATTGGGATGCAGTTAACCAAGCTGGCCTGTGTAACGGCCCTCGATCATGCGATGAAGGCCGACCCGATGCCGTCTGAGGTGCCGACGCTGGACGAGCGCAATGAGCGGGACTATCAAGCCGCATATGCCCAAGTCGAGCGCGAATGGCGGCGGGATGCTGGGTTGCACGATCACCAGCCTGTCTTTGGTTCGGTCTGTGCCTTGATGAATTTGCTGCAGGTGCCACGCGAATTCAACGACAAGTGCTGGCCGTCTGAGCAGATCGCGCGAATGGTCGCGGACTACGCACCGTCGAGTAACGCTGACGAGGCCGATGCAATATTCGGTGCGCCTGATGCGCGGGAAACCTTTGCCGATGTCTTACGGGCGCAGAAGATGCAGAACCTGATGGACTACGGCGAGCGCGTCGTTGCGCTGATTGCTTCGACCCGTGATCTGGACGAGCCATTGGCCGACGATGCGAATCTGGACTGGCTCCCTCGAATGGTCGTGTCTGCGGTGAACGGGCAGTTGCGATCAAGCAAGCGTAGAATGCTGGAAAAGCAGATAGCCGCTGATGAGGCGCGGTTCGTGGTCGCAACGATGAAAGCTGTCAAGGCTCAAGCGGTTTAACTCCAATCGGGGGCTGGCTTCGGCTGGCCCCCAAGGAGATTGTAATTTTGCGCCCTTCTCCCCATGTTGACGCTGTGGTTGTCCGCGCGTGCGAAGCGATCTGTGCGCGGCGAAAGAGATGCTGTCGCGGCTTGCCGCCACATTCCTATAACCGGGACCCCGGTGGAATGTTGTTTAGCACGATTGAGGCAAAATATTTAAACTGAGAATGTATATATTTATAAGGTAAGTGATTGAAATAAATATATATTTTCTTAGTGAAGATTTAAACTATAGGAGTTAATGTTATGACTGTTTTGAAAGACCTTGTTAATAGACAAGATTTAATCCTTGCATTAGTTGAGAGCTATACCAAGATTGAAATATCCCATATGTGGAACGGATTGTATTTTGATCTTTCAGATAAAGGAGTATCTTTAGATGAAAAGAAACAAGGTATAGTTAATCATCTATTGACTCCAAGCTTTGTAGAATTCCCGCCGGGTGTTGATGTGGGTATTATTGAGAACGAATGGGAGGACTAAGGATGAGCTTTCTAGAATTCTGGGTAGTATCGTTGACTTTGTTATTTGTGTTCGCTTATATATTATATATTGCAACTAAGGGTTGACAAGATTATGATCGACCTGTATATTTACCTGAGTTTCTTAGCTGTTGTATCCGCAACAATTATATGGGAGTGAGGCATGAACTGTAAAATCTGTGGTGTAATAGATTTTTTAATAGAAGGTTTGTGTTGGTATTGTATCCAAGATGCATGTGAACCCGACCCGTACAGGAGTGAGGGCCATGACTAAACTATTTGATGAATCAGGTAATATCAATATTGCACTAGAAAGAGAGGAGAAAAGCGTGAGTGTTAAGCTAGATGTTTACAAAGTAAAGCGATATCATATTGTTGTCGAGCCTTATGAGTCAGGTAATAATATATCTGTATACATGAGTCCAAGTAGAGGAGGAGATAACGAACCTTTTACTGGTATTAAACTAAAGAATATGGATGAGTTGGTTGAGTTATCTGAACGATTGCAGCAAATAATTTTTGACTATGAAGTTGCTATTAACTATGACAAGGAGCCGTTCTAATGAAGCTGATATATAAAATTGTTGAGGCGATAAAAGAATCTGAACATGAAGTAGTCCTTCCATTGTATGATATACTTGATGGAGAGATCAATCAGAATGATGCTTTTTATATTAAAAAATTAAATAGATGGCTGGATGAACTTCAAGAGATGTATGATAAAGCTGAAGTAGTTGATGACCTTGAGCATAGCCTCAACCAAGCAGACAACTTGCTTGATGTGGCAGAGAGTGAGCTAAGAACAGTTTGGGAGACACTAAGCGAAGCCAGAGGACACACCAATGTCTAATAAAACGTACCCGTTAGGATCAAGTGAGGCAATGAAGCGTGAGCCTCGTCTTGATGAAGAGTATTACTTAGATCGTATCGATAATACCCTTACTAAACTAAAGATTAACATGCAGGAGTTGGAAGACTCTTACCTTGAGGACTCAATTAATGAACAGTATCAATGATCCATCAGCATACAGAATGATTGCCTTAGAAAAAGCTTTGAAGCTTGAACTGTTAGGCATGAAGCGAAGAGGGCAGTCTGCTTACTCAATAGTTAAACAACAGTACGGATTGAAGGGTAATAGAGAGAAAGTATACAATCAATTACTAGATTTAAAAAACCAAATGCTTGCAGGAGAATAGCAATGTCACACTTTTATGGTACAATATACGGTAATCGAGGCGCTGGCACACGATGCGGCACCAAGGACTCAGGCATGGTCGCTATTGCTGCGTCGTGGGACGGATGCATACGAACCTACACATGGTATGATGTTTGGAATGATGTGAACAAGTATGAGGTTTATCAATCCACTTGGCATGGACAGGGGATAAGCAAGTTCTTATCAACTGGAATAATCGGAGAGTGATTGAAGCTCTTTCTTGTCACGCATACGCGAATAGGCTACTCTCGATTTGTGAGGGTAGCCTGAGTGTTTGTTATGCTTGGCGACAAGGTTGCGCTGTCGTTTGACTCGACGGCGGGACTTGCGATCTTCGTCCATATATTCATACCTATACCCTTATTAGTTTTCACCACTTTTTTACCACTTTTCTGCAGAAGTTTACCATATACCACAGAAAGGTGACCCTAGTAATGGAGAGCGAGGGTCTGGGTAAGGCTGGTAGCGCCTGTCAACTACCATACTGGTAGGGTAGCTAGGGGTATAGGGCAAACGTTCAACCACGGGCCTGTACGGGCCTCACAGGGGGTGTTATAGTATGGCTACTAAGTCTTGGGGTAAGTTCTTTAGGAAGAAAGGGTATCAAGGTATATACAGGAGAGAGGCAAAGCTCTTGGATGTATATAAGCTGGAGTGGTCCGATGACTTGAACCGATACACCCCAAATCTGATAGACTCAAAGAAGTTCCCTACCATGAAGGCTGCTGAACGATACTTTATGAACCCTCTATAAGGAAGCATAGTTCAGATGCTATATAAGGGTCTACAACTGGTATGACCAATAGACCCCAATGAATCAACCACTTAGCGAGGTTAACTTATACTAATATGGAACGTAATATAATAAAAGAATTTACTTCTAAGGTAGAGAATACCAAACAAGAAGCTATGGCTCAGTATATACAGACTGGGGCTGTTGCTGCCGATACTCTGATGGAAAGATGTTTAAAGCTTATTGAGAGAATTCAAAAAATTAAAGCTCCCGACTATATTAAAGATCCTTGTTTAAAGAGGTGTTGGGATGTATATATGTGGCATCAGGATAATAAGATGCCAACTAAATTAGATATAACTTTAAAACCTGTGATAAATATAGAGGACGATATGGATATTAACGATAACCTAGAAGTATCAAGTAACTCTGCTGACGCATACTCTGGTGGACAAGGGTATGCCCATATAAATTGGGATCACATGGGTCATGCTAAAGGTCACAAGATAAACCCTTATTGGAACAAGGACTTAGCCAAAGTAAAGCACCCTGTAAGAGTGCTGGAAGGGCAAGAAAAACTGGATGCCTTTGAAGATTATAAAGATAGGAAGCGTAGTAAATCTAGCTGATGGCAGTCGGTGGCGCTGTCGCTCTGACTTCATAGCAGAACACGGTAAAGATTCCGTGTGGATGCTTCATTACAAGAAGCATTGGACTAAAGATATTAAACCATTTATTATTAGGAGTGAGGCAGATGCCGCTACCGTGTGTGAAATGTTCCCGACCATCTACACAAGCAAGTCCAACAAGCCTGTGCGATAAGTGTTGGGCTGACAGATACTCGCTTCAGTGTATCGGCGGCTCAACGCTTCCTTATAAAAAGGTGCTTCAGCAATACCTTGAGGGGTCAGGGTTGTGGATAGGCAAGGATGAATCAGTCGAAGCTTGGCAGTTAAGGTGTAAGGAAGCTGCACAAAAAACCACGTTTGGAAAATGAATACTCAATCAGCTAAAGCTAAAGGCCGTAGGTTACAGCAATGGGTTAGAGATAAACTAATTGAACAGAAAGGAATCAAAGAAGATGATGTACAATCTAGATCGATGGGTGCAGGAGGCGAAGATATTATACTATCGTCTGACGCAAGGCACTACTTTCCCTATAGTATCGAATGTAAAAACCAAGAGAAACTAAATGTATGGAAGGCTTATGAACAAGCTGAATCTAATTCAGGCAAGTATGAACCTTTACTCATTATCAAGAAGAATGGCAAAGAACCGTTAGCCATCGTATCAGCAGAGCATTTTATAAAAAACAATACACATATCAGGTTATAGGAGAACCTAATGGATAAAATTGAACGAGCTTTAAAGCGACCTTTCCCGGTAGCTAAGTTACGCTGGCGTAAGGGACAGGGAGGCAGTGGTGAACTGGTGTACATCACAGCAAGGGATGTCATGGACAGGCTTGATGATGTCTTTAATGTGGATGGATGGCAGACTCGCTATGACTTCATTGGCAACCGTATGATCTGCAATCTCAGCGCATACATTGACGGAGAATGGATTACTAAAGCTGATGGTGCTGATGACAGTAATATTGAGGGAGCCAAGGGCGGGATCAGTGACTCACTTAAACGTGCTGCTGTCCTGTTCGGTGTTGGTCGGTACTTGTACCACCCCAATGCTTTTGATAGGGAAAAGAATCCTGCATCGTGGGCTACGCCTGAAGGATACGATGAACTAATGAACTCTAGAGATCAAGGAGAATAACATGAGTGGAAACTACAAGCCAAGAGCAAAGAGTGAAGAAGAGAAAGCGCATGACCTCAAGATGGTTTTGGAGAGAGTAGATAAATGTTTAGCGCATTCTTCTCAACTGGTAGATGAGATTGAAGAGTGTGGTGACACATGGATAAGCACAGTCAGAGATGCTAGGGGTGCGATTGAAAATTTAGAGCATTCAAACACAGTAATGAAACAAAAAAAGGTTGGAGAATACTTCGATCCCAGCAAAGGAACAACAGGAGCATACTATTACAATGACATTCAAGCTAACTGAGTACCAGAAGTTTATCCACAAGTCTAGGTACGCTCGGTATCTAGACTCGGAGGATAGGCGTGAGACATGGGAAGAAACAGTACAAAGATACTGTGATTTCTGGGAGAAGCCTCTACCTAACGAGGTAAAGCAAGCCATCTTGGACATGGAGATCATGCCAAGCATGAGAGCTTTGATGACTGCGGGTAGAGCTTTAGCCAGAGACAATATGGCTGGGTATAACTGTTCCTTTATTGCTGTCGATCACGTTAGATCGTTTGATGAGAACCTTTATGTCCTGCTGTGTGGAACAGGGGTAGGCTTTAGCGTAGAGAGACAGTTCATTACTAAGCTACCTGAAGTTCCTGATACTCTGCATGAGACTGATACTGTTATCAATGTAAGAGATAGTAAGATTGGTTGGGCCAGTGCGTTGAGGGAATTGATTGCGCTGCTGTACCAAGGATCAATCCCTAAGATTGATTACAGTAAGATACGTCCTGCCGGGGCTAGGTTAAAGACCTTTGGAGGGAGGGCATCAGGCCCAGACCCGTTGAAGAAACTGTTTAACCAGTACATCAGGATATTTAAGAACGCTGCTGGCAGGAAGCTAACCAGTATAGAATGTCATGATCTTATGTGCTACAATGGAGAGGCTGTTGTAGTGGGCGGTGTAAGGAGAGCGGCAGAACTTAGCCTGAGTAACCTAACAGATGAGCGTATGCAACGCGCCAAGATGGGCCAGTGGTGGGTGGATGAGCCACAACGTGCGCTCTCTAATAACTCTGTCTGCTATACTGAGAAGCCTGACATTGGTATCTTCATGCGTGAATGGATTTCTCTCTATGAATCTAAGAGTGGAGAGAGGGGCATCTTTAATCGACAGGCTGCTAAAGAATTGGCTCCTGAACGACGGGATAAAGACCATGAGTTCGGCTGCAATCCCTGTTCTGAGGTGGTACTTCGCAGTTCTGGTTTGTGCAATCTTTCTGAAGTAGTGCTTAGACCTAAAGATACAATCGATGATGTACGTCGAAAGGTTAGGCTGGCTACTATACTGGGAACGTATCAGTCTACGTTGACAGACTTCAGGTATGTGCGTCCTATCTGGAAGCGTAACGCAGAAGAGGAGCGCCTGTTAGGTGTTAGCTTTACAGGGGTATTTGATTGTCCTGCTATCTTACACGCTACTCCAGAAGAGCTAGGAGACTTAAAGCTACACGCTGTAGAGCAGAACAAACTATGGGCTAAGAAGCTAGATATAAATCAATCCGTAGCTGTGACTTGTATTAAGCCGTCTGGTACAGTCAGTCAGTTAGTAGGGGTTGCCGGGTCTGGGCTGCATCCAGCCTATGCTAATCGGTATATCCGTAGAGTGAGGCAGGATATAAAAGACCCATTGAATCAAGCGCTTATTGAATCTGGTGTACCTTATATCATTGACCCATATAATAAAGATGCCTTAGTCTTTGAGTTTCCTATGGGCGCATCAACAAAGTGCATAACAAAGAATCAAGTCAGTGCGATTGAACACCTAGAGATATGGAAGAAGTTTGCTTTGTATTGGTGCGAGCATAAGCCAAGCGTAACAATCTATATAGCAGAGGATGAGTGGTTGGCTGTTGGTGCTTGGTGTTGGCAGAACTTTTATATACTCAGTGGGGTTAGCTTTCTACCTAAAGCAGATGACGCTCACATATATGAGGCTGCTCCATACGAAGAGATAAGCAATGCTAAGTACAGTGAGCTAACAAAGAAAGCAACCAAGGTTATTGATTGGGATAAGGTTATTGAGTTAGATGATAACACAATAGGCAGTCAAGAACTCGCGTGTACTGGAGATGCTTGCGAAATATAGAGGAAGAACATGATACCTAAGATAAAGAGGTGGGAAGATAAGAAATACAGGGAGTGGGTAGCAACATTACCCTGTGCTAACTGTAACATTAAAGATGAGACTATAGTGGGCCATCACTTAGCTCACATACTAGCTCCTCATTGTGGCGGAGGAGGGCAGAAGGCGGCTGACTATCTGAGTATGCCGCTGTGCTATGTGTGTCATAACAAGTTGCATACAGAGGGAGACACAGTATTATTGGCACATCAGGTAACAATGATACTGAATACACTGAGGCTGGCATTCCATTACGGTAAACTACAGGAGGGAAAATGATTAGTGAAGAGCGGGTAGAAAAATCTTTGATATATATAGCAGAATCAGATGAAGATGCTGCTAAAAAGTTTGCAATAGTTAAGGGTCTAGAGAAAGATGAGAAGATAGTCAAAGCATTATGCATGGTTGATGCACGAAAGATGCATAACACAATCGCAGATGCAGATGCGGCTGTCTATCGAAGCGCACAGTATTTGGATTGGAGAAACAAATACGAGAACGCTATTGCTGACTCTAAACTAGTGGAGAATAAACGTGACACAGAAAGAATCATCTGGGAAACTTGGAGAACGGAGCAAGCAAACATCCGACGATCCTGAATGGATGTACGAACAGCCTAGTGAATGGGCTAAACTAACTGACTCTTATAAGGAGAGCAAAATGAGTGACAAGTATATTGTACGCAATACTGGTGCAGCATTTGAGAAACGCGACAAGGCTCAAGACTGGATGGATGATGAGGCTGGTAAGGTAATGATTAGCATTGGGGGTGATGACCACTGGATGTGGGTAGGGATCAAGCGTAAGAGCAATGACTCTTATGGCACAATCTCTGACCTCTCATTTAGAGAGATGACTACCGAAGATGTTGCTAAGTATTGTTCAGCTTATGCAGTAGTCAACAAAGGTGAGGAGCCGTGGCGATCTGATCCAAAGTATTCGCCAGCTAGTCACCGTCCTTATGTGCCGCAAGGCAATCAGTCGTTCCAGCCAGCTACTAAATCTGATGACACAATACCCTTCTAGGGTAGGGGGTAGCATGAAGAAGTTACGCAGCAAAGTAGAGATGCTGTATGCAATTCTTTTGATTAAGGTAATGAAACTAACAGAGTAATCGCCCTCAGAGGGGACTTCTCAGGGTGAGCGGTGGCATCCTAAAAATATAATACTGAGCCTCTGCGGGTATTTCATTTGATCTTGGTATTATATATCCACCGCAACTATTTCATAACAAGGTATAACTCGGAGGCTGTGATGATAAAGTACCATACAGGGCAAGAGTTTGATGTAAGATATGACCATGTAGCCCACAAGTATTGGCTTAATAGAAGCGATCAGCTAGGGGAGGATGAGGATTTAGTGCAGATTCCATCTGTTACACGAATCATTGACGCATGTTTTCCCAAGCACCTCACCGATTGGGCAGCTAAAGCTGCGGCTGATGCTTACTTGGATAACTGGAACTCCAACATGGAGGTGCATGACAAGTACGAATTGATGGTCAATGCACACAAGAAGCTAGGTGAAGAAGCAGCGAACATTGGGTCTGCTGTGCATCACTGGTTGAGGCTATATATTGATGAAGCCCAGCCTGAAGAGTTTACATCACCAGAAGGGGGAGAGAAATGCATAGAAGCCTTCCTCGATTGGGAGAAAACCAGACAAGTCAAATGGGAAGAGAGCGAAAGGTTAGTGTTCTTCGCTCCAAACTCATTGAGATATGCTGGCACCGCTGATGCATTAGCTGAGATAGATGGTAAGAAGTTTGTAGTAGACTTCAAGACATCTAAAAAGATTTACAAATCATATTACTTACAGGTTGCAGCGTATGCGGCTGCACTAAATGAAGAGCTTGGTTTAATTGGTGAAGATAGGTACGAAGGAATGATTCTAAGATTGGATAAGGAAAGCGGTAAGTTTCAAGAGAAAGCGTTTGATATTACAGATAGTGTTCCTGTCTTTTGGACTTGTCTTGAGCTAAAGGAATGGAACTCACGAAGAATACCCACACTTAAATATGGAGAATAAAGATGGACATTATGGTTATTGGCGATCCTCACGCCCACCCTGACTACGATAACTCACGCTTTGAAAAGCTAGGTAAGTTCATAGCGAAAGTTAAGCCCGATGCTATAGTATGTATGGGAGACTTTGCCGACATGCCTAGCCTGTCATCATTCGATAGAGGCACAAAAGGATTTGAAGGCAGAAGGTACCAGAAAGATATTGAAGCAGGGCTTGATGCTCAAGCTAGACTTCTTCACCCACTGAAAAGAATGAAGGGGCTGAAGAGGTACATGGTATTAGGCAACCATGAAGACCGCATCATCAGAGCGACCAATGCATCACCTGAACTAGATGGAACTATTGGCGTAAAAGATTTACAGTTCAAAGAAAATGGCTGGAAGATTACACCGTTCAAGAAAGCATTGAAGCTGAAGAACATTATGTTTAGCCATTACTTTTCATCTGGTATAATGGGGCGGCCTATTAGCTCAGTACATATTGGTCATGCTCTGGTGTCCAAGCTGCACTGTTCAGCAGTCCAAGGACACACTCACCTGTATAACCACAGTGAGCAGACAAGACCAGATGGACAAAAGATATTCGGGTTATCGGCTGGCTGCTTTAGCCATCCAGACTACACCGAATCATGGTGCGCTGATACAGAGTACCAGTGGTGGAGAGGTGCCATCATGCTTGAAGGGCTTGATGGTGAGGGATACTACAATGGTATCCATGCAATAACACAACGTCAAATACTAAAGGGGTAGAATATGAATTCGCAAAAATGGATAGAATATCTTTCAAGGAAAGATTCTTACGCCAATCAAAACCATAAATCATCCCAGTACGATAAAGGAAAGACATGGGATACTGGCACACCTAAACCTATGCCTATAGATGATGCTCCAGATGGGGTAGACATAAGAATTAGAGACATCTATCCGGCTTGTATGCCTAGAAGTGAAGACTCAGGCACTCCAAGTGGGGAGTACTACGAGTTCCTTGAAAAAATCCGCTTATACGAAGAGTTGTGTGAGCTACAGGGGTACAAAATCTTTCATAGGTCGGATGAGGATGGCGACGTATGGGAAGTAACACCGGATATTAAATGGGGAAAAAGAGTTGGTTGGTTAGTTATGAACTCTTTTGAACTTTACCATAAATCGAAAAGCAAAAAAGACGCTATCAGTTGGTTAAGAAAAAACGTTCCACCTCTAAGGGAATATGGCGATCCGTGGTCGCATATGCGTGATCTTGACTTTGGGAATGGAATTTATCTAGGAGATGGAGTCTACGTATAGAAAGATACTTAAACGATAGGAGCAGAATATGGATGCGCTTTGTTTGGTTATGCTTGTAATAGCAATGCATATATTTTTAGTATAACGATGAGTAGATTCAACCCAACCAAAGAAGAACAGGAGGAACAAAAAAAGAAAATATTATATCATTCAGCTAGGCATTGTTGGACCATAAGAAATGACCCCTGCCCAACAGGAGGGACATGGGGCCAATGGTTCGAGAAAACTTACGGCCTTTCTCTTGATGATTATGCACACCAGAAGAGGAGAGAGGCACTTGGATTACAATAAAATTACACTAAGGGAGGTAATAGTATGGGCTTTATTGTTTGTTTTGTTATTGCTGTTAATTTTATAGTTCATGTGTTCTAATAACACACCCTAATGGGAATGAGGTGACACCAAATAGTTTATCGTTTTCGTCTTTGGTATTCCCTATCTTTAACTCTCTGTCATCTTGGGAGATGAACCATCCGATTGAGCGGAATGTTGGACAAGTTACCTCATCAGCTTCCGTCCAGTCGGCGTGGCATACAATATCTAGCCACTCTACCTCGATCAATCCTTTTTCTTTCTGCGTTCCAGAGGACCGGGTAGAATCCACCCCAACACCATTGGAATCAATACAACTAAGATTAGTAACCATCCGCCCATCTCCACTAAGTTACCTATAACATCCCAAAAATTAGTCTCAGCGCAACTAGCTGCTGTATCCATACCTCCTCCTTTCTTCGATGGAGTCATTATATCCGCACCTACACTGGTCGCAGATGCACCTACCGCTGAAGCCAGTAACACAGGCGCAGTCCCCGACGTCGCAATCGAGGCAATCGCACCCGCTCCTAACGAGCCGCCGCCTATCATCGCTGCTTTCTTTAGGCTGCTGCATCCTATCAGAACAAGTGGTAAAGCACAGACACTAAGATTGCGCCAACGATTACCGCGTAGATAGGGTTTTCTTTTACCCAGTTTTTTAAAGATTCCATTAGCTATCCTCAAGTGTGAAAGAATTACCGCAACCGCATGATTTAGTGTTGGGTATTTTAAAGTTAAAGCTAGGAGAGAATGGGTCATCGATCCAGTCCAGAGTTGCCTTTGATAAATACCCCTCCGAGATGGAGTCTATAACCACGTTCTTGTTCAGCCAAATGTCGTTCTTTTCTGCTCCATTGGTCTTCGCCAAGCCAACCGTGAAGCCGCTGCATCCACCGCCATTGACTTCTACCCTTAGATATTCTGCTTCGGATAGAGTTTGATCTATTTTTTTCTCTGCTTCTGGCGTTATGTTCATTGGTCACGGCGATGCCCTAAGTTATCTATTTTAATTGTAAGGGATTTCAACATATCTTTTATTTCACTGAATTGTTCGCTGTGTCTCTCATCTGTCCTGTCCATTCTTTCAGATAGGCTTTTTAATTCCATCTTATTGACAACAGTTTCCTGCTCTATGCCGGTAACATAAGTAAAGAACCCAACAGCAATAGCTATAGTGCTGAGTAAGTGTGATACACTGAGGCTCTTGCTCATATGCCAGCCATTCTTTTGCTCTTCCATTAGCGAACCTTCGTAGCTAGGATTTTATCTAGCATAGTCTCTATAGTTTGAAGTCTATACAGCATAACATCCAGATTCTTAACGGACTCTGCAACCTTCTCTTGATCCCCTGTCAGCTTCTTTAGATTATGTATCTCAATACCGCACTGTTTAGCCTCTGCTTCCAAGGCGGGGATAGCAGTCCCCTGTATACCGGCTAATCTTTCCACTTCAGCAGAAAGACCAGAAGCCCACCAGATTGCACCGCATGTCTGCACAATAACAAAGATTATTGCACCGAAAAATTTAGCGTCTATATTCATTTACACTCCTAGCTTTGAGTCTTCGTCTGATGGTTGTTTAGCTGGCAGGCTCTCTGCTTCTGTTGCTAACAGAGAATCTTTAGATGTCATAAATATACAGGACATACCGAGGTTAGGGTTGGCTAAGATGATTGTAGAGGATGGATTGTTCTTGTTCTCAGTAATAATCATAGCTAAAGGGAGCGGATGATCTACAGAGATTTGCATAGTATAAGCTGGAACCTCATTATACTTCTCCATTAACTCAAGGATTAGGTACTCAGGCCCACCCTTCGTGCATAGAACTTGCATGGGAACCACTTGAGCAAATGGTTTAGTCGCGTAGGCTGGAAAACTAATTATACTTATCAGTAGTATTTTGCCTAATAATTTCTTCAAGAATGTCATGAATCTGTTGCGCCTTTCTGTTCTCGCCTTTAGCTGCGGCGTATTTAAGTTTACCTTTTAATGCAGCAATATCTTTCTTTAGGTTCTTATTCATAAAGTATCGCTGTTGTTTCAGGTTTATATCGTAAGCCCGAACACCACTAAAGAATCTAATCCATCTGGATATTTCTGGTATATCCACAGAACCAGCTTCTCTTGATGCTCCATAACCACCCAGCCCTTTAGTGACTGTCTGCTCTCCAGTAACAGGATCAGTAGTCTTTTCACCGAAGACACCAGCAGGATTCAGTCTGTTTATCTCTGTCAGCGGTACTAACAACTGAGCTAAATGCCACAGTCTGGGGTTCAGAGGGACACCAAGAAAGTCTTTAGACAGAGCCATGCCTGTCTGCATATCTTTTTCTACTACTGGCACACGCCTGCGCTCTGTGCTTCTGAAGGTATCCCAATTGGTTATCTGCTCAAAGATAGCTTTAGGTGCTGGAGCTATCATCTCAGCAACAAGAGATTTAGGAGTCAAGGTTCTCTGTAGGTCTGCCATAGGTACCCAATTCAGCAAGGTAAACGCCTTGACTACACCATCATTCTCTCCCCCAAGAAACACTGGAACCCGATCACCCCAGAATTTACCATAATCTGATTCATCTAAATCACCAGCGTTATGCTCAAACTGCTGCCTAGCAAGTTCTAATTTCTCTGCACGTTGAGGATTCTGAACTAAGGCTTTTAACTGAGCCGGGATATTCTTCCTTGTCCAAGTATAGAAAGGGAAGACCCGCTTTAATACATTACGCTCAAATCTAGACAGGTCTTGGTAATCAAAGAGTGCGGCCTTAACCTCTTGTGATGCTATGTCAAAGATGGCCTCATCCCTTGTCACTACTTTACTTGCTAAAGTAGACTGAGGCTCCCCTTTAGGTTTCCTTAAAGCCCTCTCATGGCTTTCACGAAAATAAGGAACCCCATCAGCCCTAGCTTTAAGCTCGGCCTCATCAAGCAACTCTTTAATACGCTTCTCACTCAACTGATATCTTTGATTCTGAAGAACAGTGGGAGCAAAATGAGACTGCCTCTCTACATCACTAAGCTTTACCTTCGTGCCATCAGGAGCGATCCATCTGTAATCATCAGGATTATCTCTGACCCTTTTAAGCGCATTAAGAAAGACAGCCATCCTAGCATTGCCTTCAATAGTCCCGCCAATAGCAAAGCCAGCCTTAACTGGAGCCGCGTCAGGACTGAAGAACCTTTTTAAAGCACCCGTCTTAGTCTTATCCTGCCCAAGCATAAGCGCAGTCTCATGGTCCCTTACTATATCTTTTCTGTAATGACCCGCGCTTATAGCTCTATCCCTAGCAGCTTGCGCTATCTCTTCCATAGAGAACCCAGTACCCATGTAATCAGGGTTGGTCCATTCAGCATCTCGTATCTTAGGTAGTCCTGACAGTGTGCCTCTATCAATAGACTTGGCTATACCCTCACCAGCATTCCGCAGACCTTTTACTGTCTCATCTCTCAGGGAGTTCTTGCCATTAAACCTCATGTAATACTGTAACTTGGCTGCATCAGTAAAGGTTCTTACCGCATTAGGTAGATTGGAACCCAAGCCAGTTACAAAGTAAGCATTCAGCACATTACCTACAGCGTTTCGTGTATGGTACGCTGGCCTAACCGCTAGAGTCCAAGCCTTCCAAGAGTCCTGTATTCTGTCATGGAACTTTGTGAAGTTCTGAAGCATTTTGTTACTGATCTGGTCCCCGCGCATCATAGCTAAGTGATCTTTCATATAGCCATGAGCTTCTTTAGGGACAAAGAACTTTGCGTTTTCCATAGCGATTGCAGCATCAACATCTTTCGTAGCTAAAGCCGCAGCTTCAGCCCTAGAAACACCGCTCTTCAAATAATCTTTTGACCATTCCTCAATCAATTCAGCTTTTTCTTCTGCAGAAGCTCCCGGAGAACGGCCTCTTAAAAACTCATTCTTTGGATTTATATCCTTTAGCTCCACATACTGCGCTCTAAGCTTTGTCATCTCATCATCAGAAATGGGAACCCAATCAAAATCTGTTCCGTCTTTAGCGGAGCCTGTCGGGTAACCATCCTCATCTAGATTGCGAGAGCGTTTTAAATATATTGTATTTCCGTCTGCATCTTGAGATGCTTTTATCCACTGACCAAAGTTATTCTCCATCTTGGCAGCGTAAGGTGAGCCGTCTGCATTACGGAAGTTCCACCTTTTGCCAGCGGCTTGAGGACCATCAGTAAGCTCATTGATGTACCATCTCTTTTGAATTGCATTTAAAGAGTTAGACCATCTAGTACCCAAGGCTATGATAGGATCAGTGTGAAATAAATCAAACCCTAAGTCTGCTGGATTGGATTCACCACCACCAAACATCCCACGCTTCTGCTCATTGACAGAAAATATATCTGCTGTATGCTTCCTTCGGTGGGAAAAGCTGGGTCGATAAGCTACCTTTCCAGAACCATCAACATACTCTTCCATCATGTCATCGAAACCAGCTATGCCTCTTTCCTCAAAAGCTTTTCTGGCTTCGGGTGTTGCTACTCTAGGAAAATACTCACGACCCTCGACAGGGCTAGAGAATACACCAGCAGACCTTTCAATCTCCTGCATTTCTTTTAAAGTGTTACCCCAATCATCAGCTATAGAAACACCATCCTCGCCTAAGATTCTCTTAGCCTCATCTACTATAAGCTCACTACCCTCTTCTCTGTCCATATACCGGACAAACATATTCTTTAGCTCTGCTTCCTTTGCAGCATCGCCACCGCTTTTCGTTTTAAAATAATCTACTAGCTCACCAAGCTTTTCTACCATGCGATGTTCACCCTCGTCTGAGAGTTTACCACCAGCCAGCAATAGTTGCTTTAGTTTCTTTGCGTGAGGTCCAACATCTATATTCATCCCCCTCGCAACATCACGCAGCGTATAACCAAACATAGATTTAGTCATCGCTTGATCTTTTAGCTTTTCAAGTTGCAGCTTCTGAGCTTTAGGTGTAGCGTCCTTAACAGCAGAACCAGCACTTCTCAAACCCTTGCCTATAAGACCGCCAGACCATGTTAATGGATCGGTTACAACGTCACCAGCAAAGCCTAGCACACCCTTGAGTATGGGGTCCATGTCATCAGGGAGAAAGTCTTGCGTTCTGACTTCATCATCACCTAGCCAGCCACGCTTCATCCCAACCAGCAACCCCTCTTGCGGGGTCATATCTATACCGCCTAAGTCCCTAAACAAATTAGCACCCAGAGCAGACTCTTTCAAGCCTACCTTGATTGCTTGTGATGGGCGCTCTAAGAGTGACAGCCAATCGAACAAACCCTTCTCGCCTATAGGGATAGATGGTTTTTCTTCTGTGCCATACTTCTCTTGGAGAGCGGCATTGAGCCTTCTTTTTTGTTCTTCTGGATTTAGATTAAGGAAAAACTCAGAAACAGTAGCCGTTCTTTTTGTGCCTGTATTATCTTCATATTCAAATGATGGCATCTATTACCCCGCCTCTTGTACACCGCTGCTCATCTGTATGATCATTTCGTCTATTCTTTTATCTAGCTCTGCTCCCGACAGGGTATTACCCAAAGGGTCCTTAAAATAATCAGACTTTATTTCGCCATAAGCCAAAGCGTTCTTGAACCTTGCTTTGGCTTGTTCTATTTGCCCACCTAAAACCAGTTCATTTACTGCTTGCATAACCCTAGTAACTGCTTCTGTTTTATTAACTCTAAGATCACGCATCTTAACATACTGACCAGCAATCTTTGCTGCTCTGTCTTCCCCACCTCCAGACGCAATAACTCTTTCATAAGCTTCTATTGCTGTATTGGGCATGTTGCCTTTTTTGAATACGGAATCATAGATATCCATATCCCTTTTGTCACCCATATCTGATAGGATTTTCTTATTAGCTAGAGTCATCATCTCTTGAAAGCCTTTGGTGTCTCCGCCAGTGGCATTAAGTATAGCTGACATCTGCATCATCTTATTCATATTACCCCAGAAGGTTTCTGACTGTAATCGCTTCGCGTCTCTAGCACTCATCAAGCCTTCACTTGGACTCCAAGGGGTGTTGTGAACTCTTCCCGCTGTTCCTGTGTGGGTGCCTTGCACACCTCCAACTTCAGGGGCGGCTTGTCCACCAAACATAGCATCGATGCCATAAGCACCTCCAAGGCCATAAGCTCCGCCTTTTGCTCCTCTAGCTAATGTTCCACCATGAAGCGGGTTGGCAATTCTACCCGCTTGCTGTAAAAGCTTTTTTCTGTTGTACGCTGCTATCTCTTTGGCCGACCCCATCCCAAAAGACTCACCTAATGATTTAGCGCCCCTCTTTGCAAAAATTTTAGGAAGAGTTCTCATGATCCAAGGCGCAGCTAGTGATGCTCCCATCCCTAATGCAGCTAATCCTAATCCACCCATAATTAATACCTTCTCCCTCTACCACGTTGTTTCTTTTTGCTCTTAGATTTGCTTCCTTTATTCATCGTGCGTTTGCTGGGGCCAGAGGCTTTCCTTTTATACACAGGAGTAACAGAGCCATCAGCAGGCAATCCATTGAACTTCCGTATAGCTTCTCTAGCCATCTGAGAATACCAATCCTTCATCCCTGTCTCATCTCGTTCAGCATCACGCCCAACAAAATCTACAACAGCGTCAGTGTACGCATCATTGCTTATAGGTGGGGTCGGATAGTCGACATCCATAGACACACCACCCCTGTCATGCTCTCTACTGTAGATAGATGGGCGTGGCTCACTCAAAGATAACTCAGGCAATGTCCAGCTTCTATAAGCTTGATCGCCATACTGAGGTCTTCGGCTAATCCTGTGCTGCTCTTGTCCAGTTATACCACCCCGTGTTATTCTGGGTCCAAGGTTGGGCTGAACAGGCATAGGCGGTGTAGGCACACCAGATACATTGCCACCTGTGTAGGGCATAGGTTGCTGTGTAGCAACAGATTGCAAAGCTCTAGTATGTGCTGCTGCTGGGCCAACAATATTAGGGTCAAACATTGGTCTGCCCTGAGAACCCTCATACGGATAAATTGGATTTGGTGAGGGAGCCTTTTGATTCAAAGCAGCATCTCGTAAGGCTAATGCGTGCATAGTATCTGCACCTTGACGCATGGACATTCCTTGCCTACCTTCAAACGGATAAGCAACATCCGGGGATGGGGGAGGAGGAGGTGTAAATCCTCTAGCACCGGGACCAGCATACGTTGGAGTACCTACATAGGTACTTTGTCCGGGTGGTGGCATTGGCCCTTCCGCCAGTCGGTGGTATTTGTTAGGCATACCCCAAGATACAGGCAAGTCTGGCTCCCCTCTATTGTACTGGTAATGTCTATCGAGCATACTCTGAACGTGTGCTGAATTCCTAGAGGAGTCAACAGGGGATGGGGTTGGGCTTGCAGGGCTTGGTGCAATCTTTTTAGTAATTGTTGTCCCTGTTGGCGTCTGCTTGGTTATTGTTTCTAATACATTCTCTTGCACACTTGCATCATATCCAGCAGGGCCGGTATCTTGTACTCCTTTATCCCAATGCTGAAAACCGGGAACAAGACTAGTATCTTCTGCTCCTTCATCCCAATGCTGAAAGCCGGGAGCAAGATTTCTGCGAACTCTAGCACGGGCAAGTTGATCCCACTCACCTAAATGCGCATCACCCATAGGATACATCTCGTCATAACGACGCTTCCTTTCTATATCAGTCTCCCAACGATAAAGGTCGTTATCTAGATAGTTTGCAATACTTTGAAATGGATTCATATTAATTCCTCATAACGTCCTATAGTCTTTTTCCCACGATCTACGCATTGGCTCTGGTCCGGGAGCGGCTTTAACACTACCAGCTACCCTACCGCCGGGGAATGGTATATCTTTTCGTTTCAGCATTGCTGCCATAAAAGCTTGGTTCATAAACTTAGTATAGTTGTCCTCACCCATCTCTTCTGTAGCTGCGCCAGCACCAGCAGAAGCGGCAGCTTCAGCAGCAGGATCAACTGGAGGGGATACGTCATAAGCTGGTGTTAGAAGCCTTGACTCCATTTCAGCTTGATTGTGAGCGCCTGCGCGTTGATCTGCGAGAACATCTCTCGCTGACCTACCACTAGCGTTCCAGTTAGGAGCGTTCCTACGAGCAGCGTCCTCTAGCCTTCTACGAGCCTTTTGTTTTGTGATATCAATTATCCACGATGTTCCGGGTCCAACTGCTGCCATATCTTTTCTCCTACGCTATTAGCCCAAGCCCACCAGTAAGCGCTCCACCTAGAGCCTTACCTATGCCGCTCCCCATCATCCCCATAAGCCCAGAACTGAACGAGGACGGCCCTTTACCCTGTGAGGTAGAGGTAGCCCCATACTGTCCTGAGATATTGGCTAGATAGTTCTGTAAGGCCGTCTGAGGGGCCATTGCTTCGTACTCGTAACGAGCCATATCACGGTCCATTGCTGCTTGCTGTAAGGCTCTCTGTTCCTGACCCACTCCACCAAGCGCACCGTACATCTGCACTGGTGCTGTCATTGTGGTCGGGTACTGTCTAAGGAACTCAGGAACTCTGGACTGTGCGCCCTGATATGCGCCCTGATACATCTCAGCAGCCTTGTTAAGCATCTGCTGGTTTGCAGCAGAAATAGCCTGAGATTGTACTATATCACCCCTTGAGCTACCTCCGGGCTGATACTGTACCATCTGCTGTCTAATGCCGGGTAATACTTTACCAGTTAATTGGCTCTGCATCTGGCGACCAAGAGACTCCATCATAGGGGTGAAGGTTGATGTATCTACACCACCCGTTAAACCACCCATCTGAGCCTTTTCAGCGTAAGCCTGTTGCGCTCCTGCTCTTGGACCTGTTATATAGTTAGCTGTACCACGTTGAGCAGCCTCTTGTGCTGGGGTAAAGCCAGCTAGAGTGCTACCCGGATAATACTTTGGTACACCTTTGTTATAAAGGTTCGCAGCTTGTTCAAAACCAGAAGTTAAATAAGGTTTCTGCTGGTCCCAAGGCTCAACCGTAGTTGTTGATGATGTTGTCGATCCACCCGCCATAATTTATTCCTCTTATAGTACCTTATTCCCAACCTTCGCCTTCACTTCCGTCACCGCCCATATCTGGGTCATCAGATTCCCCCATGCCGTATCCTGAATCCGCAAGACCAGCAGCAGACATTGGCCCACCAGTAAAAGCTGAAACCATATCACCCCATCTATCTGCAAATGTTCCGTAACCAGAGCCATAATGCCCTTTCGCTTCTGGATCGCCATAACCGCTTTCGCCCTCCGGTCTTGGACCCCACGCCCATACACCCGGACGGGTTTCATAAGCGCCTAAGTGTGTAGAGTGCATACCCGCCGTCATTCCATCTCGCAGACCAGCAGACCCGCCTGAAGAAATCGCCGATCCAGCTCCTCCAGTTAAAGCTGGAGCAGAGAATCCTGAAGGAGTCCCTGAATAAGTAACAGCAGGACTAGCACCACCAGTTCCCGTAAATGGGCCAGAAGGCGCTCCTCCAAGCATACCTCCACCCATGTAACCACCGCCTAACATACCGCCGGGGCTAGACATACCGCCTAAGTAATCGGCTGCATGTGGTTGATATAAGAATCCACCGGGAGCTACTTCTTTTCCTGCGGTGTCATACATTGCTTCTCCTAATGAGAAGTCAGTAGGCATGAATTTGCTCCAATCGCTCATATAAGTAGGTACAACTGGTCCGCCACCTGAGATTCCACCACCTCCGTAAACGCCACCCATACCACCACCCATTCCGCCACCCGCTCCACCACCCGTAACAGGATCGGATGTAGCTGCGCCGCGAACAGTCGGGTATGTCCCACCTAGACGCATACCATCACTATCTCTTGCGCCAAGCAATCCATCTAGCATTGCTGTATTAATTGCTGTACCTTCACCCAGAAGGCCACCAAAATCACCACCTCTACTAACGTATCTTCCACCGGGGCCAGCTATCACTTCGCCACCAAGAAGGCTTGATCCGTGAAATTCTGGGGATATCTTTCCTAACCTACCTAGTCTCTCTCCACCATAACCAGTTGTCTTATCCTCGCCACCCCTAAAGATGGATTCCATAGTTATGGCTCGTTCAGCACCCGGAGTCTCACCCGGCAAAGCCCTAGCATAATTACTACCTTGGATAGCTCGCACACCGCCAGCTATAGCGGCTAATGCTGTAGCGCCAGCACCTTCTTTTTCAAGGTTGGGAATCCATATTCCAGTCTCCCCCATAGTGTTATGGCTATGGTTGTCAAAGTAACTTTTTACAGAAGACCAGTAGTTCGGATTAGTGTTGGTGTAATCGATACTAGTGTCTGGATCATACCCCTCTCTAGTTCTTACGAATGAGCTAGATGCGCCCGGACCCGGTAGCGTTCCAGCGGGAGTCCCGCCTCCACCGCCGCCACCACCACCGCCGCCGCCTCCACCACTTCCAGATTCTAGGTCAGCCATATGCACAGCGCCTTCTGGAGAGCTAGACCGGTCGCCTCTAGCAACAGCAGCACGCATATCATCCCCGTGTCCACGGGTTACCTCCATAGCTGCAAGATGTTCAGGAGAGCCAGCACCATGCCTTGTTTTGGCGGCATGTTGCGCTCTAACTGCTGCATTTCTTCTTGTTTGTGCTGCTGCTCTTGAAATTGCCATTTAGTGTAACCTTCTATCTAGTTCTTTTGTGTAGACAACGTATGAGTCTTTCCAATCTGTTAGTATCTTCTTCCATCCCTTTCTTCCCCATGCTTCCAAAGATGAACAACCCATAAGGATTGCAAACTCTTCTAAGTCTGATTGAAAGTGAAACCATTTGTCTATCTCTCCACCAGCTATAGCGATAACTCTTAACACTTTCTTTTGAGCGTAGGGTATAATTTGAGTTACCATAGATGCTATTACTTCTTCATCATCTACGGCTATCCATAGTTGCATCTCACCATCAATTAATGCAACATAAAAGTCAGGAGTTTCCATCTCTCCTTCTGAGTGTGGAACACACCTGTCGATTTGGGGTCGCACCTTCTCCCAAACTTTAGGAACCTCTGCTGGATGAACTACACCAACCCTACAGTTTGTTCCAGCTTGATCCATCGAACCAATAAATTCCTGTACCCGCTCCCGGATTCCAGTTTGATCCATCAGCGTATCTGATATCTCCATCTCTTGGTTTTGGGGGCGCTGTGTTCGTTTCTTCAAGTCTCATTACCGATTGGTTGAATAGTATGTTTCCTAATCTTTTTAACTCCGTAACAACGTAGATACCTAAGTCTTCTGGTGTGTCTGGTAGTGGTCCCGGCTCGTATCTGGTTACTGACTTGACCTTTTTTACATCTGCCATTGCCATTAGTAATTCCTTGAGCCGCGCCTACCAGCATTCTCTAGTTCAAACTCTAGACCTTCTAACCTCCAATCTGTGTCTGTATTAGTTTCTATCTTCACACCGAAATATTTACCAGAGGCTCTGCATGAGACTTTAGATTGCGTATCAGGATTGTATACAAATGGTCCCTTCCACGATACACCTTCTTCTGTAGACATTTGTGTGCCTAAATAGAAGTTTACAGTATCAGAGTTTGTTACCGTCATCTTAGGCCATATAGCCTTGATGCGTTTAACTGTAGATTGATCTGGATTGTTCTGGGCTGTGAATGTAAGACCTGTTCTTTCAATGAAAGCGGTCATATTGGTGTCATCTTCTTTATTGCCTACACCATCCCTATACAGTTTAGTATCTGTTGGTGAAGCAAATAGAAGTACGTTCTCCACGTTATCCCAAGAAGTAGCCCACGCACCCGTTGCGGTAGACCAAGTGGGAAGCGGAGTGATTGAAGCGGTAGCTAACCAAGTCGTATACGCAGCTTCATTCTTTACGCTACCATAACCAATATGGGCTAGTTCAGGTAAATCCCTTATAGAGAAGGTGTTGTTTACCCAATTCCATATTAAAGCCTTATCGCATTGGTTGCTGGTAGAGTCAGCAGATACGAAGCAAGCCAGCATCTCTGTCCTTCCATAGTCAGCAACCACAAATGACTTCTCTAGAAAGTCGCCATCAAGAATAGAAAACACATGGTCCCGCATCTTGTGCGGAAGCAATGATGTAATCTTCTGCCCATCATTTAAGTAAAGGTCACCATTACCGAAAAGAAAATGGCCTCCATCGAATTCGGCCACACAGTTTTTAGAGAGAATCCCAACTGAAGGTGATAGCTGCCTAAATGAAAAGATAAAAGGGGTTCCCACATAGGTCATTGAATAGACAGCATCTTCCTTGTAGATCATAAAAGTATCGCGCAAGGGTAAGCCGTCTAATATATCTCCTTTAGTATCAGCTAATTCGTATTCACCAGCGTCTACAGTGGCATCGTTCTCGTCCCATGATGTAGGGACTGTTTGTATAGCAGCCTCAGTAGACCACTTCACTACTCTTGACTGACGCAATGTGCCAGAAGATTTATCTTCTATATTAAGAGCCACTAAGAAAGAGCGGAACGCTCTCATAGACTTACATCGATCTGTAGCTGTCCAGTTAGTTAGGTCAGCAAGGACAGTAGATGTGCTGGGTAATCCGGTAGTTCCTGAGATCGCCCAGAATTGAGGAACATCTTTGAAGTTGTTAAGGATCAAAACACCACCAATAACAGAACTAGACCAGCCTTCCGTTGCGGTAGCTGTGTAAGCCCCTGACGATCTGGTTATGTCAGTCCAAGTTGCTGCGGCCACATCGTGTACATGGACAGCAGTTAGCCCACAAGCTATCCAATACTTGTTACCCGCTGCGTCCTTGATATAAACGACATGGTAAGGAGCAATAGGACAAGTAGCCATAACAGAACTATAGCCCTTGCACTTATGTACAGAGCCATGCTCCATTCTTACATTATTGCCATCACTCCAAGCATTGATTGGAAGCTGCCACGGCTGGATGTCTTGAACAATACCAGTTTGTCCAGCATTCTCAAGGGGTATCAGGGCCATTAAGGTTTCTCAGGCCACACTACGTCTTCAGAGTTCTCCACACTTGCTGGCAGATCACGCAATGCTTGACGGTAGGTAGTCATATCGTCAGACATAGTTACATCAGACAGAGCATAGAAGTCTGTTTCAGCTAGAAGTTCGTTTCTTTCTTTGCGAACACGATCCCAATTCCCTTTAACCACTGCCGCATTCATCTCATCAGCGGTTGGAAACACCCCTTTGTCATCATCCCAGTCGCAGACCAATCTAAGGCTAGGAGTTCCGTAAGTGCCATATTGCATGATCTCAACCACGGCATCGGAATTGATAAGGTGCAAAGCATACCCAAAGTCATCAGCACTAACTGATTCTGGCTTATCATACTTCATTATCAATACACTCTTTCAAACTGAGCAGTGAAGTGTGATGTAGATTGACCGCCGCCTAGTATTACGTGAGTGTAATCAGAGCGCATATTTGTAGCAAAAAACTCAACGTCTTGGGCGCTTGTAGCGTAATACTTACCCGTTGTGCCATCTTGACCCGAAAGATAGCCACTAGTGCCACTCGTGTGAGCATATTTCATAATCGAATTACCAGCAATTTGTACAGTAGGGGTAATACCATTCGTCTCAGTACCAGTAGAGTTATTCCAACTTATAAGCCAAAACCCATTCATCCCTGTAGGGGTTGTAAGTTTGTTGTTAGCGTTATCCCAAACATTTCCAATATCTACTACGTTTGTCCAACCAGTAAGTTTTGTTGTGGCCGATGTTGATATAGTTTCGCTTGCCGTCAACCACCTATACGAGTAAAAAGTTGCTTTATGGTCAACCACTAACCATGCGCTGTTACTAACGATAAGCCGAACAAAGTCACCTTTTTGATGACCTGTCCAAACCTCAGTCGTGCCAGAATCCTGCACTTCGAGTGAGTAAGTTGAGGTTGCGTCAGCATCACAAACGATTGTCACGATACAATTTGCTAATCCAGTTGTGGTAGTTGCTGGCAACGTGATTGTTCTATCTGATGCAGAGGCATTAGCGGCAATGATGAGTTCTGACTTGCCAGAGACATCAGCCTCGACAATGGTGTAATCACCAGTTTTTCGCAGGATATTAGATGACCCTGCTGAGATCGCGGTTCCGCCAACAGTTAAAGCAGACGTATCCGTAATAGCAAGCGTCTTGCCAGTAGGGACAGTAATCGTGCTGCCAGAACTGGTAATGGTGTCTAGTGAAAGTGTTGCTGCCATAATGTTTTCCTCAGATCATTGTTAGTTCGCCGCTGATCGTCCACGTATACCCATCTTCTATGGTAATGGGACCAGCGACAAATGCGGCTTTGGTTGATTCTACTGTAGTTGTTACATCCGCAGAAATAGTATTGTAGTTGTAGTAGTAGTCACCCTCAGTCGTGATAGCACCTACTGTTACAGCGCTCCATGCGTAGTCACCTCTCAAGAACGTCGTTGAATCCGCCGTTCCCGTGGCCTGTACAGCGCCAGCAGTTCCTACAGGAGTTCGCAGACCTAACTGAACCACTTCAATGTTATTGGTCCCTACAGGCGTAGTGCCTGTAAACGTCAGGTTTGTTCCGCTCGTGTTGTACGCGCTTGTGTCTTGCCGTACACCATCTATGAATACAAGGACTGATGCCTTGTTAGGTGGAGCGTAATCTAATGCTACAGTCTGAGCAGTACCATCACCATTAAAGAACTTACTTGGGTACTGAGCGAACTGTAGTGGTTTTCCTAAGTATGCCATTATTTACTATGCCCTCCAACCCACGCTTCATTAGGTTCGTCCCACAGGTAATGCTTTCCATCGTCTGGATATGCAGCGGGCGCTTCCCATTCATGCGTTGAATTTAACGTCCATGATGGGTAAGGTTTTGGTTCTATGAATACATCATTATCTTCGTCATAAGTAGACCCAATACCAACATTCTTAGTGGCTTCTTTCCAGAATGGGTATGATGTAAGTTCGATTAAAAACTCTATTCCAGTAGCTTCATCTGGGGCTACGGCATCCTCAACTGCGCAACCACCTACCACCTTACTGTTTAATCCTAGCTTAGCAAATCTCTTCATTGTACGTATGTCCCAGTGCCAGTAAATTTAATAACTGTGTAGCTACCATCTGTTGTCACGGTGGGCGTTCCAGTTACCACCCCGCTATATTCTGAAGTGAGCATCCTCAAGATAACCACACCATCTCCGCCATCTCCGCCGTTGTACCAACCGCACGATGAACATGACCCGCCACCACCTCCACCACCAAGTCCGTCAGTTCCAGATGTTGCATGAACCGTGCCTGAGTAAATAAAGCCTTTACCACCACCACCAGTACCGCCATCCCCACTAGCAGAATTTCCTGCGCCACCACCACCGCCGGCATATGTTACTGAAGCACCAGTTATGGAATTTGCTATGCCATCTCCACCATCTCCACCATTACCATCAACACTAGTCGATTCTCCAACCTCACTTGCACCACCTCCACCTCCCGCAGCGTTGCCATGACCAGAAGAACCGCCAGCATAACCCTGAACAGGACTTGTTACAGGAAGAGCCGCTCCACCAGCCGCAGATACTGCACCACCACCACCTGAACCACCATCTAGACCAGCACCCTCCGTACCAGCACCACCACCCGTGCTTACGATGTTAGTGATATCCGATCCAGCTAGTGAACTATCGAGGCCGTTGAGAGGGTCTTCGCCGCCAAGACCAACAGTACAAGTGTAAGTTATCCCAGAACCAAACGTGATGGGGGTTCCACCAAAATTTGTTCTATAACCACCCGCTCCTCCACCGCCGCGCCCATATCCAGCGCCAGTTGTGCCTTTTCCCCCACCGCCACCTCCACCGACAACTAAGTATTCTACGCTTGCATTTCTCGCAAGTGCTGCTGTGCCTACATTTGAATCATCTATAACAATCCATCCTTGAGTTGCGTCCACATAAAGAAGAACAGTGGATTGTCTAGCATTGACAATAAAGAATGATGTACTTGCGGTACCCTTTATCTTTTCTGTGCCATGCGCTGTTACTTGAATATTATTATTATCAGCAGTCCCAGCATAATCTACTAATGCTATCTTGTCTCCAACAGTAGCACTTGGCAATGTAACTTCTACAACACCAGATGTCGTATCACACGGGTAGCCTTTTTCAGCCACCGCAGTAAAGTCACTTGTTTGCACCGATTGCCATTCAATACCACTAGATACCTCTGCCCAAGTGCCGTCTTGTTTTAGGAATGTTCCAGCAGCACCCGCAGCAGAGCCAGAGATATTGCCAATAGCAACCTCACCTGTTCCTAGTGTCCTTACGCCTGATTTAACTTTTGTTATTGCCAAAGTATGATCCTCTAAATTTTTCTGCTATGTGCGCCTTTGCGTCTGATAGACACTGAGGCAACATGTCGTTAGGTGCTATCGCCATCCATACCACTAAAAACGGTATTAAAAACCAATGCGCTACTCGCGCTACCCCAACGATAAAACTCACTTGGGATATTTAAGTTTAACAGCTTGTCTCTTCGCCTCTAGTTTAGTGACTGCTGCCATGCGTTCTTCTACAACACCCTCCCAGAGAGCTACTATTAGTTCATCTACTGATGGGTATTCTGCTTCACGGTTTCGCGCATATTCTTGTGTATCA
>Ga0310344_10000325_pt1 | contig 38019 bp, 34 predicted proteins | sample HC15DNA20200_MG_FD_203801 | JGI IMG/M metagenome (GOLD analysis project Ga0310344, IMG submission 203801) | Marine microbial communities from station ALOHA, North Pacific Subtropical Gyre - HC15-DNA-20-200_MG | ecosystem: Environmental > Aquatic > Marine > Oceanic | place: Pacific Ocean: North...
TTTTATTACAAAAATTTCTATATCCTGCAATTCTTTCTTCTGAAAGACGGACATCTCTTCCTTGGGCAGCCATAGCAGTTAAAGTGAATCTCAAAGAATCTGCACCAGATTCATCGATGATTTCTATCGGGTCTATTACATTCCCTCTAGTTTTACTCATTTTTTGACCATGTTCGTCTCTAACAAGAGCATGAATATAAACATCTTGGAATGGGATGTCATCCATAAATTTTAGTCCTGCCATAATCATTCTAGCTACCCAAAAAAAGATAATATCAAATCCAGTAACAAGAGTTGAAGTTGGGTAGAAGTAATTTAGATCAGGTGTTTTTTTAGGCCATCCAAATGTAGAAAATGGCCAAAGAGCGGAACTAAACCACGTATCCAGCACATCAGTTTCACGCCGATAATTTTTGTCTTTTATATCTTCACGGGAAACTATAACTTCTCCAGTTTCAATATGGTACCAAGCTGGAATTTGGTGTCCCCACCATATTTGTCGGCTAATACACCAATCTCTTATATTGTGCATCCATTCGAAATATGTATTTTCCCATTGTTTGGGAATTATACGTATTTTACTATTCTCTACAGCTTTTATTGCTTCTTCTGCGAGGGGTTTAGTTCTGACAAACCATTGTTTTGATAAGAAAGGTTCTATTATCGTAGCACAACGATAACAAACCCCGACATTATGTTCGTGTTCTCTGGATTGTTTTAAAAAAGACAAATCTTTCAAATCTGAAATAATTTTTTCTCTTGCTTCAAATCGGTCAAGTCCATTATATATACCTCCATTTTCGTTGATTCTTCCATCTTCAGTCAGAATATTTATCTGTGGCAATAAATTTCTTTTTCCAGCTTCATAGTCATTGGGATCATGAGCTGGTGTTATTTTTACAACACCTGAACCAAATTCAGGATCAACGAAGTCATCGGCAATAAGAGGAATCTCTCTTCCTACTAGAGGTAATCTTAATTTCTTATTTATAAATTTTTTGTACCTTTCATCCTCTGGATGAACTGCTAAAGCAGTATCACCTAGCATAGTTTCTGGTCTTGTTGTTGAAACTACTAATCCTGAATCTTCATTAACGAAAGGATAAAAGATATCCCATAAAGTTCCTTTGTGTTCTTCAAACTCTACTTCAAGATCTGATACAGCGGTTCCACATCTTGGGCACCAATTAACTAGATAATCTCCTCTGTAAATAAGGTCGTCTTCGTATAGACGAACAAATGCTTCTCTTACTGCTAGAGATAGACCCTCGTCCATTGTGAATCGTTCTCTTTCCCAATCACAAGAAGCCCCGAGCCTATGTAACTGATTGATAATTGTTCCACCACTTTTTTCTTTCCACTTCCATACTTCTTTTATAAAATTTTCTCTTCCCAATTCTTCTCTTGATCTGTTTTCTGAAGCTAACATTCTCTCAACAACATTTTGGGTAGCAATTCCAGCATGATCTGTGCCGGGCATCCAGCAAACAGAATAACCTTTCATTCTGTGCCATCTTGCTAAAATATCCTGTAGGGTGTTATTAAGCGCATGACCCATATGAAGTGAGCCGGTTACATTTGGCGGGGGAATGACCAAGGAATACATTCTCTTATTATCGTCTGATTCGCCTTTGAAATAACCTTTTTTTTGCCAATCGGCATACCATTTTGCTTCCGTTTCTTTTGGATTGTATCTAGTTTCTAACAAAATTTGCTCCATCTACCAAAGAATTTTCTTGTTATTTAAATATGAAATAATTAAAACTAAGTGAAAATTACTTAGATGATGACACTGTGCCATAATTCAGGTCAACCTTTCTGAACCTTTGTTTTTTTATAAAACGAATGTTTCTTCTATGTTGTTTATACGTTTTTGAAAAAAGATGTCCCTTATCCCCTTTGGCAACAAAATAAAGAAAACTCTTATTCGCAGGATTTAAAACAGCTAGTATGGATTGTATTCCTGGACTGGCAATTGGTCCTGGAGGAAGTCCTTTATAAATATAAGTATTATAAGGAGAATTATAAAGGAGATCTTTTTTTGATAATTTCTTTTTTGAAAAAGGTAGAGAATAAATTACTGTAGGGTCACTTTGAAGTCTCATATTTTTTTTTAATCTATTCAAAAAAACAGAAGCAATTAGAAATCTTTCACTTGGAATTGATGTTTCTTTCTCAATAATAGACGCGAGTGTAAGGACTTTATGTAAAGTATTCCTTTGATTTTTGATTTTAATTTTAATTTCTGGGGATATTTTTTTATTGAGATTTTGTAACATTTTTTTTAAGACTAGTTCAGGAGCCATTTTGATTCTTAAAGAGTAAGTATCAGGGAAAAGATATCCTTCTAAAGAAGGAACTTTAAGGCCTAAGGAAGAAATGAATTCTTTGTCTCCACTTAGTCTCATGAAATCTTGTTTTCTAGTTATTTTATTTTTTTCCAATTTTTCGGCAATCATTTTTACTGTAAACCCTTCCGGTATGGTTACAGATCTTGTAGCAACATTACCGTGAATAAGAGTTTTGTAAATTTTATTTTGTGTCATGGACGGACTAAGTTCATAATTGCCAACTCTAAGTTTGGAAGAAGAACCTCTTATTATAATTTGGATATTAAATATATAACGATGATTAATAATTTTTTTTTGTAAGAGTAGTAATGAAATTTCCGATAATCCCATCCCTTTTTTGATTTCTATTAATTTCAATTCTTTTTTTTGATCATTTAATGAGGAATAGAAAATATTAGTTGCATGAATAACCGTAAGTACTAAAATTATTGATATTGTCACAAAGAAAAGTGTTGTTTTTTTCGAATTCATTTTTAATTTATTCTATTTTTGTCTAGATAACTCTGAAGTATAAGTTGGGCTGAAATTATGTCTATATTTTCTTTTTTTTTGTTTATAGAAGTTCCGGTCAGAATTTTACCCGCTTCTATTGTTGATAATCGCTCTTCCCATTTTTCAATAGGCAAATCAGAAGATTGTCTTATGCGAGAAATAAATTTCCTAGTTTTTTTTGTTTGTGAGGAGTGACTTCCATCGAGTAAAACTGGCAAACCAATAACAATCTTTTCTATATTATGTGAATGTATTATTTCTTTAATATCTGAGATTAAGTTTTCGTCATTTTCTCTTATTAAAAGTTTATGAGGTTGTGCAGTCAATTGTAGCTCGTCGCTGATTGCAATTCCTACTCTTCTATTTCCATAGTCTATTCCGAGTATACGTTTATTTGTATTGTTCAACTATATTTTTCTAGTTAGTTTTTGAAAGAGTAATTTTGAAATGCGATAAAGTAGTTTGTGTAGTTTTTCTTAGTAGTGCTAAATTTTTCTTGTAGTTTACAAGAGCTCTTATATAGTTTAATGAAGCATTTTCTAGAGATTCTTGATCTTCTAATATCTGACGACTTGTAGAAAGACCGAGAGAAAATTTCTGTTCTTGTACTTCTAAACGTTCAGTTGCAAGTTTTTTAGCAAGTAGAGTTGTTTTTATTCTCTTCATGCTGGTTTTTGTTTTACGAGAAATCTTTTGTACTTCTTCTAATATTATTTGTTTCTTCTTCTTGTAGATTTCTTTTGCTTCGTAATACTCACTTTTAGACTTTCTGTAATTTGATTTTGCTTCACGATTTCCTAAAGGAAACTCAAATGCTAATTTGCCTGATATTTCGTAACCTTTGTTAGAGAACTGCCTTTCAATAGCTTTTTGAGTTGAATCTTGTTTTGAACTATTTTTTAGACTACTTGTGAAATCTAATTTTGGTAGCAAAAGATTTCTTTTTTTATTGATTGTAATCTTTCTTTTTCGAATTTCTATCTTATCTTTAATTAAATCTGTTCTACGTGAAAGAGCTTTTTCAAATAAGTCAAATTCATTAATTCTAATCTTCTTGAAAGTAAGTTTATTTTTTGGTTTCAGAGTAATTCTTGATGGTTTAGAACGCATAGAAATATTGACTAATAGCTTAAGTGCATCTTCTTTTTCAAGAACTTCTGTCTTAGCTATAATTAGTTCATCCTCTTTCATCGCGACACTGGTTTTTGCATCAAGAATTTCAATTTTAGTAAGAGTTCCTATTTCAACCTGTATTTTATTTCGACGTAGTAAGTCCTTAGCAAGTTCTAAAGATTTTTCCTTTAGTTTTAAATTCTTAAGTGCGAGAATTAAATCCCAATATGACAATTCGACATCAGTGACAATTTTTGTAATTTTATTTTTATATTCGTTTCTTGATTGACGAAGATTTTCGGTTGCTATTCTTATATCTGCAGAATTCAGGTCTACTCCGTAATTCCTAAGAAGTGGTTGCGTAATGGAAACTGTAAGTGCAGTACTGAAATTTGGATCGAAAAGATTACTTTTCGAATTTGTGCCTTCACGGTCCCAATCAAATAACATCGATAATTGTGCGCCACTGATAATTTTCTTTTTGAAACCAGCTTGGACATTTTGTGTGCTATTAATTTTTTTTGTAGTTCCTGTAGAAGCTGTGCTAACAGTCTCGTTTTTAGATTTTTCTGATTCTCCACTTGCAACGAAAGTTGTGTCAAATTTTGATTTTTTCTCTATGATTTCTTCTTTTTTTATTTCTTCTTTTAATTTTTCAATACTGATATCAAAATTTCTTGCTAAGGCTAAACTTATTGCTTCTTTTAAAGATATATCTATTTTGAGAGAATTAATTTTAGGTATAAGAGTAGGACTTTTGGGGCGACTTTTTTTTATCGAATATTTTGTTGGTTGATTTGCGAGTGATTTGTTTTCTATCCATAGAAAAGAGAATAGAATTATATGAATTAATAATATTTTTGTTAAAAAAAACATTTCGTCTCTTTAATCAAAGGATATTGACCCTAAAAGTAGAATCTAGTTACTAGCAATCAATGATTAAAGCGTATTCTATGAATGATTGCAATCCAATATGTCAGCAATTTGTTTGTTCTTTTTTTTTATTGTTGTATGGTTGAAAATGTTTAAGTTTCAGGGTACTGATTTCTCTGTTGTGTTTGCTTTTTTTTATTCTTGATAGGATTGTTTGATGGAAATTGTAAAAGGAATTAATAATTTAAATTCAGATTGGGATGGTGCAGTTCTATCAATTGGGAATTTTGATGGAGTTCATCTTGCTCATAAAAATATATGTGCAAAACTTCAAGAGAAATCACAAAGTGAAAAATTGAAATCGGTAATACTTACTTTTGAACCCCATCCCTTATCTATAGTTGCACCGGATAGATGTCCTTCTTTAATGACAACTTTATCTGAAAAGATAAAGAGGCTCGAAAATGAGGGAGTTGATCTGATGGTAGTAGAACCATTTACGAAAAGCCTATCTGAATTTAGTCCTAAAGACTTTGTTATGACCTATATTGTTAACGGTATAAAAGCAAAGCATGTATTGGTTGGATATAATTTTCATTTTGGAAAGAATAGAAAAGGTAATATAGAATATCTTGAAACTCTTGGAAGAGAGTTTGAATTTTCTGTTGAGGTTTTAGACCCTTTTACTTTTGAAGAGAAAGTTGTAAGTAGTACAGAGATTCGTAAGATGCTTGCTTCTGGTTCTGTTGCGGATGCGAGTTTATTGCTTGGAACAAGGCATAGCCTAGAGGGTCTCATCGAAAAAGGTGATGGAAGAGGATCTGGAATTGGTTTTCCTACAGCAAATATTTCATCTCCTTCAACTCTGATTCCATCCAATGGTGTTTATGCATGCTGGGCAAAAGTAAAATCTTTTTCTAAAGATTTTTTGCCGACAGTTTTAAACATTGGAAACAGACCAACATTTGATGGTCAAAACGTTACTATTGAGGCTCATATAATTAACTGGGAAGGTGGAGATATTTACGGGGAAGAGATTCGATTGGAATTTGTAGAAAAGATTAGAAACGAAATGAAATTTTCCAGTGTTGAAAAACTAGTGGACCAAATTGCGTTAGATGTTAAAAAAACACAAACCATACTCGAAAAATAAAAAAATATTATGTCTTTAAGATTTTTTGATTGGGAGGTCAAATGGAAGTAAAGCAAAGTATATTGTCAAACGGAATTCAGGTAGTAACGACAGAAAGAAAGGAATCTGCCGCTGTAGCTTTTCATATATATTTTGGTTGTGGTGGGCGTCATGAAAGAGATGAAGTAGTCGGAGTATCTCATGCACTAGAACATATGGTTTTTAAAGGCACACCAACTCGCTCAACTTTAGATATTGCAAGAGAAATGGAAGGAAACGGTGCTTCAATTAATGCGAATACTGCAGCAGAGAGAACTTGTTATCATTTCACGTCACCTGTGCAAGTTTTTGAAAAAGTTTTAAATGTTTATGCAGATGCTGTAAATAATTGTCTTTTAGATAAAGAAGAATGGAGTAGAGAAAGACATGTTATTTTGGAAGAGTTGAAAATGTATGAAGATATGCCAAGGATATGGGTTTCCGATTTACTTGAGACAACAATGTTTAACCTTCAGGTAGGTGTAATTGGAAGTAAGCAAACAATTAATAGTATTGAGCCAGAAAATATGCGTGAACTAATTGATAGGTGGTATCAGCCTGGCAATACAGTTATCTCGGTAGCGGGTGGTGTTCAGCATGAACAGGTTATTGAACTTTCTGAAAATTTTTTTGGAACACGTTCTGGAAATTCCGAAAGGCCTGAGAATGTCTTGTTGCCAAATAAGAGTAAATCCTCTTTTGTAGAACAAGTAAGACAGACGGATCAAGTGAATCTTTCTATCGGGTTCCGTGGTTATGGATTAGATCATGAGAATCTTCAGCCACTCAGATTAATGTGTAATATATTAGGCGGAAAAATGAGTAGTCGTCTTTTTACAGAGGTAAGAGAGAAAAGAGGTTTGGCATACAGTGTTGGCGCTAGTGCTAATTGTTTTACGGATGCAGGATTTGTTGAAATGAAAGCTGGTGTTGCTTTAGAAAAAGCCTCTGAGGCAACTAAAGTGATTTTAGAGGAGTCATCCAAATTTAAAAATGAACTAGTTTCAGATGAAGAATTGTCAGAAGCGAAAAGTTATATAAGAGGTAATCTGCAAATACATGAAAGTTCAAGTTATTTTGCGGGAAGAAATGGTTCAAGTCTAATGTTACGCAATATGCTTTATCCTATTAAAGAAGAAATAGAAGATCTAGAATCAGTAAGTAAAGAAGATATTATTAGTGTTGCAAAGGAAATATTTACAAAAGAAAGAATGACGATAGCAGTAATTAGTGAAAAGTCTTTGCGGGATGAAATCGAAGATAAATTTCAAGTTTAGTATTTATTCCCTGTAAGTTTTTTCTTACAGGGAATAAATTTTTTATCTAATCTCTTGAACTTCCTAATAAATGAGTAAGAAAAATAAACATATTTATGAAATCAAGATAAAGTTCTAGTGCAGCCATAACAGAGGCTCTTCTTCCGATTTCGTTGTTAGTGTCTTGAGAATAGGCATACTGCTTCATCTTTTGAGTGTCGTATGCAGTGAGGCCTGCAAAAACAAGAACTCCAATTACACTAATTGCAAAGTGAAGTGCACTGCTTGCCAAGAAAATATTAACAACCATTGCTATAATAATTCCGAACAGGCCAACGTAGAGAAAGTTTTGCCATCCAGATAAATCTTTTTTAGTAACAAAAGCAAAAATAGTCATTGCTCCAAAAGCGCCGGATGTAACAAAAAAAGATTGTGCAACTGATGTAGATGTATAACGTAATAAAAGACTGGAAACAGTTACTCCTAATGAAGCACTAAATACAATAAAAAGCAGCAGTCCCATTTGCCATCCCCCGCTTTTCATTGCGGGTCTAATAGCAAAAACTATGCCTAGTTGTACGCCGAAAATTAATAATATAGACATAGAACTACCAAAGATAAAATTAATTGCACTTTGACTTGATGCTATATAGAAAGAACTAATGCCAGTGATGATCAGACCAAGTGTCATCCAACCATAAACGCGTTGCATAAAGAGTGCCGCTTGTAGTGATATGGATTCCTGTCGATTTAGTTGTGTCGCATTGCCCGAACGCATCTTTATAAATCTCCTCTAATAATTAAAATCTAAAAACATTATAATTATAATTTAAAAATATAAGGTTTTGCAATTTTTTTATTGTTATTTTAATTATAAAGTTATATAGTTAGGTAGCTAACTATATATGAGGATTTTAATGTTTTGCATGAAAGACCTTCCGACTAGAGAAGATTTTAAACCACTTGCAGGATATTCAAGTTTAGAGCCATCCTCTATGCTTATCTTTTATCAATTTTTAAGATCAGGTAGTGACCTTTTAACAATTTTCAATGATTTTCTTATTTCTCATGGAATATCTCAGGGTAGATTTGTGGTCCTTTTAATTCTTAGAAGAAAGATTGAAGGATATACTCCCTCGGTCTTGGCTGATAGTGCAGGAGTGACTAGAGCAACTATGACGGGTCTTGTAGATGGTCTAGAACGTGATGGATTTGTTAAGAGATATCATATAGACAAAGATAAAAGAAGAACAAATGTAAGAATTACTAGTAAGGGAGAGAATCTTTTAGAGAAAATCTTCCCTGATTATTTTTCTACTATTGCGAGTCTAATGTCTGATATAACAGATGAAGAAAAATTTGTTATATCAAGATTTTTATCAAAATTAGATATTGGAATTTTAAATTCTAAATCTAAAGTAAATAGGACTGTTGTATAATATTATAAATGGAAGTATTCATTTTTAAATTAAGGGGTAAAAAATGGCAAAACCAAAAGTTATAGTTCAGTTATATCCAATGCTTCCTACTAAAGATCGCGCTGAGCGTGAAGAAAAAAGGCCTCTTGCCTGTGATAAAGATCTTTATCATCATGTCTTACATGAATGGCTTGATATAGTTAAGGCTGCAGATGAAATGGGTGTTTGGGGAGTAAGTACTATAGAACATCATTTTCATTCTGAGGGTTATGAAGTAGGGCCTAATCCAGGTGTTCTAAATGCTTGGTGGGCAAGTCATGTGAAAAATGCAAGAGTCGGTGCATTAGGCTATGTGATGGCAACACAGGATCCCGTAAGAGTCGCAGAAGAAACTGCTATTTTAGATCATATAACTAAGGGTAAAATGTTTGTTGGAATGGCGCGCGGTTACCAATCTAGATGGGCTAACGTTTTAGGACAATTTACAGATTCAGTTGCTACTGTAAGTTCAGATCTTGGTGGGGATGATGATGTGAAAAATCGTGAGATTTTTGAAGAACGTGCTGAGATGCTTTTGAAATTCTGGACTGAAGAGTCCTCCCAAATAGACGGAGATTATTATAAAATTCCTTATCCATATAAAGATGGTATAGAATATCCTGCCTGGAAAAGTGCTCGTGATGCAGGAACTCATGGAGAAGTAGGTGAAGATGGAAGAGTTCATAAAGTTAGCGTCGTTCCTAAACCTTACCAATCCCCACATCCTCCAGTATTTCAGGCAGTGAGTGCTAGTAACGATTCTATTAAGTTTGCTGCAAAACATGGATTTAGACCTGTGTATTTTACTAAATTAGAAAAAATGGAAGAGATGTCATATATTTATTTGGAAGAAGCTCAAAAACATGGTCATAATTTTGCACATGGAGAAAGACAATGTGTCTGTAGATGGATTCATGTAGCAGAAAATGAAGCAGATTATGATCGTAAGCTTAAAGAGTATGATCAGGATATTTATGAGAATTTCTATGTTCCTTTCTTCCCGCAGTTTCCATCAGATACTTCGAATATAGACTGGGTAGAGAATATGAAAGAAAGTGGTATTTTTCTAGGTGGTACTGTAGACCAATTGAAAGAGCAATTTCTTCATTCTTATGATAAAGTTCCTGCTGAATACATAACTTTGATTTGGCATTATGCTCAAATTCCTTCGAAAGAAGTGATTTCTGAGTTGGATGCATTTATGACTCATGTTTTACCTGCACTCGAGGCTCCTGAACCAAATGGAGTAACAGTTGGTGGGGTTGGTTAGGTTTGTTGATTTAGAAAAGTAATTTTTGATCTTTTTAGGGGGATAGTTTTATGTATGATATTGTAAATCTCACTCAGGATATTTATACGGGTGCTCCGAGATTCCCTGGGCATCCACCAACCGAAATTGAGTTTATAGCGACACATGAAGATGCGAGAAATGCACCTATTAAGCCTAAAGATATTACATATGCTGCCATGATGCTTCATATGTGTGATCATGGCCCAACTCATGTTGACGCAGTCAGTCATATCGATGAAAGAGATACAGCCCCTACGATAGATAAGTCTAGTCTTGGAAAATTTATTACAAGAGGAATTGCGATAGATTTTACAGGTAAAGTAGGGCCTAGAGAGGAAATTTCTTTAAAACTTTTACAAGATGAACTTAGTAGTCAAAGTTTGACTCCTCCTAATGCAGGTACATTTTTATTTACTGGAGGACATTTCAAACGTACCTATCCTGAAGATAGCTATAATACTGAATATCCCGGACTTTCTTATGATGCAGGTAATTTTCTTTATAGAGAATGTGGAATCGTGAATATTGGACAAGATGCCCCAAGTATTGATGCGGGAATAAATACAGGAGAGATGACTTTCCCTTGCCACGTATTATGTAGAGAATTACAATGTCATAACACGGAAAATCTTTGCAATATTGAAGAAGTAGCGGGCAAGGAATTTTTATATATTGGTCTGCCTCTGAAAATTCGTGGAGGGTCTGGTTCTCCAATTAGGGCAGTGGCTGTTTTAAATCTTTAATTAAAAGTCAACTGACTCTTAGTTGGCTCCGCTCAACAGAACCATGATTCGGTAAGTTTTGGAGGTTTTACTGTAACTCTTTTTGCTCTGATAGTAATATTTTCCTTGTTTGTTATTTCGGGGAAAATTTTAGAAAACTCCTTTTTAATAGCTGTAAATGTTTCTAAGGCATCTTTGTTAAGGCTTTCATGTTTTTCTACTATCCGAGAAATCTTTAAATTTAAAAGTTCCATTTTTGAATTTGGATGCTTCCACGTATGAGAAAATTTTTCTGGTTCAAAATCAACTAAGTATTTCTTTAGATCTTTTAATTGAAGCAGACTCGACTCTGGAGGGATAAGTAATCTTATCGACATCTGAATTGGTTCTATTTCATAAATTAGGTCATTTTCTTCAATGAAATTTAGTAGTTCTATATAATCTTTTGGGGTTGTCCAAGGAGTAAATGCAATTAATGAAGGTCGAATAGAAATCTCATTTTCTCTCGCATTTTTCAAAACTTCCAAGAAATCTTTTTTCGAATGTCCTTTAATTAATTTTCTTAAGATCTTGGTATTTAAAGATTCTAAAGCGGTAACAATAAAGAGGCAGCCTAATTGTCGAAATTCAGTGAAGATATCTTTATGCTTTATTAGATGCTCAACTTTTGCTGTAAAATCAAAAGTCATTTCTGGAAATAAATTATTCATCTCTCTGAGAATTCTTAACGAATGTTTAGGTCCGTTTAGAAAATCAGGGTCAGTAAATGTGATATGCCTAGCGCCTTTTGAATGCAAGTTTTTTATGTCTGATAAAACTATCTCTTTTGGTACGACAAAAAATCGACCTTTGAAAATAGGTGTGATAGGGCAATGTAGGCACTGATGCTTGCATCCCTTGCTAGTTTCGACTGCAGCGGTTGTAATATGGTTCTGGCCATTAATTAATTTGTTGTAATTGGATAGAGGAGGAAGTAGAGATCTTTCAGGTATACTGAAATCTGGCTTTTCTATAAGCCGAATTTTTTTTTTGTATCTATTTTGCTCGTCTGTAACTTCATTTGAAGAAGTTTCAATTGATTTGATTATTTCGAGTATTGATTTTTGAGTTTCGCCACTTAAGCAACTATCAGCTATATTTTTTAAAAGGTAATTAGAGTTTAGGTCTGCATAATCTCCGTAAAAGCAAATATGACATTTTTTGTTGACTTTGCGTATTATTTTTGTCGCTTCTACTGCGATGGTTAGGGCAGTATGCATCGGTGTACTGAAAGCAATAAAGTCACAATTTTGAATATATTTAGAATTAATCTTTTGTGTAGATAAATCTAAAACTTTTGGGGAGTAAGAGTAACTCTTCAGGAAGGCATGTAAGCTGGCTGTTTGTATAGGTTGATTCCCCAGTTCGTAGCAAGAGATCAGCAAAATTTTAATTTTTTTGTTTTGTTTTAGTATTTTCAAATTTTTATTTCCATTTTCTGCCGGGCAAGTGATTCATTACTGTCTTGCTTAGTCCACCGTCAATTTCTAAGGTCGTAGCAGTTATGTAATCTGCTTCTTCTGAGAATAAAAACAAAATGCCGTTCGCTATATCTATTGGTTGTGCGACTCTCAGGAGCGGTGTGATTTCACTTCTCTGTTTTTTAATGTCCGAGTCTTTTAAGTAAGAAGTTAGGGGTGTTTCTGTATGACCGGGACATATAGCATTGACTCTAATTTTGTGACTTGCCCATTCTATTCCAAAGTGCTCTGCGAGCATGATCACTGCAGCTTTGACAGTTGAATATGCTCCTGACATCCCATAAGGTTGCTGTCCGCCTATAGAAGACATCGTGACTATAGAGCCAGTTATATTATTGTTAATCATCCATCGACCGGCAGCTTGTGTCATGAGGAATGTTCCAGTTAATCCAATTGTGATCATCGTATTCCAATCTTGAAGAGAAAGTTCCTTTAGCATACCTGGAGCCATTTTGATCGCGCTATTTAGTAGGTAATTCACACTGCCAAATTCCTTAACAGCTTTTTCTACAGCTTTTTCGCAATCGTCAGGATTTGATACATCTAAGTGAAAGAAAATTGCATTTTTATTTCCGTATTTTTTGAGAATATTTTCTGTATGGTTTTCACCAGCAGCGGTGTCAATATCGCCAATTAAGACTTTTCCTCCTTGTTCTACAAACATCTCTGCTGTTTTAGCGCCAATGCCACTAGCCCCTCCGGTTATTATACAAACTTTATCACTAAAGCGTTGCATGGAGATTGTCCTTTTTGTTTTATATAAGTTGAATGTAAAAGAAAAATTCTTATATCATTCTAGCATTATTTTGTTTGTTATTTTTTTTAGATTATAAAAAAATAACAGGTTATATTAAATATAACCTGTTATTAATTTTAGTTAAATTTTTATACGAATTAGATGTGTTTCATTTATGCTGTGAAAGATTTGCCACAACCGCATGTTCCTGTTGCATTTGGATTGTTAATTTTAAATCCTGATCCCTCTATGCTGTCATGATAGTCAATTTCTGTTCCAGAAAGAAGGGCGTCGCTCTGCGCGTCAACAAAAATATTAATGCCATTAGATTCATATACTTTATCTTCTGGATTTGCGTTTTCATCAAAGAATAAGCCGTAATTATATCCAGAACACCCACCAGCAGTTACAGATAGTCTGAGCCCGTGACCTTCTTTTCCTTCAGCCTTGAGGAGTTCTATTACCTTTTTCGAAGCGTTTTCTGTGGCGCTAATTCCAGAACTTTTGGTGGTCGCCTTAGATTCGTTAAATAAAGTTACCATTCACATCCCTTTTTGTTTAAATAATAACTATTTAATATAAATATTTTATATTCCTTAGTCAGGCTAGCTTTATAATTATAGTTTGTCAAATATGCAAATAAATTAATGAAAGATTTAGTAATGAGTCTTCTATTTAAGAAAAAATAAAATGTATATGAGTTAATAATGCTTATATAACTTGACAATAATAGACTCATATAATAAATTTTCATTCCAATTTTGTTTGTTTATTTTTAATAATGATTTTAATTTTTTTGTTTTAGGAGGCAAAAATGGGAAAAGTAATTGGTATTGATTTAGGTACCACAAATTCTGTAGTTTCTATTATGGAAGGGGGTGAACCTACAGTCATACCAAACCAAGAAGGGAATCGTACTACACCAAGTATAGTTGGATTTACTCCTGAAGGGGAAAAACTTGTAGGAGTTGTTGCTAAAAGGCAAGCAGTTACTAATCCGACAAATACAATTTACTCTGTTAAAAGATTTATGGGTAGAAGATTTGAGGAGGTTCCTGAAGAAGTTAAGATGGTCCCATATGAAGTTATTAAGGCGGAAAATGGAGATGCGCGACTTAAGATTAATGGTAAAGTTTATGCTCCACCTGAAATTTCTTCTAGTGTTCTTCAAAAATTAAAACAGGCAGCTAGTGATTATCTTGGAGAAGAAATAACGGATGCGGTAGTGACAGTACCAGCATATTTTAATGATGGTCAGCGACAAGCTACAACAGATGCAGGAAAAATTGCTGGATTAAATGTTCTTCGTATAATTAATGAACCAACTGCTGCTGCTTTAGCATATGGCTTAGATAAAAAGCAAGATCAGACTATCGCTGTTTATGACTTTGGTGGTGGTACTTTTGATGTCTCTATCCTTGAGGTTGGAGATAATGTTGTTGAAGTTAAGGCGACTAATGGTGACACCCATCTTGGTGGAGATAATATTGATCAGCAAATAATAGAGTGGTTAGTTGATGAATTCAAAAAAGATCAGGGAATCGATTTATCTTCTGATCCTATGGCTTTGCAAAGGTTACGTGAAGAATCTGAGAAAGCGAAGATCGAACTTTCTAGTTCAATGGAAACGGATATTAACCTTCCATTTATTACAGCCGATTCTTCAGGACCTAAACATTTAAATATTAAGATTTCTCGTTCTAAGTTAGAACAACTTGCAGGAGAGTTAGTGGAAAGAACACTTATCCCTTGTCGTCAATCTTTAAATGACGCAAATCTTCAACCGGGCGATATAGACGAAGTAGTTTTAGTTGGTGGTTCTACACGTATGCCACTTGTTCAGGAGACGGTAAAGAAATTTTTCACTAAAGAACCTCATAAAGGAGTAAATCCTGATGAAGTTGTGGCTGTTGGTGCAGCTGTTCAGGGAGGTGTTCTCGCAGGTGACGTTAAGGATGTTTTATTACTTGATGTTACTCCTTTATCTCTTGGAATAGAGACTTTAGGGAACGTATGTACGAAACTTATTGAGCGTAATACTACAATTCCTGTTAAAAAAAGCGAAACTTTTTCTACAGCTGCAGATAATCAAACATCTGTAGAGGTTCATGTTCTACAAGGTGAAAGAGAAATGGCTGCTGATAATCGTAGTCTTGGGAAATTCCATCTTGTTGATATTCCATCTGCTCCTCGCGGAGTACCACAAATAGAAGTTACATTTGATATTGACGCAAATGGGATTGTAAATGTTTCAGCTAAAGATTTAGGCACAGGTAAAGAACAAGCAATTACAATTACGAGTTCAAGTGGAATTTCTGAAGATGAAATAAATAATATGGTTAAAGATGCTGAAGAAAATGCGGGAGAGGATAAAAAACGTAGGGAATTAGTAGAGTCTAGGAATAATGCAGAATCTCTGGCGTATAGTACAGAGAAAATGTTAAGTGAAAATAACGATAAAGTTTCTGAAGAAGATAAAAAATCTATTGAAGATGCTATTGCAGAAGTTCGTAAGGTTCTTGAAAATCAAGAGGCTACTGCAGAAGAAATTGATGCATCTAAAACTAATTTGGAAACTGCATCTCACAAACTGTCACAGGCGATGTATGAAGATGCTAGTAAGCAAGCAAGTGCTGATTCTGGGGATCCATCCTCTAATAAACAAAACAATGAAGAAACAGGTAATGATGACGGTGATGTTGTAGATGCAGAATTTGAAGAAGTTAAAAAAGACAAATAACATTTGATAATTTCTTTTATGTCAGGAAATTTGTATGTCAAAACGGGATTATTATGAAGTTTTGGGAGTAAATAGGGATGTTTCTACTGAGCAACTAAAAAGGTCTTTTAAAAAACTCGCTAGAAAGTATCATCCGGATGTAAACCCTGGGAATAAATCTGCAGAAGATCGTTTTAAGGAAATTAGCGAGGCTTATGCAGTACTTTCTGATGTTGAAAAAAGACGTAAATATGACACGATGGGCCATTCTGCATTCTCAGGAGGTAATCCATGGGAAGGTGGAATGAATATGGAAGATATTTTAAAGGATATTGGAATTGGAGATATCTTTGGTAGTTTTTTTGGAGGTCAACGAGGAAGGACCTCCAATCGTTCATCAGCTTGGGGTTCTACAGTTAATACAAAGGGAGTAGATGTAAATTATTCTATGGAAATTGGTTTTGATGATGCTTTGCGAGGTCTAGAAACTGTGGTAACAGTTCCTAAAAATATTATTGATAATGGAGTTCTTAGGAGAGCAACAGAAAGGATTAAGGTGAAAATTCCTGCCGGTGTATCAAGTGGTTCTAGGATTCGATTGACAGGAAAGGGAGAGCCTTCTCAGACTGGCGGAAAAAATGGAGATCTTTATATTTTAACTAAGGTAAGTACTCATCCATATATTGAAAGAAAAGGGGATAATCTATATATTAATCTTCCACTCACTTTGGGTGAGCTTTCTTTAGGTGCTCGTGTACAAGTAGAGACTTTTGAAGGAATTGCTAAAGTAACTATTCCTCCTGGTACTCAAAATGGTCAAAGGTTGCGACTAAATGGTAAGGGCGCACCGCAAATGAAGGGAACTGGTAAGGGGGATCTATTCGTTATTGTAAGTTTAAAACTACCTGAAAGAATTGACGAGAAAAGTAAAGATTTAATTCGAGAATTTGAAAGATTAAATCCAATTGATCCTAGAGAAGGGATGAATATTTAACGAACTTGACGAGGATAAGATCTTGGTACGAAGGAGCAGGAAACAAGTAAAATATACGATTAGTACTGTTGCTGAAATGTTCGAGATACATCCGCAAACTTTGAGAATGTATGAGCGTGAAGGATTAATTGAACCAATGCGAAGCGAGGGGAGAACTCGTCTTTATGAGGAGAAAGATTTAGAAAAATTAGAAATTATTCTGACACTCACTAGAGATATGGGAATTAATTTGGCTGGAGTTGAAGTAATAATAGAATTACGTCAAAAGCTACATTTGGCTATAGAAAGGCTTGAACAGATGGAAGAGGTTTTAAGTAGTGATGCATTTGAAGAATTCCGTCAAAAGATTGAGAAAGCGACACCCGACATGAATGCTCTTATACCGTCTATAGGCGCTAAACTCATGAAACTAAAAAGAGATAAATAAATCAAAATAAAATTTTAGATTTAACAGTTACATAACTTTAGGAGGTTGTTTGATGCAGGAAGAGAAAGTTGATTCTAACGATGATGAAATTTCACCATTGGAAGAGAGCAGTATTTCTCCTGAGGATAAAGATGATGAGATATTAAAAGAAGAGCAGGAAGAGGAAGAAAAAGCCCGTGTGAATGATCGTAGACGTTTTAAATCAGAAGAGGAAGAAACGCCTAAAGAAAGTCAAGTAAAAGATGAGTCCCCGTCTTTGGTTCCAAGTTATGTAGAAATTTTAGAGAAAAAAGTCCAGATCGCAGAAGAGAAACTTCAAGAACATATTGCTAGAGTGAACAAAGAATCAAAAGAATTCAGAACTCGACAAGAAAAAGATTTAGAAAGAAGGATTCAGCAAGTAAAAAAACAATTATTTGGTGGTTTATTGAGTATTGCAGATGATTTGTCTAGAGCCAATCTTGCAGTTCAAGGTGTTCCTTTAAATGAACTTGATAAAAAAGTTGAAGGAATAGAATCCTTGATTGAAGGATTTCGAATGATTCAGAGCAGATTTTTTCAAGAATTATCCTCACAAGGTGTAAAGCCAATAAAATCAGTCGGAGAAGTTTTTGATCCAGTTAAACATGAAGCGATTCGTTCAGATGATGTGACAGATAAAGAACTGGATGGAAAAATTTTAGAGGAACTTTCAGTAGGATATTTTTTAAACGATGAGATTGTTAGACCAAGTAGGGTTGCAGTCGGTAGATATGTGGAATCGGAAAAAGAAAAGTGAAGAACTTAAATCTAAGATTGACGCAGGAGAAGATATAAAGTGTCGAAAAGGGATTATTACGAAGTTTTAAATATAAATAGAAATGCTACTGATTCAGAAATAAAAAAAGCTTATCGTTCAACTGCAATGCAATATCATCCTGATAGAAATCCAGGAGATACAAAGGCTGAAGAACTTTTCAAAGAAGCATCAGAAGCTTATCAAGTTTTAAGTGACTCTCAAAAAAGAGGTGTTTATGATCAATATGGTCACGATGGACTTTCTGGAGGATTTTCTTCTGGTTTCTCGAATGTAGATGATATTTTTTCATCTTTTGGTGATGTTTTTTCTGATATCTTTGGAGGTGCATTTGGTAGAAGATCAAGCAGAGACGGAAGAGTTAAAGGAAGAGACCTAGCCTATCAATTAGATCTTTCATTCGAAGAAGCTGCTATAGGTTCAGAACATGAGATAGAGTTTGAAAGAGAAGTAGAATGTGTTTATTGCGGTGGTACAGGAGCTAAAAGTTCTGATTCAGTTATTAGTTGTGAAACTTGTGGTGGTAACGGACAGGTCGCATATAGACAAGGGTTCGTAACTTTTAGTTCTCAATGTTCTGAATGCGGCGGTTCTGGAAAAAAAATTACGGAGCATTGTAATGAGTGTAGAGGTTCAGGAAAACGTGCTGAAGAATGTTCTTTGAAAATCAAGATACCTGCAGGTGCAGATCATGAATCACGTTTAAGATTACGTGAAAAGGGAGAAGGTGGAATTAATGGAGGACTTTCTGGAGATTTGCATGTCATAGTCAATCTATTAAAACATGAAAGATTTGAAAGAGAAGGGAATAATGTTTTTAGTAAAGAAAATGTAACATTTTCTCAGGCCGCACTAGGTGGAAAAATTCTTGTTCAAACTTTGTACGGGGAAAGTGAAATTACAATACCTCAGGGAGTACAGTCAGGAGAAAGTTCTATCATTAAAAAAGAAGGGTTCCCCTCTTTAGAAAATAACTCTAAGGGAGATCATGTAGTAGTTTTTTTTATAGAGACTCCAAGGAAATTAAATTCAAAAGAAAAGAAGTTATTTCAGGAATTAGCTAAGTTTGAAAAAAAGAGAACTCCTACAGCTAAATCTTTTGTGAATTTTTTTCTTAGATTTGATAAGATAAAAAAGTTTTTTGAGTTTCCAAGGTTGCCTTTCTATAGATAAATGTGTTCTTCTTATATCTTTTATTTCACAAAAGAGGGAAAAATGTCTGAAGAAGAAAAAAACACCTCAGATTTAGAGAATGAAGAATCTCAAAGTTTCAAGGTGTCAGATAGACGTTATTCTGTCACTGGTTATGATGCTGAAGAGACTGAGGAAATACACTCAAATGTTAGTCCAACTATTTCTAATGATCGTAAAGAAACTCCTGATGAAACAGAAAATGTATCTGAAATGAGTCAAGATAATCCTGAACAAGAAATTAATCAATCTTCAGAAGAAACTACTGATTCTCCATCTGAAGAATCTAAGGAGGAGGAAGAAGAAAAGCATTTTGAAATGATGATTGCTATTCTTCAAGCAAATGCACTTGGTGCAATGGGATTACATCCGCAAACTGGTGAAAAGGTAGGCTCTGCAGATCCTAGAGCAGCAAAATTATTTGTTGATCTTTTTGGAATGTTAGAAGAGAAAATGAAAGGAAATTTGACTGAAGAAGAAGCTGATATACTTAAGCAAGTCCGATCTAATATGCAAGTAGCCTATGTTCAGCATGTTGGTATCGGATAAGTAAAATATAAAATTTATATATAGTGTTTGGAGGTATTTATGTTAGAGCAAGCTAGTTATGATGAGCTTTTTGAGCGTGCATCTGATCAAGTACAAAATAGATTTTTAATGTCTATTTTGCTCGCAAAGAGAGTTAATCAATTGAGAAATGGAGCAGAACCTCTTGTAGAAACTAAGAAGACAGATACTAAGGAAGAGGTAGTTTTTCGAGAAATTATTGAGGGCAAACTTGAGTGGACTGATAATAGAAATGAATCTGATGAAGTCTCTTTGGATGAGAATTCCATAGAGTTAAATACTGAAGATTAGAGATATTTCTCTTTTAAAAATTTTCCTATTAAATTTATGCCTTTTTCTATATTTTCATTTGAATTGCAATACGATAGCCTGAGATGTCCTTCTCCCTTTGGACCAAAATCTTTTCCAGGAGCGAGTGCTACTCCTGTTGATGTTAATATCTCACTAGCAAGTTTCATACTATTTTTTTCTAAATTACTTATATCAAAAAACGCGTAAAAAGCTCCGTCTGGGTGTGGGTTGATTGGCAGTCCAATCGATTCTAGTCCTTCTAATGCTAGTTTTCTCCTATCTGTATAGATATCATTCATTAATTTTGCTTGCGGTATTGCTTTTTGGAGAGCTGTAATTCCTGCTCTTTGTACAAATGGATTAGGAGAAATAAAGAAATTTTGTTGAAGAATCTCCAATCTTCTTACATAATGCTCAGGGACAATCATATATCCTAACCTCCATCCCGTCATAGCAAAGAGTTTCGAAAAACCATTTATAATAATCGAATTATCTGAAAATTCTAATGCAGAATAGTCTCTTATTCCTGTACTAATTCCATGATAAATTTCATCCGAAACTATTGTTGGTTTTAATTTTGACAATTTTTTTAATTCTTCATTACTAAATCTCGTTCCAGTTGGATTTGAAGGAGAATTAATTAAAATAACTTTTGTTTTGTCAGTAATAAAATCAGTGATCTCTGTTGAGAAGTTCTTATAAGGAACCAAAATTGTTTTAGCACCTGTAGAAGATATAAAAGAAGGATAGCATGCATAATGAGGATCAGAGATGATTACTTCATCGTCCTCTTCTAACATTAATTGAAATAAAATTAACATTGCGGGACTAGTTCCGCTTGTAACAACTACTCTATTAGGAGAAATTTTTAAATTATAAGTTTGATTATAATATTCTGAAATCGAAAGTCTTAATTCTGAAATTCCCAACGAGTTAGTATAATGAGTTTCTCCATTTGAAAGAGCATCCTTTGCAGATTCGATTATGACCTTAGGTGTTTTAAAGTCTGGTTCGCCAAGTTCTAGATGTATAATTTCTTTTCCGTCTCTCTCAAGACTTTTTGCCTTTTTTAAAATATCCATAACTAGAAAGGGTTGAATTTGTTGAGTTTTTCTTGAAAAATTATATTTCATTCTTGCACCTAATATTTAAAAAAATTTGTTTTTCTTGCTCCCTGATTTACACAATGTTAATATAATTCTTTCTTAATTAATATTTATTTTCTTTTTCTTTTCCTATGTAGGGTCCTATATTGACTAAAGTAGATATAGTTAATCTTGTAGCCGGTGATACAGGATTAAGTAAAGTTAAGTCTGAAGAAGCAGTAGAAACAATTTTTAACGCGATTAAAAGTAGTTTGTCTAAAGGAGAACCTGTAGTTCTAAGGAGATTTGGTTCCTTTGATGTAAGGAATAAAAATGCACGAATAGGGAGAAATCCTAAGACGGGAAAAGAAGCACAAATAAGTGCACGTAAAGTAGTTAGATTTAAGCCAGGAAAATACTTTAAATTAGTTTTGAATGATAAATCAAAAATCAAATCTTCTTCACGTTTTTATTAATTTCAAGTGATTAACATCGCATCTCCATAGCTATAAAATCTATAATCTTCAGTTAGTGCACAAGTGTACGCTTTTTCTATAGATTTTTTTCCTGCAAATGCAATTATTAATGATAATAGCGTGGACTTTGGTAAATGAAAGTTTGTTAATAATCCGTCTATTACTCTAAATTCATAACCTGGAGTAATAAATAAATTACTTGTTCCTTTTCCTGAATTCACAATCTTCTTATTTTTGACATAAGAAGATTCCAATGCTCTAGTGACAGTAGTTCCAATTGCAATTACTTTGCCGCCTTTAGAATGCGTGTGTTCTATCTTATTTACAACTTCTTTTGGGATATCATATTTCTCTGAATGCATTTTGTGTTTTCTGAAATCTTTACTCCTTATAGGAGCGAAGGTTCCAATCCCAATATCTAAAGTGATTTCAGCAATATTTATTTTATTTTTAATAATTTTTTGTATAAGTTTTTTGGAAAAATGAAATCCTGCTGTGGGTGCAGCGATAGAACCGGGATTTTTAGAGAAGATAGTTTGGTACCTTTCGTGGTCAATTGATTCTGATTTTCTGCGAAGATAGGGTGGAATCGGAATGTCACCATCTTTTGATAGCCAATTTTCAAACTCCTTATTTGCAGAAAATCGAAGAAATCTTTTTTCTCCTTTAAATTCTACAATTGCAGAAACTCCTTCCTTAAATTTGATTTTTTCATTCTCTTTTATTTTCCTGTTAGCCGATAGTAAAGCAAGAAAAGTTGTTTCTGACTTTCTCTCATAAAGTAGAGTTTCAACTTTTCCTCCTGTTGTAAGATTCCCATAAAATCTCCAGTTATTAACTTTTGTATTATTAAAAACAATTAAGTCGTTTTGCTTCAGAATATTAGGCAAAAATTTTATTTTAGTGTGTGTGATTCCTGAGTCTATTTTGTTAAGACAAAGAAGTTTAGCATCTTCTCTTTTTTCTAAAGGGTACTTAGCTATTCTCTTATCTGGTAATTTATAGTCTAGATTGTCTAAGTTTAATGTCATTTGCGATATTTTCTTTTAACTTACTCAGTTTCTTTGTCTGAGAATTTTGAATTGACTTGTTTTATCATACCTCTCATAGTTCTAACTTCTCTAGTTGTAGGTTCAACACGATTAATCATTTTTCTGAATGTATTAGTTACTCGTTTGGGCTCATAGTAGGGTACAAAACCAATTTTTATAGAAACTTTTAATATTTGTTCTAGTAAATCTTCAATTTCTTTTCTAGAAGCAATCGTTTCAATTTCTTTTTGATTTTCTGGATTTTCTGGTTTTTCAAAGTCACTTGGATTAGACATAAAGATTTCCCAGAGTATTAAGAGAACCGCTTGTGATAAATTATAAGATTCCGATTGAGGTCTTGCAGGTATTACTAGATGTTCCTGGCATAATTCCATTTCTTCTTTGAAGAGGCCCTTATCTTCTTGGCCAAAAACAATTGCTACTTTTTTGAGGTGAATGAATTCATATATTTTTTGAGAATCATCCCTTAAAGATAGTGACGGAGATCTATTTCTTCCAACTCTTCTTGAAGTAGCTATTGTAAGATTGCAATCCATTATAGCATCTTTAAGAGTAGGATAGTGAGATGCATTTTTTAGGATATCTTGTCCCGCCATAGCCATAGAATGAGCTTTTATGTCTTTCACATCACACATTGGAGAAACAATTCTTAATTCTGTTAATCCAAAATGTGTCATGGCCCGAGCTATAGACCCAACATTAGATGCACCTTTCGGTCTTACAAGTATAATTACAAGGTTTTGTTCTTTTTTTATCATCTACAAAAAATAACATGTGTAATAATAAGAACCAACCATAAATACTTTTTTATAAAATAGATTTTTTAGTTTTAATATCTATGTTATTTTTTATTTCCTTTAATTATTATATTTTTAGAAAGGAAGAAATTGTCTGATATTTCGGAAACTTTTACTAAAGGTAATCTTCATGATCTTGTTGAATTGTTAATAGCACCAACTAGATGTGGTTTTTTTTTGACAAGAAATAGGATTAGAGAAATTGGTTCTGAGATGGGTCTTAGAACTGGAATTCAGACACGAAAAAGAATGCTTGAAAATCTTTTTAGAGAGGCGGGTTCTGAAAATAAAATATTTGAATTATTAGAAGTTCTTGATTCAGATGCAAAATTCTGGTCAGAACAATATAGTTCTTTCTCCAAAAAATGTAGAATTTCTAGGGGGAGTTGGGAAAATTGGATTAAAAACTTACGTGAGTTAAGAAGTTATTTATCTAAGTCACAGAAATGGTCTGAGGAAAAATAGAAGGTGAATATATAATAATATCAATTTCTTTTTGTTATTTTTTCGATATATTTTCTGTCATCCAATATAAAGTTTAGACTCCATTTGCATAATTCTTTATAAAAAAAAGTTTTAGAATCTCTTTCGATAGCAGTTAAATAAATTGGCACCCATTTTAATAAGTGGTTGTCTAAAAAATTTGACGATAAATTTAAGTATTTATAATATTCTTGTTCTTTTTTATCAGAGAGATTTTCACATTGATTTCTCGCAAGATGAGACATGAATTCTAATTCCACACTAATATGATCCATCGATAAAATACTGTGAAATTTCTGTCCTATTTTATTGGAACTTGTATTAAAGCCTGAGTGTCTAAAAAAATCATTTACGCTGTCAGTTACTTTAGAATTTAAAAAACCACTTTCATCTAATAAGACGGATTCGTATGGTGGAGAAGAAAGAATAAACAAATTAGTAAAATCTATTCTCAGTTCTTTTTCTAAATCTTCTGAGGGTATTTTATTCTCTGAAAAAAGAAATGGGTAATTTTCTTTTAGGAACTGTAATAATTTTTGTTCCGGGGGATCTAAAAAAGCTACAGACATGACTCTGTACAATTCTTCTCTTAATTTTGATTGTTGATTTAGTTCCTCTAGAGTTTGGGAACGTTTAGGCCAAATTTTCCCTACTCCTCTAGCAAATAGGCATCTGCTTGTGGTTTATTTGGTCTTAGAAACCAGAGAGGTCTTCTTAGACCATCCGGTCCTGGTGCAGGTCTAGCCATTTCTAACCATTTTTTGTAATGAGCAAAACTTTTATCTGTATCTACTTTTATGTCTCCATAATTTTCTGAAGAAGTTGCTTTACTTAACTTTACTTTCTGATGCCAACAATGCATTCCACTTATCGGATCGGGATTCACAGGAAAAGTCAAGTTTTGATTTACTCCGATTTCTTTCCACCATATTCTTTCAGTATCTGGATCATCACTTTTAAATGGTTCAACACCATGAATTTGATTCATTGTAAACTCACTATCTTGCTCTTCTATCTTAACTAAGGCTGAAGCAATTTTAGGTGCTCCAATATTTTCATTCAATCTCCAACGACCTAGGTGATGTGCCATTGCAACTATTCCTGGTTTAAGGCCTTCTGTTACCCAACAACGAGTTACGAAATAGCCTATTTCAGTTTCTACTTTGACTAAATCATCTGTCTTGATTCCCATACGATTAGCATCTTCAGTATGTATCCAGAGAGGATTATTGTGAGTTATCTCGTATAACCATTTCACTGCAGATCTAGTATGTATTAAAGTAGGTAGTCTATAATTTGGAAGCAAATCAAATTCATTCTCATTCTTATCCATGTCCCTCCAGTAAACATGTGTCTTTTTGTAAGACGGAATAGCATGTTCTGGCCAGTTCCAGTCGGTCATAGTAGCGCTATAAAATTCTAGTTTTTTTGAAGGAGTATTGAAGCCAATTCTAGCTTTCCCTTTACTCATATTGCCAATAGTTTTTCCATTGTCATTGATAGACCCGTCAAGCTCTCCAATATCTGCACTTGCAATATCATCTTCTGGTAGTTCTTTCATATGTACTTCATAGACATTATCTTCAACGGTGAATGTTCCGTATTTTCTCATATATTCTAACGGGGAGAGACCTTCTTTTTCGGATGCTTCGGGGAGACCAGGGACGCCATTTTCGAACATCCATTGATAATATTCGTTAACTGTAATTTTTTCACCATTTCTATATGGGCTCTCGAAATATTTTCTAATTCCTAGTGATCCGTCTGGGTCAATTCTCCAAGAAAGTTCTATTAAAAATTCATTTTCTTCCCATACTTCTCCTGGGTTTGTTTCTCTAGTACTTTCTACAGTTTCACCTAATTTTTCTCTAGCCACACGGAGAACAGGTTGTCTGAACCCAAACCATTTTGCAGGATGAGTTTCTTGACTTTGATTGTCATGTCTTTCTGTAGCAACGCCCATGGGTAAAATATAATCTGCAAACCACGCTGTTTCACTCCAGGTTGGGGTAAGTGCAATATGGCAACCGATTTTGTTTTCATCTCTCAACATATCTACCCACATAAAACCATCTGGGTTTGTCCATACAGGATTATAAACACGGGTAAAATATGTATCTATTTTATGCCCTTTATCTTTCATTAGATGTGGCATTAAGAAACTCATCTCGAAATGTGCTAACGGATACTCAGGAGGGTAGAGTAGTTCATTCCAGTCTTTAGGTCCGGGAGCAGGATTTGGATGGGAAGGAACGAATTTATGCCAACTTGCTAAATGTGTTCCTCCAACTGTACCTATTGCGCCGGTCAAAGATGGAATGAAATGGAGACATCTTGCTACTTGCCATCCATTTAAATTTCCTGTAGCAGCTGCTCTCCATACGTGAACACATAGTCGACTTCCAGCTCTAGCTATTACCTGAGCAACTTCTGCTATTTGTTCTATAGATACACCGGTTTCCTCTGATGCATATTCAAAAGTGAATTCTGCATATTCTTCTTTTAGTCTCAATATAAAATTATCAAAAGTGATTTCATCTTGAGGATGAACAGAGGTTAAATATTCAGCCCAATTAAACCATTCTTCAACAAATTTTTCATCAAATTGCCCAGTTTCTAACAAGTAGCGAACGATAGAAAGTAGAATAGCTGGTTCTGTTCCACTATATGCAGGGAGCCAGTAGTCTGCTTTAGCAGCAGTATTCGATAGTCTTGGATCTATCACAATTATTTTGGCACCGTTCATTTGAGCTTCAATGATGCGTTGTGCTGAAGGATTAAAGTAGTGTCCTGTATCTAAATGACTACTAATTAAGAGAATTGCCTCTGCATTAGAAAAATCTGGTGATGGACGGTCGGAACCATTCCACAGGTACTGACCAATCCTTGCTGAAGAACTGCAAACATTTGTATGACTATTATGTCCATCGACTCCCCAGCTTGCAAGAGTCCGAAACATAAAACCATCTTCGCCAGGTCTACCAACATGATACATAATTTCGTTTCGTCTTTCTTCCTCTATAGATTTTCTGATTCTTGCGGCAAGATCATCGAGAACTTCATCCCAACTTACCCTTTCCCATTCTCCTTCACCTCTTTTTCCGACTCTTTTGAGTGGATAAAGTATTCTATCTGGGTCATTTACTTGATTTAAAGTTACCCAACCCTTTGCGCAGTTTCTTCCTCTAGATCCAGGATGAAGGGGATTACCTTCTATTTTCCTGATTTTCATATCGTCTTTATCAACATATGCTAGAAGACCACAACCAGCTTCACAGTTGAAACAAAGAGTGGGGATAAGAGAATAATTTCTTTGTGTTTTTTCAGGCCAAGTTCCACTTTCAAACTCAGTCCAGTTATCCCATTCTTCAGGTGGAGGGTAGGATCTTAATTTTCCATTCTTTTTGACGCTATGTATTTTATTTGAATCTGAGGTTTTTTCCGAAGTTTCTAAAAGCTCTGGGTATCCCAACGAAGAAATATTATGTGCCCCAACTCCAGATTGTAAATGTTTTGAAACCATTTCTTCTCCTTGAAAATTAAGACAACGGTACCTTCTGTCCAGCCTGTACCCATATTTTATCCCAGTAGTACGAACCTATTACGACAAGTGTACTAGCAAGTAGATAAGTAAAATAATTATATCCAAGCCACCAGAAAACAAACATAGGAACTGCACATCCAGCAATAATTGCGCCATTCCAAAATTCTTTTTTGAAGGGACCTTTAAGTATTAACTCAATAGAACGCTCGTGAGCAACAGATCCAAATCTATGTAAAAGTATTGAGAACATCAATATTGAAAAATGAAGAAGAGTGCAAATTGTAATTATGTTCCCAAGTAGGTTGAGTGCATTAGTTTTGTCAGCGACAGGAAAAATAATTACGAATAAAGCCAAAATTGCCGCACCTTTCAGAATCGATAAAACGCCGATGTCAATTGTATTTTCACTTCCTTTCCAAAGGTCTCTAGCACTTGCTTGGGCAAAAAAGAAACCAGTGTAAATTGAAGAAAGGAAAGAAAGTAAGATGGTAGGCCAAAGGATAAAATTCAAAAATCCATCATTGCCTGCCAATGTTCCTAGTAGCCATAGTAAAATAAATATTCCTTTTAATGTAATGAACCAAGTTCCCCAAGCCATCCAACTGTTCCAATTTGAACGCAGTAAAATATAATAAAATCGTTCGGGTTTTTTTAAATCCGTAATAAGAACATATCCAGTGACAGATAAGAGGACCCCACTGAGTATAGGCATCCAGAATGAGAATAGACTACTTTTGTAACCAACGGACCATAGCAAGAGACTTAGTATCAATAATCCAGTACTAGCTCCCTTAGTCATTAGATATGTAATGATATTCTTATCCCAGGGAATGTTATGAAAAGTATCATATACTGTTCGACTTTCCTGTGGGTCATTCTTGAATTCTGGAACGGATTGTTTTAATTCCTCGCTCATTTCTCCCTGTTTATATATTCCAGATTGTGTTGGTTTTGTTGGATCTAGAAGTTGCTGACTTCCATTTACGTAATATATATTTGGAGAAGTGTTGTATTCAGGTTTTCTTACATTGTGAGGTTCATGTGTAAGTAATTTATTGATTTTTGCATCGGGGTCTTCCAAATCTCCAAAAACTCTACATTCTGTTGGACAAACTACAACGCAGGCAGGTTCCAAATCTGCTTCCAGTCGGTTGGAACAGAAATTGCACTTTTCAGCAGTGCTTGTATTCGGGTCAATAAAAATTTGGTCATAAGGACATGCTGCTATACATGATTTACATCCTATGCACCATTCTGGATCTAAATCTACAATGCCATCGTTTCTTCTGAAGAGTGCTTTTGTTGGACAAATATTTTGACAAGGAGCATCATCACATTGATTACAAAGAACAGGAAGGAACTCACGTCTTGTATTCGGAAATGTCCCTTTTTCTACCTCTTTGACCCAACAACGCCAGGTTCCTATTGGAATATCGTGCTCTGATTTGCAGGCTATAGTACATGCATGACAGCCAATACATGCTCTTAAATCAATTGCCATTGCATATTTAGACATCTAAACCTCTAAGAATTATTTTTCGCTACTCGAATAGGAGTTGCTATTTTTTTGCTACTTTAAATAAAACTTTTTCTTCTATAACGGAAATATTTATAACATAAAGAACAAATCAAAAAAACTGTATAAAGTGTAAATAGTTTTCTGTTTTAAAAAAGAGTTTTTTTCATTCTATTATTTTGAGTTCTCTTTTTTGTTCTATTAGAGGTTCCCAACCATTTTCTTTGACTATAACTGAATATTCTATTTGGTATCCTCCGAATCCAAAAGTTCCTATCGGAGCTTCAATGTTAATAACGGAATTTACAGGCAAAGGAATTTCTGAAGTGCTTGGAAGAAATTTTTGGTTGTGCTTAGTTTCTTCACCTAAAATAAAAGGAAACTCGCGAGCTTCTAATCCAATTGTATGTCCTGCAAATGGAGCATCAAATTCAGGAAATTTTGATTTGATACCAGAAATTAATGCTTTATATATTTGTCCTCCAGTACACCCTGATTTTACGATATCCAATGATTGAAGAAATCCATCTTGAATAGCAGACCATTCTTTTTTGATTCGATTGCTCGGTTCTCCGATACAACCACAACTACCAGTATCTGCATTGTAGTTTTTGTAAAATAACCCTGCATCAAACATAAAGAGGTCGCCTTTTTTTAACTTTTTATCAGTAGGTGGAAAAATAAAAACACTTCGGTGTCCACTATTAAAATGGAACCAATGCCACATTCCTCCTGGTTTTGCTACGGCTTGTCTCCATACTTGCGCTACTTCATTTTCTGAAACTCCTTCTTCAACATAATTGAAAACTTTTTGTATGGCATTTTCATTGATCGATGCAGCTTCTCTAAGTACGTCAAGTTCATCATCAGTTTTTACAAGTCTAATCATTAAAAAAAGACCTGAAGCAGGCAAGAAATTACAATTTGGGAATTCTTTTTTTAAAGCAGCAAAAAGACTTTCAGAGCATCCTTCTTCATCCAATCCAATATTCCCTGAGGTTATTTCTCTATTTTTTAAAGCTTTTACAAGTCCTGCTAGAAGAGTAGGATTTTCTCCCCCACTGTTATGTAATTCTAAGTATTTCTCAAATTCAGTACTATTTGGTTCGTAATTTTCTTGTCCTATATGATAAGCCTGTCCGCCATAGCTGTAAACATTTTCTGCAAAACCCCCGTAAGCTGCATAATAAGTGTTATCTGCTCGATTCATTATTAAGTCGGTTCCTACATCTGGATTTTTTGTTAGTAATCCACAACTTTTCCTTTGTCTGTATACTCTTTGTGCCCATCCAACATGGCCGGTTAAATATGTAACATTCTCATGTGTCGTAGCTATGATAGCTTCAAGGTCATTCTCCTGCATCAACGATAGAGCTCTACTCTTATTAAAAAGCATTCTTGAATCTCCATGATTTGGATTTGTTAATTATTCTTTCTACGAAATTTGATTAATATCATATTCGTTAAGTTTTACACAATCAAATTTTTTTATTTGATAATTTTTATTACTAAATTGTACCTGAATTATATTTATTAATTTATTTTTGCTATTTAAATTTAAAAATTTAATTGACGAGTTAGTTCCTTTTCGTAATAATTTCCGAATCGCTTTTGTTTTTATTTGATTTTTAATTATTTTTTAGCTTTTATTAAGGGTCAACTTTAGATGTCTGATTCATCTCCAAGCAGTCGTTCTAATAAGGAGTTAGTAGAACTAGAAACTGTTGCTATCCGTTTTGCAGGTGATTCTGGAGACGGGATGCAGTTAACTGGTGATCGATTCACAAATGCTGCAGCAATCGCTGGTAATGATCTAAGTACATTCCCTGATTTCCCTGCTGAAATTAGAGCCCCTGCTGGTACTTTAGCAGGTGTTAGTGGTTTTCAAGTTAATTTTAGTAGTAAAGAAGTTCATACTCCCGGTGATTCTGTAGATGTACTTGTTGCGATGAATCCAGCCGCTTTAAAAGCAAATCTTCATGATTTGAAAAAAGGTGGTGTTATAATAGCAAATGTAGATAATTTTAAAGAAAAAGATTTGGAAAAAGCCGAATATGATTCAAATCCACTTGAAGATGACGCTTTAAAATCTGCATATCAACTTCATGAAGTAAAAATAACTACAATGACTCGGAAAGCTTTAGAAGATGTAGAAATATCTTCTAATTTTGCTGATAGATGTAAGAACTTTTTTGCTCTTGGTCTTATGTATTGGATGTATTCGCGTCCCATTGAACCTACAAAGGAATGGATTAAGGAAAAATTCTCTAAGAGTGAAGAGTTTGTTACTGCTAATACAAGGGCTCTAGAGGCAGGTTATTATTTTGGAGAAAATGCTGAAATTTTTGCTGCAAACTATATTGTTCGAGAGGCTACGTATCCTCCTGGTACCTATAGAAATATTTCGGGAAATGTTGCATTAGCTTACGGATTCATCGCAGCAACTCAAAAGATCGGATTGAAATTGTTCTGGGGTGCTTATCCTATTACTCCAGCAAGTGATGTTTTGCATGAACTTTCTAGGCATAAAAATTTTGGTGTTTATACATTTCAAGCAGAAGACGAAATTGCTGCTGTTTCTGCTGCAATAGGTGCTTCTTTTGCTGGTTCTCTTGGAGTAACCTGTTCAAGTGGTCCTGGAATCGCTTTGAAAGGTGAAGCGATGGGTCTTGCTGTAATGACAGAGTTACCTTTAGTTATTGTAAATATACAAAGAGGTGGTCCTAGTACTGGTTTACCTACGAAAACTGAGCAAGCAGATTTGTTGCAATGTATGTTTGGTAGAAATAGTGAAAGTCCTATCCCTATAGTTGCGGCAAAAACTCCCTCAGACTGCTTTTGGGCAGCGGTTGAAGCGTCTAGAATTGCGGTGAAATATATGACTCCTGTTGTACTATTAAGTGATGGGTATTTAGGTAATGGTTCTGAGCCATGGCTTCTACCGAAATCTGATGAAATTCCTGAAATGAATATAGTAAAAGAATTAGGACCTGCTGAATCCTTTATGTCATATGACAGAGATCCAGAATTACTAAGTAGACCTTGGGCTGTTCCAGGGAAGCCTGGTTATGAACACCGTATTGGTGGTATAGAAAAAGAAGACGGAACAGGAAATATTAGTTACGATCCTGAGAACCATGACATGATGTGTAGAATACGTGCAAAAAAAGTTGCTGGTATCGCTAATGATATTCCTGAAGCAGAAGTTTTTGGAGAGGACACAGGTGATGTTTTAGTATTGGGATGGGGAGGAACTTACGGATCGATTCTAGCAGCCGTTGAGATTTTACAGGCTAGAGGTGCTTCTGTTTCTCATGTTCATCTCACCCATTTAAATCCTTTCCCAAAAAATTTGGGAGAGATTTTAAAAAATTTCAAAAAAGTTCTTGTTCCTGAAATTAATTTAGGACAATTGTCAAAGATGATTCGTTATGAATTTCTTATAGAAACAATAGGACTGAATCTTGTTAGAGGGAAACCATTTAAGATTTCAGAATTGATCTCAAAGATAGAGGAGATACTCTAGATTGGAAGCAAAAGTTGAAGTAGAAGGATTAGGTTTAACACGGAAAGATTTTCAGTCTAATCAAGTAGTCAGATGGTGTCCTGGATGTGGTGATTATGCGATTTTGGCTCAGATGCAGAAAGTGTTGCCTGAACTAGAAATCCCTAGAGAAAATTTTGTTTTTGTAGGTGGGATAGGTTGTGCTGCAAGATTTCCCTATTATATGAATACGTATGGTTTCCATACTATCCATGGTCGTGCTCCTTCATTTGCTACTGGTATAAAGATTACTCAGCCAGATTTGTCGGTTTGGGTCATATCTGGTGATGGTGATGCTTTAAGTATAGGCGGAAATCACCTAATTCATACGATGCGTAGAAATGTAGGTGTTAAAATAATGCTTTTTAATAATCGTATATATGGTTTGACGAAAGGACAATATTCTCCTACCTCTAGAGTAGGTGCTAAGACAAAATCTACTCCTGTTGGTTCAATAGATGCTCCATTAAATCCACTTACCTTGGCTCTAGGTGCAGAATGTAGTTTTATCGCAAGGACTGTAGATAGAGATCAAAAACATATGGGTGCTATTCTTAAGGCTGCTGCCGAACATGAAGGTACAGCATTTGTAGAAATTCTGCAGAACTGTATTGTTTTTAACGATGGTGCCTGGAGTCAGTATACAGAAAAAGGTGTTAAGGAAGAAAACGTTGTATATTTGGAAGACGGACAACCTCTTCTTTATGGTCCTAAAGAAGATAGAAAAGGTATAGCTTTTGATGGATATAATTGTACAACTGTATCCGCAGATTCAGGTGAGGTCATAGTTCATGATCAAAATGAAGAAACAGGTGCCTATGCTTATATGCTTAGTAGAATGGAAAATGAAGGTGGACCAGTTCCACTTGGAATTCTTAGGCAGATAAATAAACCAGTTTTTGAACAAAGTGTTGAAAGTCAAGTGAGTGATGCGCAATCTAAAAAAGATCCTGATTTGGATAGTCTTTTAAGAACAGGCGATATTTGGGAACACAAGTAGATTTATCTTCTATTTTGAAATCTAACCAACAAAAATCCTCATATACCCTATTTATAGTACATGCACATCCGGATGATGAATGTAGTTCTACAGGTGGACTTATAATCAAGTCTATTAAAGATGGAAATAACGTTGTACTGGTGACTTGTACAAATGGTGAAATGGGGGAAATCAAAGATAATAATCTTGAGAAAGAGATTAAAAGAGCCTCATCACCACAGAAACGATTAGGAGAAATTCGTATTTCGGAATTAAAGAAAGCTACGGAAATCTTAGGGATACAAAAATTATATACACTCGGATACAAAGATTCTGGAATGGAAGGATGGGATAGTAATCAAAATAGTGATGCTTTCATGAATGCAGATCTATTTGAAGTATCCCATAAGGTAGCATTGCTTATCAGGAAACATAAACCCGATGTTGTAATAACCTATAACGAAAGAGGTGGTTATGGGCATCCAGATCATATAATGGCGCACAAGATTACGATGGAAGCAATAAGGTTATCAGAAGATTCTTCAATTGATATTCAAGCTTTAGACTCATGGAAAGTAAAAAAAATATATTACACTGCGTGGGCAAGGTCCAAGATGATTAAAACATGGAAATGGATGAAATTTTTTGGCGCAAAAACTCCTTTAGACGATCCAGATTTTAGAGAAGATAAATATGGAGTGCCAGATCATGAAATTACTACATACATCAACATAAGATCTTTGTTAAGAAAAAAGTGGAGAGCTTTAGTTCAACATAAGAGCCAGATAACTGGAAACTTCTTTTGGTGGTTTGTGCGCTTGACTGGAAGATGGTTGTATGGAGAAGAAACTTTTGTTTGTGTGAAAAGTAAAAATGTTCCCAAGGATAAAGAGAAATCTATCTTTGAGGGTCTTTAAATATTCTTTCTCGTTTTTTTCTGACTTACTTCAATCACAAATCCATCAGGATCTTCTAACATAAAAATTCTATATCCCCATGGGACATCTTTTGGAGGAAAAAGAATTTTCACATCTTTTTTTGAAATTCTTCTGTATGTATCCTCTAAATTATCCGGAACGAGAGTCAGTATGAACCCTGAACCTCTTTCGTTATGAACTGGTTTTAAATTCCATGCTTCCATTACGTCATTTTTTATTGGTGCATGGATCACAAGACAATTCGAACCAATTTCATATTCGATAAAGTCTTTTTCCTTTTTTTTCTCTTTTAGTTCTAAATAATTAGAGTAAAAGTTTCTAGATCTTTCTAAATCTTTACAAATTAAGAAAATACTTGAAATAGATTTAAACAATGGAATGTCCTTTTTAAAATTATTTTTCTCGTATATAAACTAACCTGTATTTTACTATAAAAATGGAGTTTTTTTTGATAGTTAATTTAGAAAAAATTACTAAAGAATATACCCAAGGAACATATCGTTTTAATGCAGTGGAAGAAATTGATTTAACTGTTGCAAAAGGAGAATTCCTTGCTATTTCTGGTCCTAGTGGGTCAGGGAAGAGTACTCTTTTAAATTTGATTGGTTGTATAGATTCTCCAACTTCTGGTGAAATAATTATAAATGGGAAAAATGTTGTAAATTTTCGTGATAAAGAATTGAGTATTATGAGACGCGAAGAAATTGGTTTTGTTCATCAATTTTTTAATCTTATGCCAACGATGAGTGCAATTGAAAATGTATCTCTACCTTTAGTATTAGCAAGAAAAAACAGAAAAGAAATAGAAAAAAAGTCAATTGATCTTTTATCGAAAGTTGGTCTTGAAAATAGAATAGATTTTTTGCCACAACAACTTTCTGGTGGAGAGATGCAACGTGTTGCTATTGCTAGAGCTTTTATTAATTCACCTTCTCTACTGCTTGCTGATGAGCCGACTGGCAATCTAGATTCAAATCGTGGAAAAGAAATTTTAGAATTGATTTCTAGTTTATCGAAAGATAAAGATGTAACCGTTTTGATGGTTAGTCATGATCCTATGGCTCTATTGTCGGCATCAAGAAGAGTTGAAATTAGAGATGGTAAGTTAGGAGAAGAGGTTTCCTGATTGTTCATATTTAAAATCTTTAAAATCTTGTTTTTACGTTACTTAAAGATAGAACGTTATAGGTTTATTCTTACCGTTCTAGGAGTAGCTTTAGGCGTATCAGTTTTCTTGTCCATTCAGCTTGCGAATAATGCTTCTCTTAGAGCTTTTCAAAATAGTCTGGATGCTATTTCTGGTAAAACTAGCTTGCAGGTTTTAGGGAGTGGGCTAGGAGTTCCAGAAGAAAGTTTTATTAAACTTTCAAGAATGGAAGAAATAGAGAATATTTCTCCGATTATTCAACAGACTGTTTTAGTTAGAAAAAAATCAAATAAAAAAGATTCTGTCTCTTCATCATCAAAACCTGCATTGCTTTTAGGGGTTGATATTCTTGCCAGAGAGAATTTTCGTCTTTATGAGGTAGAAAAAATAGCTTCAACCGAAGATGTATTGTCTAGATTAGAAAAACGTAATGGCATTTTTTTAGGTAAAGAGTTGGCAAATATTCTTAATGTTGGAATTGGTTCTTTTGTGAATATAGACTCTACTCGTTACGAAAAATTTGAAGTAAGAGGAATTTTGAAAAAAAATAAATTATCAGATTCAATGGGTGGAATGCTGATAGTTATGGATATAGGTGATACTCAAGAAGCTTTCAATCGAATTGGATATCTAGATCGTATAGACATAGTATTAAAAGACAATAAGAAAACTAATTATATGAAGGATTTAATACAAAAAAAAATTGCATATGGTTTGATAGTTGATAGGCCCGAAAGACGTGGGTCTGATGTTGAGAAGATGTTAGGGTCATTCCAATTAAACTTAAAAGTTTTAAGCTTTATTTCAGTTTTAGTAGGTTTTTTCTTAATCTTTAATTCCATGTCCTCGTCAGTATTAAGACGTACGAAGGAAATTTCTACCTTAAGATCGCTTGGATTAACTTCTTTGCAAGGAACTATTTTAGTATGTATGGAAGCAATTTGTATTGGTCTGTCTGGTTCTATTTTAGGTGTTGCTTTAGCTTTTATTTTTTCTAAAGGTGTTCTATTAATTGTCACAAAAACAATCCAAAATCTTTATACTTTTCTCTACGTAGCAGATGTGATTCCTTCCGTAAATGAGATCGTAATATCTATTTGTATAGGAGTTTTTGGTTCTTTCTTGTCTTCTTTGTGGCCAGCGATTAGGGCAGGGAGGATTCAACCATCTCGAGGAATTCGGGTTAGATTTCCATCTATTGTTCTTCCAAAATTTTATATGCGTCGCTTCTTTATTTTTACAATAAGTATGATATTTCTTTCCTATTTAACTTCTAAGGCTTCACCCTGGAATGGCATTCCTGTTTTTGGATACTTTTCGGCTCTTTTTCTTATTGCATCAATTTCGTCGATTAGTTTCATAGTTGTTTTTTACGCTTCCTTGTCTTTTAATTTTATTTTTCGTGATTTCAGATTAATGTCTCTTGCATCACACAATATACGGAGACATCTTTCCAGGAATGTTGTTACAGTCGCATCTTTATCTGTGGCAATAGCTATGCTCGTTAGTCTAGTTGTAATGATCAGCAGTTTTCGGGAAACAGTTTTTATTTGGACAGAGCAGACTCTGAGAGCTGATTTTTATTCGGCACCAGCATCTCATTTTGTGAAGGGATCTAAGTCCGGTTTTAGAAAAGAACAAATAAATTCATTAAATAATTTAGAGAAAATTGCCGCTGTAGATGGTTATAGAAGTATCAAAGTTTTTTGGAATGAAAATAATATTGAAATTGGTACGGGAAATTTTAATATAGTTTCAGAATTCGGCGAACTTTTATTTTTGGATGGAAATTCAAAAGATATTTTGAGGTTAGCTAAGAAACAAAAGGGAGCGATTATTACTGAGACCTTTTCAAATCGATTCAATCTATATAAGGGTGATTTTATTACCTTGCCGACACCGAGAGGAAAAATACAAATCGAAATCAAAGGTGTTTTTTATGATTATACTACCGATGGAGGAAGATTAATCATTGATCAGGATTTTTTTAAGGAACTTTGGGATGATAATAATTTAAATTCTATTGCTATTTATTTAAAAAAAGGATCAGATAAAGAAAAATTGTTTAGTAAGATAAAAAAAATATTGCCTTCTAATTTTATACTCTTAGATAATTCCGGTCTTAAAAAAAGAGTTTTCGATGTATTTGATCAGACTTTTTCTATTACTTATGTCCTAGAAGCCATTGCAATCTTAGTTGCAATTTTAGGAGTTGCTACTAATCTAAGTTCCAATATCTTAGATAGGAGGAGGGAAATAGGAACACTTCGTGCGATAGGAATGAATAGGTTTGAAACTATTATTTCTGTGATTTTTGAATCGGGATTTCTTGGCCTGTTTTCGTGTTTTCTGGGCATGATTTCGGGCTATTTTTTAGCTGGTATTTTAATCTTTGTGATTAACAAACAGAGCTTTGGATGGACTATTTATTTCAATTTCTCATTTTATAGCGTGCTTGTTTATCTTTTCTTTGTTTATTTATCTTCACTCC
>Ga0310344_10000326_pt1 | contig 38009 bp, 41 predicted proteins | sample HC15DNA20200_MG_FD_203801 | JGI IMG/M metagenome (GOLD analysis project Ga0310344, IMG submission 203801) | Marine microbial communities from station ALOHA, North Pacific Subtropical Gyre - HC15-DNA-20-200_MG | ecosystem: Environmental > Aquatic > Marine > Oceanic | place: Pacific Ocean: North...
TATGCTGCCGCAACGCTAGCCCAATTGACCCACCGATCAATCCCACTCCGACAATAGCAATCCTATCCCATTTCATTGCATTTATGGCATCACACGTGTACGAATAAATCCCCTCGGTTACCTGTGAACCACCATAAGGGCTTACACGAAAAAGTCCAGACATAACGATCCCGGTATATCCGACAAATCAGAACGTAAATAGACACGGCCTTGGAACACAGAAAAGAGCCTGACTTGATACGGTAGGAAAACAGATCGCTTTACTGTCTAACCTCGTCGTCTGTATCAGGATCCAATTCTCGCTGACTATCTACGTTAGCCTGGGAGGGAGACACAACATTACGGTTCCAATGAGGTGTCTTACGATGCCGGGAAGTAAAATCCTCATCCAGATCTGTTTCGTTGTTTTCGCCAGTTACCGTTGACTCGGAATCGGGCACTGAAAAATTTCCATCTTCTCGAACATCTTCAAAACGCACAGCCACACGGGTTGAAACACCTGATTCCTGCATGGTAACACCGTATAAAACTCCAGCATTGGTCATCGTGCGTTTAGAGTGAGTGATGATTACAAACTGCGTATCCTGTCTGAATTCCTCCAGAACATTCATAAGACGATCGATGTTGCTTTCATCCAAAGCAGCATCGACTTCATCGAAAACACAAAATGGACTAGGCCGACTACGAAATATTGCCAGAAGAATGGCTAGTGCAGTGAGTGTTTTTTCACCTCCGGAAAGCTGAGAAATGCTTCGCGGTTCTTTACCCGGTGGTCTCGCAATAATTTCAATACCACTTTCCAAAATATTGTCTTCATCTTCCAATACGATTTCCGCTCTTCCACCGCCAAACAGTTTTCGAAACAAGTCTTGAAAATGCTCTCTGACAGCATCCAGTGTCGATGCAAACAAACGGCGGCTTTCCGCAGCAATCTTCCTCAGAATTTCTTCCTGACAGGCTTTGGCTTCTGACAAATCCACGTGTTGTTTTTTCAGGGTTTCCAAACGTTCTTCAAGCGATTCTAACTCTTGCAATGATTCCAGATTTACAGGACCTAGAGATGACATACTGGCTTGGATTTTATCAATCTCCTTCTCCATTTCCTGGTACACCTGGTCATCTGTCACATCAAAAAGTGTTTCGATATTTTCATGCTCTGTTGAATCTAAATCACCTCTTCCCGTTTCCTTCTTTTCCGATGTCCATCGCAATAGAACTAACGGGGCATTCTGAACATTTTCTTCTACCTCACTAGCCTGACGCGCTAATCGATTCAGATCGATGCCATAATATTCTCCCATTCGGTCATCGAGCGTCTTCATTTGTTGGCTTAATTGCTCAACCAGTAAATCCTTTTTATGGACATTTTCTTCACACGCATGAATGGTTTCTCGTAAACATGCCAGCTCTGAATACATCCCTTTGCGACGCGAATGCAGTTCGTCATATTCGAATGAACATTCTTCTAACCGTTTTTTCCCTTTTTCCCACGCCAAATACACCATGGCCAATTGAGATTCGGACTTTAAAATAGTACGAACGGCGGCAGTTATCCGGTTTTGGCTATCCGTAATTTGCTCCTGCAATCGTCCCTGACGTTCTCGAAACTGGGTTCGTTGTCCATTCATTCTTGCAATGTCTTGTCTCAAGGTCTCAATTCTTTCACTTTTTTTCGCACGCCGAATTTTGACCTGTGTCACATGCCTTTCAAATTGCTGCCGCTGCTGGTCATCTGAAAGAACGCTGGCCTCGAGCTGTTTGATTTTAGCCTGTTGTTTTTCAACATCCCGCTGTACCTGTTGAAATTCCTCTTTCGTCACTTTCGCATCTTGTTCCAGATCACGAAGACTCTCTTCCATCTGACCCAGTTCCAGCAAACTTATGTCATACTGCTCTTGTAACTGATCTATTTTATGGTTGGTTTGTTCTTGATCCACTTTCCGAAGTGCCAGATTTTCACGTTCCCGATCCAAATCATTTTGAAGCGTTCTCTGAGTGGATTCGCATTCCGCTATGTCATTTTGCTGTCGCTGATAAATGATCGATTGTGTTTCAATCTGACTTTCCAGCAAGGTAATACGAGCCCCCATCTCTCTCAGTTCACTGTTGCGTACAATGGGGCCCATCCCATTATTTCCCACCCCCACTTGAACATTACCATTGCCATCTATCATTTCTCCATTGCGGGTAACAAATCGGAAATTATGTGTTTTTGTTTTTTGGTAAAGTCGAATAGCACAGGGCAAGTCAGGAACAATCCATGTTTTTGATAGTAAAACATCTACCAACCCTCTAAGTTCAGATGCCACTTGTACATGTTCATCTGCACGTATCATACCCTCAAGACACGGTGGAACCGCGTCCCAAGAATCTGCAGTGTCCTCACTTGATGTTTTCAAAAACACAATACGATCTTTTTCCTGCTGCGTCTCAGGTGTGTTAGAAACATCCTGGTAATACGTATCGTCGGTGACAATTCCTACTCGGTTAGTCACATCACTCGCAATGTCCAGTAAGAGCTGTCTTGAATCTTCCATGGAGTCGAAAACAAGGAACGAACTGTACTCTCCGAGCGCTACTTCGATCAAAGGCGCATATTCCATGTCGACTTCCATTAGGTCTGCAACTATCCCTCGGAAATATCTCCATGGACCAGGATCGGATCTCTGACTAAGTGTAGATGCTTCTTGAGCACCTTGAGTTATCCCTTCCTGGGCATTTTGCAGGTCACGCAGCACGTTCGCACGTTCGGTGGCTGCTGCACACTGCTGACGTAACTGGCTCAGCTCTTCCTGAACCTGGTCTCGCTTCTGCATCTGTTCCTTTATACGTTGTCTTCCCTCGTCCCACCGTGATTGCAGTTTGTCTACCTTACCCTCTGATTGCTGCCGGAAATTTTCTAGCTGACCAGCCTGAGTTTGTAATCCCACCAAACGCTGTTCTGTCTGTTCTTGACGATGTCGTAGTCGATCACACCCTTGATTATAATTCGATTGTTTTGCTTCGTACCCAGCTGAATCATTGGAAAGAACGGTACTTTTTCGGATCAAATCCATTAGTTCAATACGTTCTTGTTCTAATAATTCCCGTTGCTTGCTAACGCGAGACATAAGCGTCTCATATTCCGTTTCACACCGTGTGACTTCCTCAGACTGATCCGACAGCTCTGATTGATTGTTTCGTAATGATTCCTGAGCAATATCTTGTCTATTTTGGAGGTCTTGTATGGATTGAATAGCTTCCAGCCAAAGTGCACGCAATCGTGTCAAATCGTTATTCCACTCATCCACACGTAACCGAAAGTTTTCACACTTGTTAACGTCCGCATCCATTTGACGACGCTGTTCACCTAACGTCTTGGTAACCACTGCTCGCTGCTGTTCCAACTGTGCAAGTGTTTGCTCCACCTCCTGTACCCGTTGTTCCAACTGGACAACCTGATCGTTCTTCCTATGCTGCTCTTGCAGCATAGTTTCCTTTTCTTGACGTACAACTGCCAAGTCATGAAACGACTCCAAGTAGTCTTTCAACCCAAGGGAAAGCCGCAACGAGCGTAAGCGAGTGTTCCATTGCTGATGACGTCTCGCGCGTGACGATTGTTGTCGCACATTGCGCAACTGCCGTTCCACCTCTGACACAACGTCATTGGCACGCAATAAATTCTGTTCAGCCTGATGTAACTTACGTATCGACTCATCCCGGCGCATCTTGAAGCGACTGATTCCAGCCGCTTCTTCAAAGACAAGTCTTCGGTCACGATTCGAAGACTGAAGTAAGACATCTACCTTTCCCTGTTCAATAACACCATACGCCTCGGTCGTGACTCCCGTCCCGGCAAACAGTTCACGAATATCTCTTAATCTGACAATCTGACGATTAATTAAGTACTCCCCGTCGCCTCCCCGATACACTCTCCGTGTAATCGCAACTTCTTCTGACTCAATACCGAGCAAACCGGACTGATTATCAAAAACAAGTGTGACCTCAGCCATTCCAAGACTGCGACGAGTCTGTGATCCATTAAAAATAACGTCGGCCATTTCCTGGCCGCGCAAGCTTTTCGGACTTTGGGCACCGAGAACCCACTTCAATGCATCGACCACATTCGATTTTCCGGACCCATTGGGGCCGACAACAGCCGAAATGCCTTTGTCAAATTCGAAGCGAGTTTTATCCGCAAAACTCTTAAAGCCGATCAGTTCAAGCGATTTAAGCATATCCGCACTGAATGGGTATCAACCCAAAAGAACATCGTCCACATTAACTACCGAGCTCCATTGACTCGATTGTCAATCGGTGGAAGACCGGCCAAAAATTTTAGCAAAAAACCCGACGCGCGTATCTGATGGATCTTCCTGTTCACGTTCGAGTTTTACCGAATCACTGTCGGTCGAAAGCTCTGAGGCTTCCACCGTTTCCTTCCGTACACTTTCTGGTATCACATTATTCGAAAACAGTCCCGGGAGCTGATCAAACCAACTCCCCGAATCAGTCGCTTCTACCTTCTCCAGTCTGCGGCTCAAACGCGCCGACAGACGACCAGCACGTGGCAGCGTATCGACCGCCACAACTCCGTTAATATTGCCTTGAGCCTCCGCATGTGCCAACATTCCTACCACATCAGAATAACTGGCTCCAAGCTCTACAGCGATATCAATAACGTCAGAAATACGCGAAGACGTCTTTCGGGTATCGGGAGTCCTTCCCACTCCAAAGCGTTTAATCACAACCTCATCTAGATTTCCATCGCTGTGAATCTGAATATTGTTTCCTGCTTTCAGGAACAAGGGAGTGACAAATTGCTGGTTCATCCCAAACAATACCAACTCGGGCCGAAAGCTACGGGCAACATGGATCAAAGGAGGTCCCAGGGTTGGAACTTCGTGAATAAAAAACCGATTGGCCACAGTCCGGCCATTTAACCGAGGGTGTGATGAATCGAGAACGTATAATGCGCGAAAGGCACCATATCGTAATTCCGCACTGGAACTATCTAGCAAACTCAATAACGCATCAAAAGCAGCTGGCGTACCCAATGAAGTTAACGCGGTAAGTGCAAAAACACGGAAAGCCGGTTCCTCGCGAGCAGCAACAGACAATGCCTGCGCACAACTGGACTCCCCGAGATAGGCCAGTGATTCGGCAACAAAAAAACGCACTTCACTGTCTTGACTTTTATTTAATACCTGAATCAATGTTTTTTTCCCGGTATTTCCCATCCCTTCTAACTGTTGAACGAGAGCAGCCAGTAATTGCTGATTTTCAAAGGTCTCTGATGAAAGCAGTGCTTTTTCCATTTTTTTTGCGCGTTCATTGCGCTCCGAATTAGTCTCACTCAAAGTCATATTTCTGACAACCGACAAATAACGCGGCAGATTATGACGATAATTACGATCGACCACCAAGTCGATGTACTGAGGCCGTTTGGCAGTAGCGGCGCCTTTTGCACCACGAGTTTCCACAGAACGGAATTGCCGATTAATGGAATTTTCAATCTGAACTGCAGTCACAATGTTCTGGTATTTTTTTGCGACTAGCAACTGAAGATCTCGACGACGAGTTACTTGTACACCCCCTAAAACCCGACCTCGTTGCTGCATCGAGGAATCCGTCATATCGGTGGTATCAGGACTTACCACAACTGGACCTGCAACTTTTGCCCATATCGCACCTTCGCGAATCCTGTTTCCCAATAAAGCGGTTTGAGAAAGATTGACTTCCAGGAGCAATCCGTGTCGAAGACTTTTGGTAGCGCTATTGGGAGGTACCACTACTTCGGCATCCACTTTGTCTACCTGGGAAGCACCAGGGGGAATGAATGCGCGAACCAGAACCAGTGCGGTTTCTGAACTGGAAAGAAGTCCGCCAGGATCGGAAACGCCTCGTCGTGTCATTTCTTCGAACATTCGGGTTCGCCAAATAGAAGGCCTCGGATTACTCCCAGTCCCTTTGAGACCAACCACCAGTCCGACATTTTCCACTTGAATCCAATCGAGACCACCAGTTGCCGTAATGCGTCCAATGGTTTGTGTCGCTAATCCTTCAGGTGTAACCTTTTCCGCCCCAATTGCATCCGGCACCAGACTGATCATGCACAGTGCCGCCAGACCGGCCAAAGTGTTCACCATGGAAAAAGGTAATCGAGCGTCCATTGAAGTGATCCTTTACATTCCCCAAGTCAGGAAGGACTTTTCTGTCACTCGCATGAATTTCAGAAAATCCAAGCGTACTCGAACAAAGCACTTATCAAAATAAAGGTGACAATACACCTCTGTCCAACGATATCGTGCAGCAACAGATTGACATGAGTGGGGAAAATAGGCTCTAAACCGTATAGGGTCAAGATCAATCAGCGGGCAACCTAGATCTAAGGAGGGTCATAACCACCGGGATGAAAGGGATGACAGCGACATATCCGGAAAATGCCTTTTAAAATCCCACGTGCCATTCCATATCGCTGAATGGATTCAATCCAGTAAACACTACAACTTGGGTAAAAACGACAACATGGCCCTAAAAACGGACTCAAACACATCTGATAAACACGAATCCCCCCAATTAAACAGCGGGATGGGAAATTTTTGAGATAGATAAGCCCGTGCCGACACAGATCTGTTAAACGATTCTTCCCTTCACTGCGATACCATCTCACGTCCTCTAACAGGGTGAATTCAATCAACCGATTCATGGCGTCTCCCGCTGGATTCTTCCACACTTTCCACTGCCAATGAACGACTTCTAACCGTACGTCCAGCTTTCTTCGTCAGTTGAATTAATGATTTCGAGCACTGGGCCAAGGTGATTGGATTCGCTGTTCGTGGAATCATGATTATATCTATATTCTGCGGCAGTGAATCTCGATTCTTTCGGAAAGCTTCACGATATAAACGTTTGATACGATTTCTTCTGACTGCATTGCCCCATTTACGCGATACGGACACACCAAGACGTCTTAGACCAAGGTCATTTGGAGCCGTATACACCAATAGATACCTGTCGGCAAAACAGCAACGTCTACGATATACGCGCTGAAAGTCATCCGAAGTCTTTAGCGTAGTATCAGACATTAACAGAAACACTCACTTAAGGAACCTCCATGGATCCTGAAATCCAAGCTACCTTAACCATGGACACGATCTACCGTCTTTGTCTTCTAGAAGGGAGATTTAAATTCCACAATGAATCGGTTCGTCTTGTGGATTGGCGACGTTTTATTAGCCAACGCATATGCCGAACACTTAAGCTCACCACTAGAAGCATCCCCAGACCCAAGAGACATAGGGCTAGTAAGGCTCCTGAAGCCCGGATGATAAGCTCATTCATTCGAGAATTCCTAATCACGACAAAAAAGACCGCGCTGTTTTTGATCCCAATAGCACTCAATGCTAAGAACCATGCCGGCATTGAGGAGATCCCATTTGCTGACTGCTACCTTAACAGAACGTCCTTTTATTTTAATATTCTACCTCGAGCATTGCACACATGATCGTTTCACTGTCTCAAACCGTCGACATCGAATCATCGTCGTGTCTGGACAACAGACAGCAATGTGCCTCTGCCATAGGACTGTCCAAAAACGAAAACCTGGTCTGTAGGGTTCCAAGTGTACATGGCATAGCCCCAGCTTCTGTATAACCCTGTACTACACATCCAAAAATAAATGCCCCAATCTCGATGTATCCCGCAACCTGTACCGTTCGTTGTTTTACAAACAGCATTGGACAATTGAAAATATGGGACTTCGTTCAATCCAATGACTGAAACCGCACAGAATGTCTACTCCTGAAATCCAGAAGTCAATCACTCTCTTCGCGAACCAGAACGTCAATCATTTTTTGGCACATTCGTTTACGGGATTCCTCATCCGATGCCATTCGATTGGCGCGAAGAATCCGCTGATCGTCGACATATCGTGGAATCAAATGAAAATGCAAATGAGGAACTTCCTGACCGGCTTCTTTCCCACTGTTACATATGAGATTCAGGGCAGCAGCACCAGTGGCTTCCAATACCACCTGTGACAACCGCGGCAATTCCCCTGCCAGACGGGCCATCGCTTCCGCGGAAATATCCGTTACGGTTGAACAATGTTCCACAGGTATAACCAATAAATGTCCTGTAGCAATGGGGTTGATATCCAAGAATGCCACAGTTGCTTCGTTCTGTAAAACAATCGACGCTGGAATTTCACTCTGAACGATTTTACAGAAAATACAACTGTCATCGGATCGCATGATGACATCTCCGGACACTTCAGCAGGGGATGGACAATATTCAGGCGTTTGCAGAAAAAAGAACCTAACCTTAGCTGCACAGAAGGCTTTAGGGCTAGAGCCACAAAACGTCTTTAATCCTTGTCGTCTTCCGTCTCTTGTCCGGTTTTGCTGTCGGCTTCAGAGTCCGCTTCTTGCCCGTCGCCGTTGGCCTCTTCAACAGCTGTCTCAACTTCACTGTCAGATTCAGAATCAGACACGGCAGACGCTGTTTCAGGCCGTACCATGCTTACTTCATCATCACCAACAAACTCAAGAATTGCTGTTGCACCCCCATCACCAAGCCGACGTTGTGCACTACGTAAAACGCGCGTATAACCACCGGCTCTGAATTCAAAACGCGGTGCCAAGGTGCTAAAAAGAACGTCTACAGCCTTCTTGCTGTCAGGATCGCCTCCACCAAGCAAAGCTTGCACCCGTCGCCTTGCCGCAACTACAGGAGCCCTAGCCGCCGCCCATTCCTGCCATTCTGAGCTACTTTTGTCAGGCACCTCGTTAGAATCGGATTGAAATTCCTCCGAAGCACGCTCATGGATCAATGTTCGACGTGCTATTGTGATCAGTCTCTCTACAAATGGCTGGACTTCTTTGGCTTTGGCCATAGTAGTCTTAATTCTTCCAGGCACGGCTGGCTTCCCTTCAGCATCCTCATCTGCATCTACGGTAATCAGAAGGCTCTTTGCCAAATTCCGCATCAATGCATGTCGATGTGAGTTATTTCTTCCCAGCTTTCGGCCACGTTTCCTGTGTCGCATAATTCGCTCTTTTACTGAAGTCCCTCTCTTCACAGAGAGAATGAACTAAAATCTCTACCACTAAACACCAGTAGACTGGTGTACCTTCATTCCCAACCTCAAACCAATTTGCTCCAAACGATCGCGAACTTCCGTTAAAGTTGTATCACCAAAATTGCGAACTTGAAGCAATTCATCTTCACGCCGACTCACTAAGTCACGAACCGTATTAATATTTTCCATTTCCAGACAATTTGTCGCACGCACAGACAAGTTCAGCTCCGCCAAACTCATCCGAAGTTTCTCCTCTAACTCGGTATCCACAAGTGCCGCGTCTTCCATTTCCTCTAGAGCTGCCACTTCAGGACCAGGCTCACTGTAACCCACAAACGGCGTCAAATGCTTCCGAAGGATCTTGGAAGATTCAACCAGTGCCATCTCAGGGGTGACGGTACCATTTGTCCAAATTTCAATCGTAAGGCGATCATAATTTGTCCGTTGACCGACACGCGTATCTTCAATCTTATATCGAACCCGTTGCACTGGTGAAAAAAGGGCATCTACAGGAATGACTCCCACCTCTTGCTCATTTTCACGAATAACCTCGGCCCCTTGATAACCTCGACCATTCTCCAGCGTCATTTCCAGCACGAAAGGGACATCGTCCGTTAAGGTCGCAATGATATGATCCGGGTTGAGGATCTCAATTTGATCATCACCGATCACGTCGGCAGCGGTCACCACACCTCGCTCATGGCGATCAATACGCAATGTCTTTACACCATCGCTGTGATTCTTAACCACCAAAGATTTGATGTTCAGAACCAAATCCGTAGCATCTTCCACGACACCTGGTAAGGTCGCAAATTCGTGTTCTGCCCCCTGTATCTTGACCCGTGTTATTGCGCTGCCTTCCAAACTTGAAAGCATCACTCTGCGCAAACTGTTTCCGACAGTCGCACCAAAGCCCTGCTCAAATGGCTCTGCAATAAATCGACCATAAGACGCAGTTGAATGATCACCAACGACCCTATTGGGTAACTCTAATCCACGCCACCTAATTCGCATATGCGAACCTCCCGTTTAATCAAGGTCACCTTTTAACGCAACCCACACCAAGAACCAACAGGCCTCATGCTTTCGTTATGACCCACTGAATCGGTGAGAACCTCCAACCCTTAGCGGGAACAACCATCCCGCCCAATGCCTACCTTGAGCACATTTCGATAATCAACTGTGCTTGTATCCCAATCGATACATCACCCGAATCCGGCAAGCGTGATACGCGACCCTCTGGTGGATCTGCACCGGTCATCTCGAGGAAATCGGGAACCTGCTGGCTCTCATCATCCAGACAATTTTTTACCCGGTTAACACTCTTCGGACGATTTTTCACACCAATACGATCGTCAGAACATACAAGGTAACTGGGAATATCAACACGACGACCGTTTACCAAGATGTGGCCATGCTTGACAAGCTGCCGTGCTGCAGGACGACTGGGAGCGAAACCGAGGCGATGTACCACGTTGTCTAACCGACGCTCTAAGAGCGAGAAAAGAACTTCGCCCGTATTTCCAGTAGCACGCTCGGCAGTACGGAAATAGTTCAAGAACTGACGCTCGAACACCCCGTAGTACCGCTTTACCTTCTGCTTTTCCCGCAGATGGTCAGCATAATCACTCTGCTTGCCTCGACGCCATTTATGCATCCCCGGAGGTGATTCGCGACGATCCACCGCACACTTCGGGGAATCACACCGCGCCCCCTTTAAAAACAGCTTTGTCCCTTCTCTGCGGCAAAGCCGACAAACTGCACCCGTTGTCCGTCCCATATTCTTCCCGTAATACTCTGAACTGCGATCTGCTTAAAGAGCCTGTTAAACCTCGAATCAATCTACCACAAGTAATTCATACGAAATCTACTGTAGCGCCTCTCAAACTTATCTCAGAACTAAAGTGTTCCTTGTATCACTGAATCCCAAACTAATTACACGCGACGCTTCTTCGGTGGCCTGCATCCATTATGGGGTAACGGGGTAACATCCTCAATTAAACGAATAGTTAAACCCGAGGAAGACAATCCCGTAATCGCACTCTCACGCCCCGATCCCGGCCCCTTAACTTTCACCTCAATTTCCTGCAAACCAAATTTTGACGCCTTCTCAGCCACTGACTCCGCTGCACGTTGAGCCGCAAAGGGGGTACTTTTCCGACTCCCCTTGAATCCTACCATTCCGGCAGAAGTCCAGCACAACACATCACCATTCACATCAGTAATCGTAATAGTCGTATTATTGAAAGTCGATTTGATGTGAGCGATACCACGAGTAATATTTCGCCTGACTTTTCGCCTCTTCGATTTTGCCACTGTGATTACCTTTTGTTCCTATTATCCTTGACCAACTACTCACCATTCTGATTTCAAAAAATCATTCGCTGATTTAACGAATATCTTTGACACCCTTCTTGCCGGCCACGGTTTTCTTCGGGCCTTTTCTCGACCTCGCGTTGGTCCTCGTTCGCTGGCCGCGAACAGGCAAACCACGGCGATGACGCAATCCTCGGTAACACCCAATGTCGCGTAACCGGGCTATGTTCTGTTGTAACTGTCGTCGCAACTGCCCTTCAATGACATAGTCCTGGTCCAGAAGCGTTGCAATACGCCCGATTTCGTCTTCACTCAAATCTCTTGCGCGTCGCTGCGGATCCACTTGAGTCTTGTGGCAAATTTCCCGCGCCAGTGTATTGCCAACCCCAAAAAGCCGGGTGAGCGCAATAGCTGTCGGTTTGTCATTCGGTACATCCACACCCAAAATTCGCGGCATATTTAAATTCCCCTGCTGTTCCGATTAGCCTTGGCGCTGCTTATGTCTTGGATTAGAACAAATGACGAAAACCACTCCCTTGCGGCGCACTACCCTGCAATTCTCGCAAAACCGTTTCACGCTCGAACGCACCTTCATTTCACATCTCCAGAACCATTACTCTTACAGCGGCTTAAACAAGAGAGTATAGATTGGCGAGAGTTCAATACACAAGCCCAAAGTGCAAACCTCTCTTGATTACTCAGGGGCGTTTTTATCTTGTCCACTCAACTACAATCACAATAGCATTCCCATTTATCCTTGTTCATCCAACTCCGTTAAAATTCTAACGCCATCAGGCGTGATTGCCACCGTATGCTCACAATGCGCACTTGGCTTCCCATCCTTGGTAACAACCGTCCACCCATCGGAACAGGGATACGTCTCTTTACTCCCCATATTTACCATCGGCTCTACCGCCACCACCAAACCCGGCTCCAGTAACACATCATTTCTTCTCAGGGCTGCATTCACAAAATTAGGAATCTGTGGTTCCTCGTGTAAGGCCTGGCCTATCCCGTGTCCAACATAATTTTCGACCGATGAAAAACCGGCATCGCGAACATAACACTCCATCTTTTCGGCAACTTGTGACCACCGTTCCTGATTGGCCATTTCGTCAATAGCCAACTGCAATACTTCTTCCGTTATCTGAACTAGTCTCCGCACTTCCGGATCAACTTCCCCTACCATTACCGTAATTGCCGAATCGCCACACCAACCTGCAATCTTACAACCGGTATCAATGCTGACAATATCTCCTTCACGAATCTGCCGCTGCCCAGGAATTCCATGTACGACTTCTTCATTAACAGAGATGCAAATCACAGAAGGAAATTCCGATTTCGGACCAGGATACCCTTTGAACAATGAAAGGGCACTATGCTCCCGAAAAACTTCTTCAACCGCTTGATCGATCTCCTGGGTTGTTACTCCTGGCACACATTTGCTTCTCGCAACGGAAAGAGCCTGGGCAACGACTCTACCTGATACTCTCATCAACTCAACTTCACGTGGACTCTTCAATGTTCTCATGATTTATATTCGTAACCGTTTCTTATTTCCCAAAGGGCCCTGACAGCTGAATCTATTTGGTTTCAATCAACGCCAACAGCCTCTGTCCAACCTGCTCGACTGTCCCGGTCCCATCGAACTCTTTTAGTAGTGAACGTTGTCGATAATACTCGATCAACGGAATGGTCTCTTCATGATATATCCGCAACCGATTACGAACCGTTTCCTGCTGGTCATCCTCGCGCTGAATTAACCGATTTCCACATCCATCGCATACTCCCTCTCGTTGAGAAGGATCATACTTAATGTGAAAGACTTTTTGGCAATCAGGTTCCGTACAAACACGCCTGCCGCTTAAGCGATCAACAATCTCACCATCACTCACCTGCGACAACAATACTCCATCCAATTGCTTGGACGACTTTTCCAGAAACTGCCCGAGTGCCTCTGCCTGCCCCATCGTTCTTGGAAAACCATCGAGCAAGAATCCTGAATCGCAATCATCCTGATCTATCCGATTCACGACAACCGCCGTCACAAGATCATCCGGAACCAGTTCGCCTCGTTTCAGATAAGGATCCACCTGCAATCCGACCTCGTTACTCTCTGCTACAGCTTGACGAAACATGGCGCCGGTTGAAAGATGAAGCACGGATACCGTGTCCACAACACGCTGAGCTTGGGTGCCTTTTCCAGAACCGGGAGGACCAAGTAAAATCAGACGCATAATGCCACCGCAATTTATCATGGAACGCGTAACCGAAACTGTAGCAGATTGCGGAAACGCACTTTTGCATCCCCAGGCAGCACAATCCCACCAGCAGGCTATTCCATCAATCCGGAATAATTTCGCATGACTAAATGGCTGTCTATTTTCTGTACCAAATCAAGCGCCACACTTACAACAATCAGTAAGCCCGTTCCTCCGAAAAAGCTAGCTACCATATAATCCACATTCAACAAACCACTCACGACGGTTGGAATTATCGCTACGACAGCAAGGAATGCAGCGCCTACATAGGTGATACGCAGCATTACTTTTTCCAAGTAATCAGCCGTACGCTTTCCAGGACGATAACCCGGAATAAAACTGCCTACGTCCTTCAAATTACTAGCCATGTCCTTAGGATTAAACGTAATGGATGTCCAGAAGTAACAGAAGAAATATATCATTGCGACATACAATACATTGTATACATATGCCCTATCCCCCAGGGTCTGCGTCATGAAGCCCAACGGCTCCCAAGGAAAAGCAGATGCCAAGGCTCGCAAAAGAAAAGACGGGATCATCAGTAGGCTCGATGCAAATATAATTGGCATCACACCCGCTTGATTTATTCGCAACGGCAGATATTGACGCTGGCCACCAAAAACACGACGTCCTCGAACGTGTTTTGCACTTTGCGTAGGAATTCGTCGCTGTGCCTGTGTCATGGTAATCACTCCGGTGATCACCGCTACAAACAAGGCGGCCAAAATAAGAACGGTTGTCAAATTGTAACCACCCGACGAACTGTTGCTGAGCGTAAGAGTGGCATTGGAAAACAACTGAAACAACGCAGATGGGGCTCGCGCCAATATGCCAGCCATAATGAGCAAACTGATACCATTGCCAATGCCGTACTCATCGATCTGTTCACCCATCCACATCAGAAAGACTGTTCCCGCTGTCATGGTAAGCACGGCAGACAACTGATATCCGAAACCGTTATAGCCATCGATTATCAACCCACTGCTATTCAAATACTGGATCCACATGGTGCTCTGAAACAAACAAAGGACTACGGTAGCATAACGCGTATACTCATTGATTTTTTTCCGACCGCTCTCACCTTCCTTTTGCAGTTTCTCTAAAGCAGGAACCACACTGGCCATAAGTTGAAAAACGATCGACGCGGATATATAGGGCATGATACCGAGACCAAATATGGTACTCATGCCTACGCTGCTAGCTGAAAACATCGACATATAATTCAGCACTTGGCCAAATCCACCAGACCCCTGTGTCTGGCTGGTCCAGGATTCCATCGCACTTTGATCCACAATAGGCAGGGGGACCCACCACCCCACTCGATAAAGACAAAGCAGCGCAAGAGTAAGAAATATTTTGTTTCTTAACTCTGGAATAGTAAATACGATTAAAATCTTGTTAATCACGGGAGCCGGCTCCCCGACTGGCTAATGAGATACCACTTCCACGGCCCTAAACAATTACGACTGTCCCACCCGATTTTTCTATCTTTTCCTGGGCAGTCTTAGAAAAACGATTGGACTCAACCGTTAGTGATTTGGTCAATTCTCCGTTACCGAGAATCTTCACACCATCAAATCGCCCCTTGACCAAGCCCGCCTCAAGCAACCCCTCTGTATCAACGGTAGCACCCGCTTCAAAATTTCTTTCCAAAGCAGCAAGATTGACCACCACAAACGTTTTTCTCCACCGATTATTAAATCCTCTCTTGGGAATTCGACGCGCCAAGGGCATCTGACCACCCTCAAACCCTCGCGGAGGCAGACTTCCGGCGCGACTTCGCTGCCCCTTATGCCCTCGCCCAGCTGTCTTCCCTTGGCCGCTGCCAGGGCCACGTCCAATCCGTTTTTTTGATTTACGAGAAGCCACTCCCTGATGTACATCGTGCAGTTGCATTACAGCGATACCCCCCTAAGTCTTTCTACTTCACTGCGACTACGAAGGCTGCGAAGACCATTGATGGTCGCTTTCACCAGATTGACTGGATTACTAGACCCAAACGACTTGGTTAAAACATCCTGAATTCCAGCGGATTCCACTACAGCTCGCACACTAGCACCAGCAATGACCCCCGTACCTGGACTTGCAGGCAACAAGATCACTTTTGCCGCGCCAAAACGGCCTACAACGCGATGAGGTATCGTCCTGCCCTCCAATGCAACTTCCACCATGTTGCGCGATCCATCTTTCATGGCCTTCTCTACGGCAGGAGGAACCTCCGTTGCCTTCCCATACCCCCAGCCAATTCGCCCTTGGTGATTTCCCACGACCACGAGCGCATTAAAGCTGAATCGCCGACCACCTTTCACAACCGCCGCGCAACGGCGGATGTGCACCACCCTCTCATCTTGATCTGTTCGTGTTTCAGTCGCCACAGTTCACCGATTCCCTCTAAAAAATCAAAATTGGAGACCACCTTCACGAAGTGCATCCGCGAGGGCCGCCACTCGACCATGATACTTGTATTCATGACGGTCAAACGCCACTTTCTGAACGCCCTTATCCTTCACTCGCTGAGCAAGCAGTTTCCCAACTTCGCTGGCCGCCAGTTTACCAGATCCTCCGGACTGCTTTTGCTTGAATTCCGGATCAAGCGTACTTGCTGAAGCCAGAGTACAGCCCTCATGGTCATTAATCACTTGCGCATAAATATGCTTGGAACTTCTATACACGGAAACCCGCGGGCGATCAGCAGTACCGACAATACGATTTCGTACGCGCCACCTTCGCCTTTGACGCTGTTTCTGTAAAAATTTTTCTCGATTCATCGTTTTCTGTCTTATCCGGACAAACTATTGTAATAAGCAATCTCAGGAGCCAATGCCTATGCACCACTTGCAAATGCCTTACCTGCCTTGCGTCTAATTTGCTCACCCTGATATCGAATACCTTTCCCTTTATATGGCTCCGGTGGACGAATCTTACGCACTACGGCCGCAAATTGGCCAACAGCTTGCTTGTCCGCTCCTCGCACCACCACATGCGTAGGGTCTGGTGTTTCGACATTCAAACCCGACGGGATTGCAACCAACACCGGCTTGGCAAATCCAACAGAAACCTCAAGGCTATCTCCTTTTAACTGCGCCTGATACCCAACCCCCACAATCTCCAGGCGTTTCTCAAAGCCTTTTACCACGCCGGTCACCATATTCTGAATTAAACTACGCGTCAATCCATGGAATGCCCGAGCCTGTTTCTCATCTCCCTGTCTTTTCACCTCAATCAGACGCGAAGATTCATCAAACCCTACTTCTATGCCAACGGGAAACCCCCACTGCAACTTTCCCATCGCTCCCTCAACGGCAACACTTCGGTTGTCAATCTGAACACTGACCCCCGAAGGAACCTCCACTGGCTTTCGACCGATTCTTGACATAAAAGCCTCTCCACTACGACCAACGCCCAATACCCATACCGACTACTACCAAACCATACAAAGAACTTCGCCACCTACTTTTTCACGGCGGGCTTCACGATCACTTAATATCCCTTTATTGGTACTCAGAATACTGATTCCCAAACCATCTAAAACAGGCTTCAAATTCTCGACACCCTGATACACTCGCCTGCCGGGCTTGCTGGTTCTTTGAATATTCTGAATTAACTTCTCGCCATTCGGCCCGTATTTCAAATCCACCTTCAGTTGATTACAGGGCGTGTCTTCTATCACCGTCCAGTCCCAGATATACCCCTCTCTCTTGAGCGAGTCAGCAACCCCTTGCTTCATCAAGGAACTCGGCATCTGCACAGAGGCTCGCTCAATACGGACCGCGTTACGAATTCTGGTCAACATGTCCGCAATTGGATCGGTCATCATGAGCTGGGCTCCCACTTTCCAAACAAAACTACTTCTTACCGCTTAACACGGGGCGTCTACTACCTCTTGCCTACCAACTGGCCTTCTTTACCCCAGGAATCAGTCCCGCACTGGCCAGATTGCGAAAGCATATACGACAAATACCAAACTTTCGATAGACCCCCCTGGGACGTCCACAAAGCTTACACCTGTGTTCCTGACGACTCGAGAACTTAGGGGTCTTCTCCGCTTTTTCTATTTTGGCTTTCGAGGCCATCTCAGTCCCGTCTCTTTTTGAAAAGTACAAAACGATACCAATACTTCAGGATCCCATACACCTGAACTCCAAACTGTCAATCCGTCCGAAATGGCAGGCCCAATTCCTTCAGCAGCAAATGGCCTTCTTCATTTGTTCTGGCGGTCGTAACAATTGTAATATCCATTCCCTGAACATTGGCAACTTTATCAGGATTAATTTCAGGGAAAACCACCTGCTCGGTTACACCCAGACTATAATTCCCCTGACCATCAAAAGCTCGAGGATTCAAACCGCGAAAATCACGCACCCGCGGTAAAGCCAAAGTGATAAGACGGTCGAGGAACTCGTACATGCGATGCCCTCGAAGAGTCACCTTACATCCGACCTTCATTCCCTCCCTCAAACGGAACCCCGCAACAGAACGACGCGCGAGGGTCACCAGGGGTCGCTGGCCGACAATTTGCGACAAATCACTAACGGCCTCATCCAACCGCTTCTGATCCTGTATCGCAAGACCCACACCCATATTAACCACAATTTTATCCAAGCGGGGCAAGGAAAGCCTATTGGCCCTCCCCAGCTGTTCTGAAAGCCTGCCCTCTATCTCACTACGGTACTGCTCTAACAACCTTGCCATCGATCTCTCACTCTAGCTCTCTTGAAAAAACACGACTAGTCACTGGGCCGAAACTTATCACTTCTTCGCATATCGAGCCCGAGGAGGGGAAACGGGTCCTTGCGACTCACCACATTTCTTGCAAAACCGTTCTTTTGCCCCATCTTCCAGATAACGCACCCCCAGCCTTACTCCCTGGTCGCAACGAGCGCAATGCAACATGACATTTGAAACATCCACAGGCATCTCCTTGTCCAAACGCCCTCCCTGCGGATTTCGCTGACTAGGGCGCACGTGTTTCTTAACCATGTTAACTTTCTCAACAACGACCTTTCCCTTGCCAAGTAACACACGTAAAACACGTTGTTTCTCACCCTTATCGGCACCCGTTTTCACCACTACTGTATCATCTGCTCGAATCAACACCTGATCACCCTCTTTGTACGCAAATCGCCATGCCAGGTTTTTCTAACCAGCAATCATTTACAGCACCACATAAAATTAAACTACTTCACTCGCCAAACTGACAATTCTCATATAGCTTCGATCACGCAATTCACGTGCAACTGCCCCGAAAATGCGTGTCCCTCGCGGACTCCCATCAGCATCAATCAATACCAGCGCATTCCGATCGAATCTAACATAACTACCATCCACTCTACGCGTCGCTTTCTTACAACGCACAACGACACCACGCACCACCTCTCCCTTTTTGACCGCGCTGCCCGGAACCGCCTTCTTCACACTTGCGACAATAATATCACCAAGGCCCGCAGTACGACGTCTACTACCACCCAATACCTTTATACACATCACTTCTTTGGCCCCCGTGTTGTCTGCCACATCAAGCCAAGTCTGCATCTGGATCATAATTTCAACCTCAACTCCAACAATCAGCCAGTCCTTACCATGACCGGCGAGTTACGCTTCACCATCTGCGGTATCCTGCATGACCACACGCAACAACTCCCAACGCTTAATCTTGGAACGTGGCCGACACGAAACCAATTCCACCGTATCTCCCAGCTTCGCATCTCCTTGCTCATCGTGTGCATGATACACCGTGCGACGCTTTAAATACTTTCCATAGAGCGGATGCTTCACCGTCCTAGGAACCATTACCTTAATGGTTTTACTGCTGGCAGCACTCGTGACTTCACCTATTACCGTCTTTCGCATCATTTTCTCTTCTACGTCTTTTTCTGATCGCTGTTTAACTCAGATAACTCACGTTCCCTAACCACCGTTTTTAGCCTCGCAACGTCCCTTCTGCTCTTACGCAACTCGCTAGGAGCATCAAGCCTTTCGGTCTCCGCCTGAAATCGCAAACGAAACAGATTCTCCTGCATTTCCTTCAATGTCAGCTGTATCTGCTCGTCACTCATCTCTCGAAACTCATCCGCCTTGGCCATAGCTATATTCACCCCAATAACAACCAGCCTAAACTCCCAGCTGACGCTCCACCAACCGACACCGGATAGGCATTTTATAAGCAACCCTCGCCAGGCAATCCCTGGCCACATCTCTCGGCACTCCCGAGACTTCAAACAAAATAGTGCCTGGCTTCACTACAGCTGTCCAGTACTCCGGCTCCCCCTTACCCTTTCCCATTCGTGTTTCCAACGGAATAGAGGTAACAGGTTTATGCGGGAAAATACGGATATACAGCCTTCCCTCACCCCGGATCTCTTGCCCGGCCGCTATTCTTCCGGCCTCGATGGTCTGCGCGCTAACGTAGCCCGGTTGCATTGCCTGCAACCCGAACTCGCCAAAAACAACACGATTCCCACGAGTCGCGTTACCTTTGATCCGACCCCGTTGACTTTTTCGGAACTTGACCCTTTTTGGCATCAGCGCCATCGCCAATCTCCTCACCCAAATAATCACCCTGATTAACCCACACCTTCACACCGATATGGCCCTGCGCAGTCTTCGCTTCCGCACAACCATAACTAATCTTCGCACGCAGTGTCGACAACGGAAGAGAACCGAGGCTCGCCTTTTCTCGACGCGCCATTTCCGCCCCCCCAAGACGACCGGCAAGCTCTACCTTGCAACCGAGCGCCCCCGCTTCCATGACCTTCTCCAACGTACGTTTCATCGTACGCCGAAAACTCTGCCTCTTGGAAAGCTGTTCGCACACATCCTCAGCCACAAGCTGTGCATCCAAAGCCGGCTTACTCATCTCGTCAATCTTGATGTTGATCCGCCTCTGGATAAGGCCCTGTAACTCCTCCTGCAACCGCTCTACTTCCTGGCCTTTCCGACCGATAATTACGCCAGGGCGTGCCGCATGCAGCACGACCTTAACCTCATCTCGGGTACGCTCGATTTCTACTTTCGCGATTCCGGCAAAGGCATACTTAGCTTTTATATGCTTGCGAAGCTTGTGATCCTCTACCAACAGACCAGCAAACTCCCGCTTGGAAGCGTACCAACGACTCTTCCAATCCTCCATCACACCCGTTCTAAATCCTATCGGGCTTACTTTCTGTCCCATTTAGCGCCTGCTTTCCCAGCTCATTAAAATTGCCCGCTCCGCTTTGCCAACTGACGATTAATCGACGATAGCTCCCGGTAAATCCACCACTACATGAATATGGGAGAATCGTTTTCGTATCTGAAATGCCATCCCTCGGGCACGGGGCTGGAGCCGCTTGAACATCGGCCCCGGATCAACACGCGCTTCGACCACCCGTAATTCTGCAACCTGACGAACACCTCGATCTTCGGCGTTGGCAGCAGCGCTGGCCAAAACCTTTTCCACAAAACGGGCCCCACGATTATGAATCCCCTTCAGCGTATGCCGGGCATCCTCCACGTACATTCCCGAAATCAATTGAGTCACCGGACGAACTTTTCTCGGCGAAATACGTGCGTAGCGATGTATTGCTCGATAAGACATAAATCCGAAAACCCTTTATCTCAACCTCAAAAAACAACCGTTGCATTATCACATAACTCATCAATGCCGGGGGCGGGATTTGAACCCGCGACCTCCAGGTTATGAGCCTGGCGAGCTACCACTGCTCCACCCCGGGGCAATTTCGTCTCAACCCCCCCCCGCAAGCAAAATTCAGCACACCTACTTACCCCTGCCACTGTGCCCACGAAAAGTCCGTGTCGGAGCAAATTCCCCAAGCTTATGGCCAACCATCTCTTCGGTCACAAACACCTTAATATGGTTCTTCCCATTGTGAACCATGAACGTCTGCCCCACAAACTCCGGCACCACCGTACACGCGCGCCTCCACGTACGAATGGGATGCCCATCACCTGACGCCACCTGCTTCTCCACTTTACGGAACAGCTTCTCATCCACATAGGGCCCCTTCTTCAGCGACCTTCCCATCACCTAAACTCCTGTACCAGAAATGCCAGCAACTACGAATCCCACTCTTTCCGGTTATATTAGTACGACTTCAAAATACCATGACGCTTCGTACGACGCCTACGAACGATTGCAGCATTGGATGGTTTTCGACGCTTCCGGGTAGAGCCGCCCTTGGACAACGTCCCCGTAGGACCACAAGGATGACGACCGCCAGCACTGCGACCCTCACCCCCACCCAACGGATGAGCCACTGGATTCATGGCAACCCCCCTTACATGAGGGCGCCTCCCAAGCCATCGCTTCCTACCGGCCTTCCCCAAACGAACCCCCATATGTTCAGGATTACCTACCTGACCTACAGTGGCTCGACAAGCAGCAGGAACCCTTCTCACCTCACCAGAAGGCAAAGTTAACTGTGCCCAGTCTTCCTGGCGAGCCGTCAAGACAGCGGAAGTCCCGGCACTACGACAAAGTTGCCCACCACGGCCAGGCTGCATCTCTATGTTATGAATCGTCGTCCCGGTCGGGATACTGGAAAGCGGTATCGCGTTACCCACATTCGGATCTACACCCGCCCCACTCTCTACGGTCATCCCGGCCTCTAAACCGTCAGGCGCCAGGATATACCGCTTCTCACCGTCAGCATAAAACAACAATGCGATTCTTGCTGAACGATTGGGATCATATTCGACAGAAGCCACCTTTGCTGGCACCCCATCCTTTTGCCGCTTCCAGTCAATAACCCGATAAAGCCGCTTGTGACCACCACCCCTGTGGCGAGCGGTAATCTTGCCCTGATTATTGCGACCACCGGTCTTCTTTACCTTTCGGGTAAGCGACTTCTCAGGACGTTTCTTCCGATCCGTGATTTCAGCAAAATCACTAACAGAAGCACGACGCCTTCCCGCACTCGTTGGCTTATACCTACGAATTCCCAACTGAAATCACCTTTCCAAAAAAACCCAACCGTTATCAACCAGGCCGACCGTCAAGGCCGCCTTAAAAGAAATCAATCCTGTCTTCCTCGTGCAAGGTAACAATCGCTTTCTTCCAAGCCCCAGTATTGCTGTGACGGAACTTCACTCTGCGCGGTTTACCGGGACGATTCTGTATCCTCACCTTTTCAACCCGAACATCAAATAAATCCTCAACCGCTCGCTTCACTTCCGGCTTTCCGGCAAGAACATTTACCTGAAAAGCATAGGCATTATAACGAGCAGACTGGTGCGTCCCCTTTTCCGTAATCAACGGCCGCAAGACCACCTGATAGGAGTCCAACTCCATTTTCTTTTTTTCCTCTGTATGCCCTGCCATCACCAATTTCTCACAAATATCTCAACACCAAGTTACGCTTCACCCTGATCGACTGTGCCAGAACCTTGCCAGTTACCCAGCTTCAGCAAATCCAGAGTCTCACGAGTCAACACCAACTGCTTCTGTTTGAGGATTGCATACGCATTCAGATCCGAAGCCCGCATAGTGCATGCATTCTCAAGATTCCTTGCCGACTTCCAGATAACTGGATCATGCCCAGCAGTTGCCAGCAACACCTTCTTACCAGACAGCCCTAGCGCACCCAACAGTGCAACCATCTCACTGGTCTTGGGACCAGAGAAGCTGAGCTCATCCAGAACCGTAATTTCATCATCCACTATCTTACTCAGTATTGCCATTCGAGTCGCTCTTCGAACGGCCTTCTTCGGAAGACGATAAGTCCAATCCTTAGGGCGCTTGGCAAACGCCATTCCACCGCCACGGCGAATGTTGCTCCTCCTTGAACCAGCACGGGCATTGCCTGTACCTTTCTGTCGATACATCTTCTTGCCGCTACCGGCCACTTCAGCACGACTCCGCGTACGCACGGTACCCACCCTCTGGTTCGCCTCATACATTACCACAACATCATGCAGCAATTGGCGATTGACACGGGTGGCAAATACGTCCAGCTCTACCTGGCACTTATCAACCTCTTGCCCCTGTCGGTTAAAAACCGGTAACTCCACAGTTTTCTTCACCATCTACCCGACCCTGAACAAAACAAAACCGCAGCATCGTTCTGCTGCACCAACTTACTTTTCAACCACACTTATTGGTATTTTTCACAATCACATAACCGCCATTGGCCCCCGGAATAGCCCCCAGAACCAACAGTACTCCACTCTCAGCATCGACCCTCACAACTTTAAGATTCCGCACCGTAGCCTTGGCATTACCATACTGACCCGCCATCCGCTTACCCTTCTTAATACGCCCACTATTTCCCAAATCGGTACCATGACCACCGATTGAACCGGGGGCACGATGGTGTCGCTGCACGCCATGGCTAGCCCGAAGGCCAGCAAAACCATAACGCTTCATGACACCCGCGAAACCACGCCCCTTGGAGGTTCCCGTGACATCGACGTTGGAAATTTCCGCAAAAATGTCGACCGTAATCTCATCCCCTACAGTGTACTCTTGACCTTCATTTAATCTGATTTCACGAATAAAACGCTTTGGCTCACACTCCGCCCTGGGAGCGCTTTCCAACCCCAATTCGTTACGCCTTGTCCGAGCCTTTGAATCAATGGATGCGACATGGCCGCGCTCCGGTCTTGTTGCAAGCCTCCTGGGCTTATCGAGAAAGCCAAGCTGAACCGCTCGGTAACCATCACGATCCAGATCACGCACGGCGAGAACCGTACACGGCCCGGCTTCGATTGCCGTCACCGGAAGGCTCTTCCCTGCTTCATCAAAAATCTGCGTCATCCCGACCTTACGGCCAAGTATGCCGATAGCCATCTCAATCACTACCCTTCATCGAAAAACGTACTGCTTTGGGATACGATCAGCTGGCCGACGAAGCCTTGATCTTAATATCCACTCCGGCCGGAAGGCTTAATTGATTCAAGGCATCAATGGTCTTGCCAGTCGGCTGCAAAATATCAATCAGTCGTTTATGCGTTCGTATTTCAAACTGCTCGCGGGATTTTTTGTCAATGTGGGGCCCCCGCAGCACAGTGTATCGCTCTATGCGAGTGGGGAGAGGTATCGGGCCGTGCACCACAGCACCAGTGCGCTTGGCCGTGTCCACAATGTCACCAGCAGACTGGTCTAACACAGAATGATCGTACGCTTCCATCCGAATCCGGATACGTTCGTTGGTCAGCCCAGCCACAGTTCACCTTCAAAAAAAAACCAAAACACTCCCGACCCCTCTCGTTAATTCAAACGAAAGGGCGAAACCCCAAATCGTAAAGGGACCACACAGTTCTGTCAAGTTCTGCAACTCTTTTATTTTTTCGGGTTTACGGAATAATTAATGCTAAAACCCCACCCTTCATTCCCATTTAACTTATTTTGCCCATTGTTAACCATGGGCGCCCCCTATACTGATAATGCAGCCACGACTGACTCTGGTACTGTTGCGTACGTAAGAGGCTCCATCGTGTAACTTGCCCTTCCCTGTGTGATGCCACGAATCCGAGTTGAATATCCAAACATTTCTGACAAGGGAACCCTCGCTTCAATCAAATGCAGAGAACCTTGGATCTCCGTTTGAGATATCTCACCGCGACGTGCCGTGATATCAGCAGACACCGATCCAATGTAGTCGTCCGGGACCATGACTTCCAACCGCATGACCGGCTCCAAAAGGGAAACTCCCACTTGAGAGAGCCCTTTCCTTACAGCATCTGCAGCGGCTAATTCAAAAGCCAAATCGGAACTATCCACTTCATGCCAGTCACCATCAAGAAGGGTAAACTTTACGTGAATCAGAGGATAACCTTTGCTACCCCCACTTCTGGCCTCCTCGATTACTGATTTTTGAACGGATGGAATGTACCGCGTTGGAATGGATCCACCTTTAATTCTGGACTCAAAGTCAAGTAACTCCTCCCCATCGAAAGGTTCCATCTCCAGTACAACCTTTGCAAACAACCCCGATCCGCCTGTTTGTTTTACACAACGACCTTCTACCTTTATTTTCTTCCGAATGGTTTCTCTGTAACTTACTCTTGGTTTGTGCACACGAACGTTAAGACGAAATTCTCTCAGCATTCGATTCTTAATAATTTCCAGATGCAACTCCCCCATCCCACTGATCAGTGTCTGGCCAGTCTCGGGATCCACGTGCCAGGAAAACGTAGGATCTTCTCGCTGCAACAACTGCAGCGTATCACCAAGTTTTTTCCGATCAGCGGAAGTCTCTGGTTCGATCGATATTGAAATGACTGTCTCTGGAAATTTCATTGGCTCCAACACAACAGGGTTCCGAGGATCACAGATCGTGTCTCCCGTACTAGAAGCCCTAAGGCCCACCACCCCAACAATGTCTCCTGCTTCAACCTCTTTTACTCGACGACGATCATCCGCATGCACATGCCAGAGCAAACTGATATTTTCTTTTTGATTCCGTGTTGAATTTAAAACCCGACTTCCCTCTTTAAGTTGTCCCGAATAAACACGTACAAAAAACAAGTCACCATGCTGATCCGATTGGACTTTAAACACCAGTCCCGCGAACGGTTCAGAAGGATCCGCGCTGCGGATCAGGACCTCTTCCTGCTTCTTGGGATGCGTCCCTTCAACTGGAGGCAATTCCTGAGGACTTGGCAGATATTGAGCCACACCATCCAACAGATGCTGAACCCCTACATATTTCAGTGCCGAACCACAAAATACGGGTGTCAGCTTGTGAGCGAGTGTCGCCTTTCGAAATGCCTCATAAATCATTGAGGCGTCCATCTCTTGGCCATCCAGATACTGCTCCATCACCGTATCATTATGGTCCGCCAACTTCTGCAACATCATGTCCCGTCTCTGTTCAGCAACCCCCAACAACGATGTTGGGATTTCTTTTTCCGTAATGGTTTCACCCAAAGACTCTTCAGAGAAGTACAGTGCTTTCATTTCAATCAAGTCAACAATACCTTCAAATTCTGAATCGGAACCGATGGGAATTTGGACAGGTACGGGATTCCCTTCCAAGCGATTTTCAATCTGACCAACCACATTGTCAAAATCTGCCCCCATTCGATCCATCTTGTTGATAAAACAAATACGTGGCACCTGGTATTTGTTGGCCTGGCGCCAAACCGTTTCAGATTGTGCTTCAACACCTTCACGCGCACTGAAAACCACAACTGCACCGTCCAACACCCGTAAACTTCGTTCCACTTCAGCTGTAAAATCAACATGCCCGGGAGTGTCAATCAGATTGATGATGGACTCCTTCCATTGACATGTAATGCAAGCAGCCGTAATCGTAATTCCTCGCTCCTGCTCTTCTTCCAAATAATCTGAGACGGTGTTTCCTTTGTCCACATCACCCATTCGATGAGTGGTACCTGTGTAAAACAAGACACGCTCTGTCAAAGTCGTTTTTCCAGCATCAATATGGGCAATAATGCCAATATTTCTCAGTTGTTCGAGATCACGTTTCATCGTAACTACAATTCTCTTAACATCAAATAAACCAACAAATATGTATGGGATTCATCAAGGATGAATCAACAGAAGGACCGCCCACACCTGTCAAAAGCTATCATCGGTTCTTAACAGGAGGATCTAGCAAGTGAAAATCACTTCCAAATACTGAATGTGATAAAGAATGCCACGGCCCCTGCCAAAGATCCCATGCGATCTCTTCACTGTTATCGGCATTCCAAGCCGCGACAAAGACCTGCTTCTTGAAAATCACCACGCAAAATGAGCAAATGCTTTATTCGCCTCGGCCATGCGGTGGACTTGCTCGCGCTGATTCATAGCAGCGCCTTCGCGATTGTACGCGGCAAATAACTCATCTGCTAACTTCTGTGCCATTGGTTTTCCCTTCTTGGCACGCGAAGCCTGAAGGAGCCATCGGATAGCAAGCGATTGTTGTCTCTTCTTATTCACCTGCATCGGCACCTGATAGGTAGCTCCACCAACCCGCTTTGATCGAACCTCGATCATTGGCTTGACATTTTCAACTGCTTGGGTAAACACATCTATTTCAGTCACCTCACTAACCCGATTATCCAAAACACCAAGGGCATCATAAAAAATTCCTTGGGCTACGCTTTTTTTGCCCTGCCACATCATGCAATTAATAAACTTGCTGGCCAGAATCGAATGATACTTAGGATCGGGCTTCAATTGTGAAGCACTTGCAGTTGGACGTTTCGGCATCGATTTCCCTCAAAACCCTCTCTTAACTAAAAACGTTTTTCATTGCAGAAACAGCATCGCTGATACTATTTTTTAGCTCCGTATTTACTTCGAGCCTGCTTTCTCTCACCTACACCTAATGCATCTAATACTCCGCGAACCACCTTGTAGCGAACACCTGGCAAATCACGCACACGGCCACCCCGCACAAGAACGATGGAGTGTTCTTGCAGATTATGTCCTTCACCGGGAACATAAGCAGTCACTTCCTTACCATTTGACAACCGAACACGCGCTACTTTGCGCAAGGCTGAATTTGGCTTCTTGGGTGTCATGGTCTTCACCTGAAGACAGACACCCCGCTTTTGCGGGCAGTCTTCCAAAACCGGGGTATTTGACTTCCCTTTCGGCTTTTTTCTGGGGCGACGTACCAGCTGGTTAAATGTTGGCATCGATTTCCTCTTTTGTCATTTTAGTTACCCTATTCCGTATCAGCATAGCAGCCGCATTGCTTTCTGAACATGTCGTACCAGGAAAATTAGCGAACTTCGTTTGGAAATCTGTCCAAAAACAAACTCGCTTCATCCTTCAAAAGGAGTTGAACTCTGCCCTCCCTGGTTCGGTTCATGCGGAGCAGTCACCACATCTTGCCCAGTGCCAGCTGCCACCTCACCATCTAACAATGCTTGACGTGCAGCAAGAATTCGCTGTTTCTCTTCTGCCAAAGCCTCGAGTGCCTCAGGGCGGATCCGTACTTCAGCCTGCTGATGCGTCCGGAAACCTGTTCCTGCCGGTACCAAGTGGCCAAGTATCACATTTTCCTTCAATCCAACCAGCCGATCGACCTTACTCGCCAGGGCTGCCTCGGTCAGCACTTTTGTTGTCTCCTGAAAACTCGCGGCTGAAATAAAACTTTCTGACTGAACAGACGCCTTGGTAATACCGAGTAACTGAGTACTTGCCGTGGCAGGCTGTGGCTTCTTACCTTTCCCCACAGACCCACCAAGCGCAGAGACCTGGGCATTCACTTCTTCAAAAGTTTCCCGAGGTACCAGATCACCCTCATTAAACTCAGTATCCCCTCGATCTGTAATCTTCAAACAATTAAGCATTTCCAGATTGCGATTCCTGAATTCAAATTTGTCAACGATTGCACCAGGAAGCATCCCTGTATCACCAATTTGCTCCACTTGGACCTTACGCAACATCTGACCTACAATGATCTCAATGTGCTTATCGTCTATCTCAACTCTCTGGCTACGGTAGACGTTTTGGATTTCCCGCAGCAAATAAACCTGCACGGCTTCTTCACCATTAATGCGAAGAATGTCATGAGGAACCAGCGGACCATCTACAAGCGCACTCCCCGCACGGACATAATCCCCGGCATGCACACGCAGGTGCTTTCCTTGCGGTACCAAATGCTCTTTTTCTATACCACTCTCGCTTTTGACCAGAATGGTCCGTTTACCCCGACGTTTCTCAGCCAATATCTCGACCGCACCATCGATTTCTGCAACAACGGCCGGTTCCCTCGGCCTTCGGGCATCGAACAACTCGGTGACTCGAGGCAAACCACCGGTAATATCCTGGGTGCCCGAAACCTCTCGTGGTGTTTTTGCCAACAAGCTACCGGCATTGACCTCATCGCCTTCTTCAACTTCTACATGCGCCTTTTCCGGAATGTAGTAGAAATCCAAAATTTTTCCACCTGCGTCTTCCAGAACCACTTGAGGATGTAACTCCCCTTTATGTTCTGTGATCACACGACGCACATTACCGCTGGGGTCGGTCTCTCGTCGCATGGTAGTGCCTTCAATAATATCTTCAAAACGGACACGTCCACCGACCTCGGCCAAAATCGGAATCATGTGGGGATCCCACTGACACAGAACTTCACCTGCATCTACTTTCTGTCCTTCTTCAACACTCAGAACCGCACCATTGGGAACATCATGTTTCTCCAACTCGCGTTCTTTCTCATCCAATATCTTCACTTCGCCATTACGACTTAAAACCACCCGTCGGCCTTCGTCATCTAAAACGGCCTTCATATGGCTAAACTGTACGATCCCCTCTTTTTTCGTGCGAATCTCACTTTCTTCAACAGCTCTTGCTGCCGTACCTCCAATGTGAAACGTACGCATGGTCAGCTGGGTTCCAGGCTCACCAATCGACTGAGCAGCAATTATCCCAACAGCCAAGCCCTCTTCCACCAACTCTCCGCTCGAAAGATCCATTCCGTAACATCGGCGACAGGTCCCCAATGCCGAGTCACACGTCAAGGGACTTCGAACCTGAATTTTTTCAAGTCCCAATTCCTCAATTCGCCTAGCTGCCTCAGTTGTGATCATTTCGTTTTCACGGACGATCATTTCATCGGTAATCGGGTTGGCAATGTTGATACGGCTGACTCGACCGCGAATTGTATCAGCCAGCGCAACTTCGACTTTCTCACCTCGATAAATCACCCCTTTGGTAATGCCCTGTGTAGTCCCACAATCTTCCTGTGTAATGACTACATTTTGAGCAACATCCGCTAATTTTCTAGTGAGATACCCGCTGTCAGCCGTCTTGAGTGCCGTATCCGCAAGGCCCTTCCTCGCTCCGTGGGTGGAACTGAAGTATTCCAAAACACTCAGACCTTCCCGGAAATTGGCTTTGATTGGTGTCTCAATAATTTTCCCGGAAGGTCGGGCCATCAAACCACGCATTCCTGCCAACTGTCGAATTTGCTCGACACCACCACGTGCCCCCGAATGCGCCATCAAGTAGATCGGATTGAGGTACTCCTCATTATCACGCTCGTCATGCTCGAGCTCATGCATCATTTCCGTTGTGATTTGTTCCCGTGCGTGGGTCCAAGCGTCCAGCACCTGATTATAACGCTCACCCTCGGTAATGATTCCTCGCTGGTAAAGCTTATTGATGCGCAACACGGTCTTTTCCGCATCGCCGATGATTTTAGTCTTGGTTTCAGGAGTCTTGAGATCATCCGTCGCAAAACTGAGGCCACTACGTGTCGATTCTCGGAAGCCCAGCTCTTTCATACGATCCAGCAGATCAATGGTCTCGAGCCTTCCATCCAGCTGATAACAATCAGATATGACAGACGAAAGTTCGCCGGAACGCATTGTCATGTTATAAAAACACATCGAGTCCGGCAGTTCGTCATTGAAAATAACCCTACCAATTGTAGTCTCAATGATTCCCCCGGGTGTTTCCGGTGCCTTCGAACTGGTTTTAACTCTTTTTTCGGCAGGTATCCGCACTTTGACCTTAGCATGAATTCCTACCTGCCCCTGGCTATAGGCCATATGCACCTCATTTAATGAGGCAAAAACCTTCCCCTCACCTTTTTCGCCACGTCGCGGAACCGTGAGATAATAACACCCCATGACGATGTCTTGACTCGGACTGATAATCGGACTGCCGTTAGCCGGACTGAAAACGTTGTTGGTAGACATCATCAACACGCTCGCCTCGACCTGGGCCTCCAGAGACAACGGTAGATGTACCGCCATTTGATCGCCATCAAAGTCAGCATTAAATCCTTTGCAGACCAGCGGATGTATGTTGATTGCATTGCCTTCAATCAGAACAGGCTCAAAAGCTTGAATTCCAATTCTGTGCAAGGTAGGAGCACGATTCAACAAAACCGGATGGTTACGAATCACTTCCTCCAGTATGTCCCAGACTTCCTCATCCTTCCTCTCAAGCATACGTTTCGCACTCTTGATGGTATCCGCATGCCCCAATTCTCGCAGCCGACGAATGATAAAAGGCTGGAACAATTCGAGGGCAATCTTCTTGGGTAATCCGCATTGATGCAATTTGAGCTCGGGCCCAACGACGATGACGCTACGTGCAGAATAATCGACTCGCTTTCCAAGTAAATTTTCACGAAATCTACCCTGTTTACCCTTGATCATATCGGTAAGAGATTTCAGCGGACGGTTCGAAGATCCCAAAACAGGACGTTTACACCGATTATTATCGAACAACGCATCACAGGACTGCTGTAGCATGCGTTTTTCATTTCGGATTATAACTTCGGGAGCATTCAGATCGACGAGCTTTTTAAGACGATTGTTCCTGTTAATAATCCGCCTATACAGATCGTTCAGATCGCTGGTAGCAAAATTTCCAGAATCGAGCAGCACCAGTGGACGTAAATCAGGTGGAATAATTGGAATCGTATCAAGAATCAACCATTCCGGATTATTGTCACTGTCACGCAACGCCTCTATGACCTTAAGACGCTTCACAAAATCCTTTTGTTTTTGCTTGGAAGCCGTTTCGAACAGCTGTTGCCGTAACGTGATCGACATCTCTACCAGGTCAAGCTGCGACACCAGTCGCTTAATAGCCTCAGCACCCATGTCAGCTTCAAAAGCATCGCCATAGGTTTCACGTGCACTGCGAAATTCCTCCTCTGTCAACAACTGGTGTGGCTTGAGTGGCGTTTCGCCGGGATCCACAACCACGTAGTCCTGAAAATAAATCACTTTTTCCAATTGTGTGGTCTTCAAATCAAGCAGCGCACCTAGCCGACTCGGCGAAGATTTGAAAAACCATATGTGAACAACCGGGGCAGCAAGTTCAATATGCCCCATACGCTTGCGACGAACACGACTGTGGGTAACTTTAACTCCACAACGATCGCACACCATACCCTTGTATTTCATCCCGCGATACTTCCCACAGGTACACTCCCAGTCTTTTTCAGGACCGAAAATGCGTTCACAGAATAATCCGTCCTTCTCCGGACGATAGGTTCTGTAATTGATCGTTTCCGGCTTTTTCACTTCACCGAAAGACCAACTGCGAATATCGTGTGGACTGGCCAAACTGATTTTTACAGCTTCGTAATCGTTAATTCGATCGTATACAGTTTCGCCCACGCTCACAGGCAGTACTCCTTTAAGAAGAAATACATCTAGCATAGTCTGCCAATTGCTTGGCATGCCCAATTAATAACAATCCGTTCTCTTTCCATTCCTCAATCTGGACCGTTCGCTACAGAATGGTCCACAGCGGGCTGAATTCACACTAACCGCTTTTCCATCTGCATATTTAATGCCAGCCCTCGTATCTCGTTGGTCAAGACATCAAAACTCGCTGGTGTTCCAGCCTGAAGCGTATTGGAACCCTTAACCATACTTTCATAAATCTTGGTTCGTCCCTCTACATCATCGCTCTTAACCGTCAACAGCTCTTGCAGAACATAGGCCGCGCCATAAGCTTCCAAGGCCCATACTTCCATTTCACCAAAACGCTGACCGCCAAATCTGGCCTTGCCACCCAAAGGTTGCTGCGTAATCAGAGAATAAGGTCCGGTAGCACGAGCATGAACTTTTTCATCTACCAGATGGTGCAGTTTCAGCATATAGATATAACCAACCGTTGTGGTCTGATAAAAAGGTTCGCCGGTACGGCCGTCATAGAGCTGCCCCTTGCCACTGAGGGGTAACTCCACCAGCGGCTCACTGGATCCAGGGATAACATCGTTCTTTTCAAGATCATGGGCTCGCGACCGGACATGATCGTTAGCCTCCTTCATTGCCGCGACAATATCCTGTTCACTGGCTCCATCAAACACCGGCGTGACAGCCTGGAACCCCAGGACCTTCGCGGCCCACCCAAGATGGGTTTCCAGAATCTGACCTACATTCATGCGACTGGGAACCCCCAGTGGGTTTAACATGATTTCCACAGAGGTGCCATCCTCGAGATAAGGCATATCCTCTTCTGGAAGTATCTTTGCTATCACCCCCTTGTTTCCATGACGACCCGCCATTTTATCGCCAACCGAAATCTTGCGTTTGGTTGCCACATAGACCTTCACCATCTGCAATACCCCAGACGGCAATTCATCGCCACGGCGCAAAGAATTGAGCGTACGATTCCTTTCTTCAAGCAACAATTCAATATCCGGACGGTGATTGGCAATAATCTGCTCACAATCCGCACGTCGCTGCTGGCTGCGAATATCAATCTGATCTACTTCGAACCCAACTGCCTGATCCACAACAACACGGGGGTCTTTATTCCGTCCCAGTTCTCCGCCTTCAGAATCGTACAAGGTTCGTCCCAGTACCGACTCCATTTCAAGAATCATAGCCTGGAACTGTTCGGCTACCTTTGCGCTCTTATCCTGATCAGCAGCCTTGATTTCACGATCCAGTGCCTTGCGCTGAACGTCATCAAGACTCATTCTTCGTGCAAAACGTTCCGTGTGAATGACGATTCCATCTACTCCACTCGGAACCTCCAGCGAGTCATTCTTTACATCTTCACCGGCACGTCCAAAAATGGCATGTAACAACTTCTCTTCAGGTGTTAACTCCGTCTTTGATTTTGGAGAGACTTTGCCTACCAAAATATCACCTGGTTCGACATAGGTTCCGACTTCGACTAGCCCTTCATCATCCAGATGGCGTAACGCCTTTTCGCTGACGTTTGGAATGTCTCTCGTAAACTCTTCGCGACCAAGCTTCGTTTCTCGAATTTCTGTTTCAAACTCCTCGATATGAATAGACGTATACACTTCGTCTTTCACTAATTTTTCAGAAATAATAATAGCATCTTCAAAATTGTATCCGTCCCAAGCCATGAAGGCGACCAACACATTTCTCCCCAGAGCAAGTTGCCCCTGATGCGTGGCAGCCCCCTCTGTCAACATGGCCCCTTCTTCCACTTTATCCCCGACCTGGACCATCGGTTTCTGATTCAAACAGGTGCGTTCATTAAGCCCCACGAACTTGCGCAAAGGATATGTCGTATCATCGTTTACTACGATCCTCTCACTATCGACATAGGTCACTTCTCCCGCGCAATCTGACCGGACCATCATTCCAGAATTTCTCGCTACATCCGATTCTAACCCCGTTGAAACAAGAGGCGGTTCTGCCCGAAGCAGCGGGACAGCCTGTCGCTGCATATTGGACCCCATCAATGCACGGTTTGCGTCGTCATGTTCTAAAAACGGGATAAGACCCGCCGATACACCGACCATTTGACGAGGAGAAATGTCTATGAACTGGACCTTGTCAACGTCCACCATTTCAAAATCACCACGATAACGAGCAAGGATTCGATCCCCAACAAGACGCCCACTCTCAACTACGGTATCTGCCGGAGCGAGATAAACCTCACTCTCCTGGTCACCTCGAAGCCAGACCACCCGGTCTGTAACTTTCCCTTTGTCCACCTCCCGATAAAGAGTGATCAGAAATCCGTATTCATCCACGCCGGAATAGATGGTCATGCTCGATATCAGACCGATATTAGTCCCTTCCGGGGTTTCGATAGGACATATACGACCATAATGCGAAATATGGACGTCACGCACTTCAAAACCGGCACGCTTACGGTTCAAACCTCCCGGGCCTAGCGCGCTGAGACGCCTCTCATGCGTTAACTGAGCCAGCGGATTGGTCTGATCCACTACCTGACTTAGTTCCCCTCTACCAAAAAAATAATCAATGGCTGCACTTACAGCCTTCGGATTAATCAATGATCTCGGTGTAATCTCATCCATATCTTTCAGGCTCAGCCTCTCCTGAACCGTTCTGCGCAACTTGAGAAATCCTTTCCTCAACTCGTCTGTAGCCAACTCATCTATGGTCCGTAAACGACGGTTACCAAGATGATCAATGTCATCAATCTGGGTATCTGGATTGCCTGCACGAAGCTCAAGCAAATAGCGCACCGCATTAACCAAATCATCTGCACAGAGTGTCATTTCCGTTTCAGGAATATTCTGCGAGAATTTCCGGTTAATTCGAAATCTCCCAACGCGCCCGAGACGATAGCGATTGGAGTCAAAGAACTTCTCCTGGAACAACTCTTGGGCTTTTTCCAACTGCGGAGGGTTTCCGGGCCTCACCCGCTGATAGATTCGCAACAACGCCTCTTGATAACTGGCAGTGTTGTCTTCTGACAAACTGTTCAGAATAAGAGGATCCTGCACTTCATCCACAATTTCGATCTCTTGGAGTCCGGCTGTGCAGATTAATTCTGCTGTATTCTTGGTGATAACCTGACCGGTCTCAACGAGCACTTCTCCGGCTCTTGGATGACCACCAGGATACACCACGTCATTGACCGCAACCTTGCCTTCTATTTTCCCGACACTGCGACCATCGACGACTCGTTTCACCGACGTGGAATAAAACAATTTCAGAATATCGGCATCTGTCGAGTACTCCAGCCCCATGGCACGCAACAAAGTGATTGCTGAAAATTTACCGCTTTGATCGATGCGCACGGTCAGACTATCTTTCTTGCCCACCATCAACTCTATCCAGCTTCCCCGCTCAGGTATGATGCGACAAGAATGCAAACGCCGCTCTCCCGTATCCATTTCCAGCATGAAATCCACGCCTGGAGAACGATGCAACTGACTTACCACCACACGCTCTGAACCATTGATGATGAACTCGCCGCCACCAAGCATCACAGGAATGTCACCCAGATAGACTTCTTCTTCAACCGGCTCATCCTTATTGAGGCGCAACCACACGCGCAACGGCATTCCGTACGTCAGACGAAGCTGGCGGCACTCATTCGGGGAATATCGAGGCTTGCCAAGCTCATACTTGACATAGTCGAGACTCACACTTTTGTCATAATTCTCAATAGGAAATATTTCCCGAAAAACAGACTCCAGCCCCTGGTCTTTCCGTTCTTTGGGAGGCGCGTCCAACTGCAAAAATTCGGCATAAGACTCCGTCTGAACCTGCGTCAGATCTGGCACAGAATAATCAACTGGGAGTGAACCAAAATGTCGTTGTTCGAAACTGGCAGACTTCCCACTCGTGACGGTTGCCATTCGTTGTTTTCCTCCATAAGGGCCTTGTTCCGGTCAAAACAAGCCAGCTACCTTCCGATTGTCATCAGAAACAACGGAAGAGACGGTATTAAAACCGTGCACTATCTATCCAAAAACTTTTTTCACAGAACCATGAACGCGCAAAAATTAACACACCCAGTAACAGACATGAGTCCGGAACCATGAAATCCCACACACTCACAAAGCGTGTTCCCATACTGCATGACAGCCATACCTGCACCGAAGAAAACACCTACTTTAATGCAGCTGTTGCGCCTTGCTCTTCGAGTTCTGTCTTCAACTTTTCTGCAGCATCCTTGGGCAAAGCCTCTTTAACCGTTGACGGAGCGCCCTCAACAAGATCTTTGGCTTCTTTCAGTCCCAGACCAGTCGCGGAACGGACAACTTTAATTACCGCGACCTTCTTGTCACCAAATGACTCTAAGACAACGTCGAACTCGGTCTTTTCCTCTGCTTCCGCACCACCACCATCACCCGCACCCGGAACAGCCGCTATCACTGCACCACCGGCAGGTTTAATGCCGTGCACCTCTTCCAAATAATCGCCTAACTGCTTCGCCTCTAAAACGGTCAACCCAACCAACTGATCACCCAATTGCTTGACATTGTCCGCAAATTCCACCGTTGTCTCTGCCGTCGCCATCTCGCACCTGTTCCTTTCTGACCACAAACCAAATTTTTCAGCTTTACTCTCGTACTCACATCATCAATGTTGCGGCACGATCCAAAACAAGGAAGTCATTCTTCCTCCCGCTCCGCCAGGGATTGAACCTGACCCGCAACCTGACCACCTGGCGACATCACCATACCTGCCACCCGTGCACCGGAAGCAATTAACTGTCCCGCAATAAGCCCAATAAGCTCATCTTTCCCGGGAATTTTACTTAACACCTCGACATCAGTCGGAGACAATCCCTTCCCATCAGTTGTCCCACCCCGAATCTTAAAAGCTTCATTATTCTTGTCGAATTCAGCTATTTCTTTCGCCAGATCAACGATGCTTTCTCCACCCCAAATGACCGCCGAGGGGCCTGCCAGTTGATCGGCAACCACCTCCATCCCCAAATCGCGAAAAACACGACTTGCCAGACGGTTTTTCACCACCCTCAATCGCATATTTTTTTCTTGAAGACTGGCGCGAATTCGACCATCTGTGATCGCATCAACCCCTGCTACACTGACTATCAGCATATCTTCTACGCCCTCAAAATCATCCTTGAGCGCGTTCTGAACAACTTTCTTAATACGTTGACTCATAACAAACTCCCGCACTCCCTGTTCTATGCAATAATTGGCACCGCTGGCGCCATCGTCGCAGAAATCGTTGCAGAGTGAATATACGTACCTTTCGCAGCCATCGGACGCTTATTCCTCACA
>Ga0310344_10000327_pt1 | contig 37950 bp, 40 predicted proteins | sample HC15DNA20200_MG_FD_203801 | JGI IMG/M metagenome (GOLD analysis project Ga0310344, IMG submission 203801) | Marine microbial communities from station ALOHA, North Pacific Subtropical Gyre - HC15-DNA-20-200_MG | ecosystem: Environmental > Aquatic > Marine > Oceanic | place: Pacific Ocean: North...
ATGGTCCGCACTGGTGGAGAAGGCTCAAAGGGAGTTACATGTTTGGTCGTCGAAAAAAATACACCTGGTTTAACATTTGGCGCACAAGAAAATAAACTCGGGTGGCATAGTCAGCCGACGGCAATGGTTTACTTTTCAGACTGTCGCGTTCCTGTTGCGAATCGAATTGGCGAGGAAGGTGAGGGTTTCCAAATCGCTATGAGCGGTCTTGATGGAGGCCGCGTCAACATTGCAGCTTGTTCAATCGGTGCGGCAAAAGCTAGCTTGGAAATAGCACGATCACATTTATTAAATAGGGAGCAATTTGGACAACCGATATCAGAATTTCAAGGTTTGCAATTTAAATTGGCTGACATGGCGACAGAACTAGAAGCAGGTCGGTTGATGGTATGCAAGGCGGCTAAAGAATTGGATGCTGCATTACCCTCAGCTTCTCTTAATTGTGCGATGGCGAAGCGCTTTGCTACGGATGTGGGTTTCCAGGTTTGTAATGATTCCCTGCAGCTTTTGGGAGGTTATGGTTATTTGAAGGATTATACTATTGAAAGACATTTAAGAGACCTGAGAGTTCACCAAATTCTCGAAGGAACTAACGAAATTATGCGGGTAATTATAGCTCGGAGCCTGTTAAAAAAATAACAGATATTGCAAGTATTAAAGGATGAGGCGTTTTCTATGGATCAAGAGATAATTTTTGGGCAAAAAGACGGTTTAGGCCATGTTACTTTAAATCGTCCCAACGCCCTGAATGCTTTGACACAGTCCATGACAGTATCACTTTATCAACAATTGCAAGTATGGGCCCGTGATCCAAGTATTTATGCAGTGATAATTCGCGGAGCAGCACGAGATGACGGCCGGGTGCCTTTTTGTTCAGGCGGAGATATAAGATTCCTATACGAACAAAAGAACGACCCGGAGAAAAAGTTTGCTATAACGTTTTATGAACAGGAATATCGATTGAACGCACTTATATATGATTTTCCTAAACCATATATAGCTCTGATAGACGGGGTAGTTATGGGGGGTGGTGTAGGAGTTTCGTTCCATGGTTCACACCGCATTATGAGTGAGCGAGCAATGTTTGCCATGCCGGAGACGGGAATTGGTTTGTTTCCAGATGTCGGATCAACATATTTTTTGCCCCGATGTCCGGGTCACATGGGACTTTATCTGGGTCTGACTGGTGCGCGTATAGGTGCTGCTGATGCAGTATATTTGGGTCTTGCCACTCATTACATTCCAAACAGTCGAATGGAGGAATGTTTGCAAGCTTTCGAGAGTGCTGGTGTTTTAATGCATAATACGAAGAGTATAGATAAAATATTAAGGAACTATGCTGCAACTGCAGGGGTGTCAGAACTTGCAAAACATCAGGCAGTTATAGATCGTTGTTTTTCAGCTAATACGGTCGAAGAAATTATTTCGAATCTTACTACTGAAAATTCAGAGTGGGCTAAGGTCACCCAATCAAAACTTTTGGACAAATCCCCTACGAGTTTAAAAATTACTTTTCGCCAGTTAACCGAGTTTAATGAACTAGATTTTGAGTCTGCCATGAAAATTGAGTATAGAATGGCAATACAATGCAATATTTCTGATGAGTTCTACGAAGGTATACGTGCGCAAATTATAGACAAAGACTTTTTGCCAAAATGGTCGCCAAATCGATTGGAAGATGTTTGTCAAAGTCTTGTTGATCTATATTTTGAGGCGCCAAAAAGTGGTGATATGGATTTTGAGTAGGGAGAGAGAAAGATGGTAAATATTGGTTTTATTGGAGCTGGGAACATGGGGTTGCCAATGCTTACGAACTTGGTTGAAGCTGGGCATATTGTTACCGCTTTTGATCTTTCAAAAGGGGCGCTCAATGCAGCGAGTTTGGCTGGTGCAAAAATAGGGAGTTCTTTAGAATCTGCGGTGACAGGGAATGATGTAATAATAACTATGTTGCCGGCTGGGAAACAGGTTAAAGCTGCCTACCTGGGGGAATCTGGCGTCATTTCAATGGCTGATAGTAACGCCATATTGATTGATTGTTCCACCATCGATGTAACTACAGCGAGAGAGGTATGTGATAAAGCATCACAAAGAGGTTTGGATATGATAGATGCACCTGTATCAGGGGGTGTTGCTGGAGCGGCGGCAGGAACGCTGACATTCATGGTTGGTGGAACACAGGAGGCATTTGATAGAGCAAAGTCAATGTTGGATCCCATGGCAAAAACTGTTGTATACGCGGGGCCATCTGGTAATGGCCAAGCGGCAAAAATATGTAACAATATGATGTTAGCTGCTGGAATGATCGTGACTTCAGAAGCCTTTTGTCTTGCGGATAAATTAGGACTAGACCGTACAACTATGTTCGAAATCGTGTCGCAAGCAACGGGTCAATGCTGGGCTTTAACAAATTATTGCCCAGCACCTGGGCCCCTTCCCTCCTCTCCAGCTAATAATGGTTATAAGCCAGGTTTCACGGCAGCAATGATGGATAAAGATTTAAAACTAGCAAATAACGTGGCAAAAGAAACGGGTGCAAATACCCCTATAGGGGCCGTAGCTGCTGAGCTTTATGACAATTTTTGTTCTGATGGAAATGGAGATTTAGACTTTTCCGCAATCTTTCTTAAAATAATTCAGGAAGAAAAATAGTCAAAATTACTATTGGGTAATTTAATTATGATTAAAGATCTTGTGAAGACCACTTGTCCTCGGGATTGCTATGATACTTGCGGCATAGAGGTATTGCGGCAGAATGGTAAGGTTATTTCGGTTCGAGGAGCTAAGGATCATATTGTTAGTCGAGGTAAACTTTGCGGAAAATGTCAGCTATTTTACAACGGAGTTCTGCTAGATAAGCAAGAACGCTTGACAACGCCTCTTAGACGGACAGGCAAAAAAGGATCAGGCTTATTTGAGGAGGTGTCATGGGAAGTAGCAATATCTGAAATTGCTGGTCGTTTAAATGAAATAATTGAAGATGAAGGGGCAGATCACATATTGCATGCGCACTACACAGGCACATGCTCTTTAATTGCTAATAATTTTCCAATACGTTTATTTAATAGGATTGGCGCGCGCGAGGTTGAGCCTGACACAGTCTGCAATATGGCGGGACATGTTGCGCTTAATTATATGTATGGAACTTCGGTGCATGGTTTTGATCCACGTACTGCAAAAGATAGCAGATGTATTATTGTATGGGGTGCAAATCCATCAGCTAGCGCGCCACATGCTCATAGTCAGTGGTTGCCTGAAGCTTCTTGCCCTGTGGTTGTTGTCGATCCCGTACGACATCCAACGGCTGAAGCAGCAGATATACACTTACAGCTTTTTCCTGGTACTGATGCAGCTCTCGCTTTCTCTATTTTACATATTTTGATGCGGGAGAATTATATGGATGAGGATTTTCTTAATACCTATACGCTGGGGTGGGAAGAACTTAAACCGCACATTGAATTATGTACACCTGAATGGGGAGCTGCAAAGACTGGTGTGCCTAAGGAGGATATAGTAAGAGTAGCTCGGTTATATGGGCCTGGGCCCTCCTTGCTATGGTTAGGCCAAGGTCTGCAGAGACAACCCATGGGCGGTAATGTAATACGAGCTTGCGCAACGTTGCCTGCAGTCTGTGGCAATTTTAATAAGCCAGGAGCTGGATTTCTATATCTAAACGGAAGTGGACAGAAAGGGGTCGACGGTGATTACTTAAGTGCGGCTAACCTTGACAGAAGCCCCGAATCACTGAGTCAGATGGACATGGCCGCTTATTTGGAGAGTCCGAAAAATGCATCTGCTTTCTTGTGCTGGAACATTAATCCTGTGGCCTCTAGTCCAGAACAGGGTCGTTTAATGAACGCATTAAAAAGAAACGATTTGTATACTGTGGTAATTGACTTATTCGCTACTGATACGGCAGATTATGCTGATTATGTACTTCCTGCAGCATCGTTTTTGGAGTTTGATGACTTAGTTTCAGGCTATTTTAATCTTTCGTTTTCAGCTCAAACTAAAGTTATGGAACCAATCGGTGATTCATTGCCAAACCAAGAGATATTTAGGCGGCTGGCAGTTGCTATGGACTTGGTTGATCCAGAACTCACAGAAACAGACACTGAAATTATAGACCATGTTTTAAAAGATGTTGGTATAGAAGGCGGATTTAAGTTTCTAAGCTCTAAAGGAACAGTGTTTCCTAGCGCGGAGCCACAACTCCAATTCGCTGAATGCTGTTTCCCCACACCTAGTGGAAAAATTGAAATTGCCAGCTCCGCTGCAGAGGCCGATGGACACCCCCGTTTGCCTCAGGCTTCGACAGACCACAGGCCAGAAAGACAAATGTTTCGTCTCCTTACCCCTGCATCTGAGTGGCTCATGAATGATTCTTATGCAAATGAGTCAAAAATAAAAAAACAACTTGGCGTTCCAAGCCTAACTATCAATCCTCATGATGCGCAGGAGTTTGGGTTTAAGGAAAATTCTAACGTTCGAGTTTCAAATAATACGGGAAGCTTAGATTTAGCAGTAAGAATATCAGATGCGGTGCCACGCGGGGTTGTAATGAGTGTAAAAGGGCGGTGGCCCCGTAATAATGATTTGTCGAGAGCTAATGTAAATGTACTGAATCCTGGCCAAAAATCTGATATGGGTGAGAGTAGTGCTGTTCATGGAGTGGAAGTAAAGCTAACTCCACTCAGTGCAAATTAGATATTCAACCTTAAATTTATCAGTTAGCGGTTTTTTCAGCCTTCTTGCTGGCAGCGCTTCTTAAGTAAAATTTAGAAAAATGCCTGCAAACCTGTCTGTGCTCGTCCTAAAATAAGTGCATGGACGTCGTGAGTACCCTCGTAAGTATTAACAGCTTCCAAGTTCATTACGTGACGAATTACGTGGTATTCATCAGAAATACCGTTTCCTCCATGCATATCACGAGAATTACGTGCTATTTCTAGCGCTTTCCCACAAGAATTTCGCTTTATTAAAGAAATCGTTTCGGGAGCAAGCTGTCCGTCATCAAATAGGCGACCAGCTCTTAAACAGGACTGTAACCCGATAGAAATTTCGGTCTGCATATCAGCAAGCTTTTTTTGGATGAGCTGATTTGCTGCGAGTGGTCGCCTGAACTGTTTTCGCTCAATTGTATAGTTTCTTGCTGCATGCCAACAGAACTCAGCCGCGCCAAGAGCACCCCAAGCTATACCATAACGAGCTCTATTTAGGCAGCCAAAAGGCCCACTTAGCCCGTTGGCGTCTGGTAGCTCGTTTTCAATAGGAATGACGACATTATCCATATGTATCATCCCCGTGTTGGAAGCGCGTAAGGCAAACTTTCCTTCAATTTTTGGGGTAGTGAGCCCCTTCATTCCCTTTTCAAGAATATAACCCCGAATAACATCTTCATCATTTTTAGCCCAGACGACGAAGATATCTGCAATGGGCGAATTTGTAATCCAATTTTTAGCACCTGAGATAGAGAAGCCACCGTCGATAGTTTTGGCTTTAGTAATCATTGACCCGGGGTCAGAACCATGATCCGGCTCGGTCAATCCAAAACATCCTATTAGCTCCCCAGACGAAAGTTTTGGTAAGTAACGCTTTTTTTGTTGTTCGCTGCCATAGGCATTTATTGGGTGCATTACTAGGCTAGATTGCACACTCATTGCTGAACGATAACTTGAATCTACTTTTTCAATTTCACGTGCCATTAAACCATAAGATACATAAGATACACCTGCACACTCATAACCTTGAATAGTGGAACCAAGCATTCCAAGCGCACCCATCTCTCGCATAATTTCAGGATCAAATTTTTCATTCCTATTAGCTTCAACTATACGTGGCATCAATTTTTCAGTTGCAAAGGCGTAAGCGGTATCACGAATCATTATCTCTTCTTTGGAGAGTTGTTCAGCCAGTAAGAATGGATCCTCCCATTGGAAGGCAAGGGCGGGGGATTGTCCAACCTTGGAACTTTTTGTATTAACCTTAACCACGGCCGCCAATTTTTCGTTCATGCTTTCTCTCCATATGAATCTCTTTGGTAATTAAGTTCTAGCACTGCTTGGTTTGCATACCAAGCACTGGAGGCAAAATTTCGTTGTATTTAGATAAAAACTTAAGTTGTTGGAAGATCTGGAATATTTTTATGATATGCCCATATGTTACTTGCAGACTCCAGTGTTTTTGCATTTGAAAAGATTTTCTTGTATGCGCTTTTGCGCAGCGTGCATTTAGCCAGCGGGCTTGCCCCAGTATAACTTGTAAGCGTATAAAATAGGTGAAGATATTATTAAATGGTGCAATTTCCAATGAATATACATTCAATAGCGTTTGCATCTGATCATCGAGGCTTTGCATTAAAGTCCTTTCTGTTGGAATATGCTCAGTCTTTGAAGATGAGAGTTAGAGATCTTGGGCCGGGCAATGACGAACCTGTAGACTATCCTGATTTTGCGAAGATATTGGCAAACGCATTAGCTACAGGTGAAGTGCAGAGAGGTGTTTTAATTTGCGGTTCGGGAATTGGAATGAGTATAGCTGCTAACCGTCATCACCAGATAAGGGCTGCTCTCTGCCTGGATGTTGAATCTGTAAGATTGACACGTCAACATAATGACGCGAATGTTCTAGCTTTGCCGGGGTCTAGAATGAACGAACAAGATGCTGCTGAGTGTTTGGAGGTATTTCTAAATACAACATTTGAAGGTGGGAGACATTCTAGAAGAGTAGCAAAGCTTTCATGAAAATTCACACCCGAATACCAATTGGAAGGCGGAATCACCTTGCCTAGTTCGATAAAATATATTGAGAAAAACTTCTCTTTGGGTGGAATTCCTTTACAGGTTTTAGAAAAATCAGATGAGGAAGTTCACAAAGCAATTTCTCAAGAAGTACGTCGCTTGCAGAATTCCATTGAATTAATTGCATCTGAAAATATCGTTTCACTAGCCGTTCTAGAGGCTCAGGGTTCAGTGATGACCAACAAGTATGCTGAGGGGTATCCTGGGCGACGATATTATGGTGGTTGTGAAAATGTTGATGAAGTTGAAAGATTGGCTATAGAAAGAGCTAAGGCTTTATTTTCGTGTAATTTTGCCAATGTTCAACCACACTCAGGGTCACAGGCTAACCAGGCTGCATATTTGGCTGTAATGCAGCCGGGCGATACACTTTTAGGAATGGCGTTATCTGCAGGTGGACACCTTACTCATGGAGCTGTACCTAACCAGTCGGGAAAATGGTTTAAACCGGTGCAGTATGGTGTAAGAGAGGATGATTCTGTTATCGATTACGAGGAAGTAGCGAATTTAGCAGTTTCACATCACCCAAAAGTAATTGTGTGTGGTGGGTCAGCATACTCCCGTATAATTGATTTTGCGCGTTTTAGGAAGATTGCTGATTCCGTTGATGCCATATTGATTGTGGATATGGCACATTTCTCGGGCTTGGTCGCGGCTGGCGTTTATCCAAATCCTTTCCCCCATGCTCATATTGTCACTTCAACAACCCATAAAACACTCAGGGGTCCAAGAGGCGGGCTTATTCTTAGCAATGATGAAATTATCGGAAAAAAAATTGACTCAGCAATATTTCCAGGTTTGCAAGGAGGGCCATTAGGCCATGTAATTGCTGCTAAGGCAGTCGCTTTTGGCGAAGCACTTAATCCAAATTTCCAATTATATGCGAAGCAAGTTCTTTTAAATGCACAAATGCTGGCTGATACCCTCTCTGCACACGGCATTATTATTGTGTCTGGAGGTACAGATACTCATTTACTATTGGCAGATTTAAGACCTAAAAATGTAACTGGTAAAGAGGTCGAAGAGAGTCTTGAACGAGCTGGCATTACATGTAACAAGAATACTATTCCTTTTGATCCGGAGAAGCCCTCCGTAACATCTGGAATACGGCTGGGTTCACCGGCTGCTACCAGTAGAGGTTTTGGACTGGAAGAGTTTGAGCAGATTGGTATTTGGATTGCTGAAGTCATAGACAGCTTAGGTGAGGGATCAGAATCTAATAGAGCCATAGAGGCAAAAGTATTTGAAGAGGTTAGAAGGCTGTGTAACCGCTTTCCGGTCTATCCAAACCTTATTTAGTATGTCAGGAATTCGTGATGCGTTGTCCATTTTGTCAAACTGAAGATACACAAGTTAAAGATTCTCGGCCAACTGAGGATAATGCGTCGATCCGGCGTAGACGCGCATGTACTAATTGTGGTGGTCGATTTACCACTTTTGAACGCGTTCAAATGAAAGAACTTATAGTTGTGAAGCGAAATGGACAGCGTGCGTCTTTTGAACGTAGTAAGTTAGAAAAATCTATGGCAATAGCCTTGCGCAAACGGCCAGTAGATTCAGATCGTGTAGAACGAGTAGTAAGCGGCATTCAGCGACGATTAGAAAGCTTAGGAGAAAAAGAGATACCAACAAGTGTGGTGGGTGAGATGATCATGGAGGCGCTTTCCGGTCTTGACTCTGTTGCGTATGTGCGTTTTGCGTCTGTTTACAAGAATTTTCGTGAGGCCAAGGATTTTGAAGAATTCATCGGTGGCCTAGGTGACGAAGACGACCGCATTTAAACCCGAGGATAGTCGGTATATGACGGTGGCTTTGGCATTGTCTGAGCGAGGGCTTGGAACAGTATGGCCCAATCCGTCAGTTGGATGCGTTTTAGTTAACAATGGACAATTAGTTGGGCGCGGTTGGACCCAGCCGAGAGGCCGACCTCATGCTGAAACTACGGCTTTAGAAATGGCAGGGGATAGTGCAAAGGGATCTACCGCCTACGTAACTTTAGAGCCATGTTCTCACCACGGTAAAACTAAGCCCTGTGCCGAATCTTTTATAAAAGCAAAAATCACAAGGGTAGTAGCCTCGATGGAAGATCCGGATCCTCGTGTGTCAGGTCAGGGTTTTAGGTGTATGGAAACAGCTGGGATCGAGGTAGCAGTGGGTCTTGGCGAAGATGATGCAAAATATTTGAATGCCGGATTTTTAAAACTTATTCATTTTGGACGACCTTTAGTAACGTTAAAACTATCCGGCAGTCTTGACGGTAGAAGTGCTACCTGTTTGGGTGAAAGTAAGTGGATTACAAATAAATTATCGCGTTCTCATGGACATCTTTTGCGGGCAAAGCACGATGCTATTTTAATAGGATCTGGTACGGCTATTGCAGATAATCCTTGGTTGACTTGCCGGCTTCCCGGTTTATTGGGAGCGTCTCCTGTACGTGTTATAATGGATGGACGACTAGCCACTCCAACAGGAAATGAATTAATCACAAGTGCTCGTACGACGCCTACTTGGATTATTACAGTTAAGGGAAAGTCGAGTGACAAAAAACAAAAATATAAGCGCCTTGGTGTAAAGATATATGAAGTTGATGCGGATTCTGAAGGCCATCCAAATGCCCTTAAAACATTGGAATATTTAGGATCTAAGGGTATTACTAGGGTATTATTAGAAGGTGGACCGAAGATTGCTTCAGCTTTTATTAGAGAGCATCTTGTTGACAGGCTAGTTTGTTTTCGAGCGCCATTAATTATTGGCGGTGATGGATTGCCAGTTATCGAAGGTCTTGCTTTAAAAAAACTGGAGGAAGCGCCTACTCTTTCTCGACGCAGTATCTTAAGGTTGGGATCAAATATATTTGAAACTTTTGATTTTTCTAGATAGGTGCAAGATGTTCTCAGGAATCATAACCGATACGGGGACAGTGCGTGATATAGAAGCAATATCTAGCACAGGGGACCGCAGATTGGTGATAGAAACTATTTTTGATACTACAGATGTGCAAATAGGTGCATCGATAGCTTGTTCTGGTCCATGTCTAACTGTTATTGACAGAGGTTCTAAGTGGTTCGTCGTTGATGTAAGTAATGAAACTTTAAAGAGAACTACCATTGGTAATTGGGTAGGTGGTACCAGAATTAATCTAGAGAACTCGCTCCATATGGGAGATGAACTCAGTGGTCACTTAGTAAGCGGGCATATAGATGGAGTGGGGAAATTATTATCTTTACGCAAAGATGGAGGGTCGACTTGCCTTAACATTGGCGTCCCACCGAAATTAATGACATGTATTGCTGAAAAGGGTTCAATTTGTTTGGATGGTGTTTCACTAACTGTAAATTTAGTGTCAAAAGAAGGATTCTCTGTCAACATCATCCCTCATACGCTTAACGTAACTACACTAGGCGTGCTAAAACTTGGAGACGACATGAATATTGAGATAGACCTTGTAGCGCGTTATGTTGCTCGGTTAATGGAGGATCGATAGGATGCTTGGTGCTGCTAAAAGTACAAGCGCATCTCTTTCTCCTATAGAGGAGGCGATAGAAGACTTTCGAAATGGTCGCATGATTGTTCTTGTAGACGATGAAGAGCGAGAGAATGAAGGTGATTTAGTTATACCAGCTCAGATGGCGACCCCAGAAAATATTAATTTTATGGCGAGATATGGCCGTGGTTTGATATGTTTGGCTATAACACCTGAGCGTTGTCGAGAACTGGGCTTGGAATTAATGCCCAAGCGAAATGAGTCTCGGCATGATACTGCTTTCACGGTATCAATTGAAGCGAGAGAGGGTATAACGACTGGTATTTCAGCTTCAGACCGTTCGAGAACAATAATGACGGCAATAGATCCAGCTAGTGGCCACAATGATATTACTTCTCCTGGGCATGTATTTCCTTTAATGGCCCGCGACGGAGGAGTATTGGTGCGTGCGGGCCATACGGAAGCAGGGGTAGATATGGCACGCTTGGCGGGATTGAATCCATCGGCAGTGATATGTGAAATCATGAATGATGATGGTTCAATGGCGCGTATGTCGGACTTGGAAAATTTTGCTCACAGACATGGTGTAAAAGTAGCATCTATTTCAGATTTAATATCCTATCGGTTGCGTAATGATATTTTTGTTAAAAGAGTGGAAGAATCTGATTTGACCACGCGATATGGTGGAAGTTTTAAGATGTATGTTTATGCAAATACCGTCGATTACGCTGAGCATATTGTTCTAGTTAAGGGAGAAATTAAAGGTACTGAACCAGTTCTTGTAAGGGTTCACGAATTCAATCCACTAGACGATGTATTAGGTGATCAATCTAGTGGGCAGGAGGGAAAGTTGCAGGCTGCAATGCGTATCGTTGGGGAAAGGGAGCATGGGGTTGTGATTGTAATTCGCGAACCTCGGCAATCGCGGGTTTCTGAATTAGTTCGTGCACGTCTTTTCGGAAATGAGGCCACCGGCCTTCGAGACTATGGTGTTGGTGCCCAAATACTTTTAGATCTTGGTGTAAAAGAGATGATATTATTGCATAATACTGAATGGACAATTGTGGGTTTGGACGGCTACGGGTTAAAGGTAGTCGGGCAACAGCCAATTGTTCCAGAGACAACCGGCTAAATTCGGATGAAATGGCTAAAACACCGCATATATTGGTCGCAGAGGCAAGATATTATGTCGAAATTGCCGATGAACTATTGAAGGGTGCAACTTCAGTTCTTAGCAGTTCCGAAGCAACCTTTGAGATTGCTTCAGTTCCGGGAGCCTTTGAACTACCCAGTGTTGTGCGCATGGCAATAGAAAGTGGTGGTTTTGATGGGTATGTAACTCTGGGCTGTGTCATTAGAGGAGAAACTTCGCATTACGATATAGTAAGCGGGGAATCAGCGCGTGGTTTGATGTTCCTCTCTACAGAGTTTGGTATAGCTCTTGGTTACGGAATTTTAACAACAGAGACCCAAGAACAAGCATGGGTTAGAGCCTCCAGAAGTGGAGATAATAAGGGGGGAATGGCTGCACAGACATGTTTGGAGATGGTCGTTGCCCGTAGTAAATTTGGTAAAGGATCTGTCCGAGGGTGAAGGAAAAAGATAATAAAGTGCGTCGGAACGGTCTGGCACGAAGCGTTGCTCGTCTTAATGCGTTGCAGGCGCTCTATCAGATAGAATTTCTGGATGCTCAGGCATTTGATGTTGTCGCAGAATTTTCCAAATATAGGATTGGAGTTGAAATTGATGGCGACTCTTTTGCGAATACAGATTTTGATCATTTTAATTGGTTGGTAATAACAGTGGCTCGGGAAAAGGAAAGATTAGATGGTTGTATTTCTGGAGTGCTTAATCCAGATTGGAAGGTTGGACGCTTGGGGTATCTTAAGCTCTCCTTGCTTAGAGCTGCTTTGATTGAATTAACAGATCGCCTTGATATACCCGCTAGAGTAATTATCGACGAATACATTGATTTATCTCGAGCGTTTTTTTCTGAAAGTGAGTCAGCGTTTGTAAATGCTGCTCTTGATAGACTCGCCCGTCAGTTTCGAAGAAGTGAAATTGGGTTGACTGATGAAGTAGATCATAATGTCAGAATATCCCCCAGGATCTGAGTTTGAACTCATACGGCGCCATTTTGCTCCTTTATCGGTATCAGAAGAAGGTGCTTATCAATTAGATGACGATGCAGCTTCTCTAAGTATATCTGCTGATAAAGAGCTAATAGTTACAAAGGATCTAATGATTGCGGGTGTGCACTTTATCTCAGATGATTCTGGGAGAACTATTGCTCAAAAGCTTCTTCGCACTAATTTATCTGATTTAGCGGCAATGGGAGCAGCACCTAGAGCATACGCATTAGGAGTTGCGTTGACTTCAAATCTACGAACGAATTGGCTTAGTGAATTTGCCGACGGTCTTGCCAATGACCAATCAGAATATGGAATAACACTAATTGGTGGAGATACAATTTTTTCTTCAGGACCCCTATTTCTATCCCTCACAGCATTTGGTGAAGTACCTAAAGGTTGCGCGATCCGCAGAAGCGGTGCCCAAATTGGGGATCTGGTATATGTTACTGGAACCGTCGGAGATTCAGCGATTGGCCTTATGGCGGCTATGGGGGAACTGACCAAATTGCCTGACTGGGCAAAGAAATATTTGATTGGGCGCTATCAAATTCCTGAACCAAGAGTTAAGCTGGGTAAGTTATTGGTGGGTCTTGCAAGTGCGACGACAGATGTTTCTGACGGGTTGATCGCAGATTTAGGTCACATCTGTTCCAGTTCAAACGTTGGCGCTCATATCGATCTTAAGGACATTCCATTATCGTCAGCAGCTAGAAATGCATGTGCTCTAGATTCAAAATTAATCGCTAAAGTGCTTACGGGTGGAGACGATTATGAACTACTTATATGCGTGCCACCAAGTGTGAGCACTAAATTGCTGAATAAAGCGGAGTCAGTTGACGTCAAACTTAGTAAAATAGGAAAAATTGTTGATGGGTCTGATGTTTCAGTATTTAGCGAAGATAAAACACAATTAAAATTTGAACAGCAAGGATACCAACATTTTTAGATTTGAGTGTAAACAAGTGCCCTAAATAAGTGTTTATATAAGTATTTTTCCTACTTTTGGGCATATTATTCTAAAATTTCGTTAATTTCTTGTCATGTTAGGTATATGTCTAGTTGCGTTCTGCTTGGTATTCTGGCATTTTCCGCGCGCGTGACTTCAAGAGGTGCGATTCGTGCTGCTTGAGCGGTAAATTTTATCCGAGCGTTTAACATCATTTTTATAGAGGACCAGCCAGAAATGGACGAGATTTATTGGTTTGCAGTAGGCGGTGGCGTTATCGCACTACTATACGGCATGTATGCAATTCGATCGATTCTTGGAGCGACTACAGGAAACGAAAGAATGCAAGAAATAGCGAGTGCGATTCAAGAAGGTGCTCGTGCATATCTCAATCGACAGTATTTGACTATCGGTGTCGTCGGTGTGGTCATTTTTGCAATATTAGTTGGGCTATTAGGATATAAGGTAGGTATAGGATTTGCCATAGGGGCTATCCTCTCTGCTGCAGCAGGTTATATCGGGATGTACGTTTCAGTTAGAGCAAACGTTCGTACGGCAGATGCAGCCCGACAGGGTATTTCACCAGCACTTGGCGTGGCGTTTCGGTCGGGAGCGGTTACGGGCATGCTTGTTGTTGGACTAGGCCTTCTTGGCGTGGTGGCCTACTACGGGATTTTAGTTGCAACGGATGTTGACACTGGAACAATTCTGGAGTCCCTCGTTGCACTTGGGTTCGGAGGTTCTCTAATATCAATATTTGCACGATTAGGCGGTGGTATTTTTACAAAAGGCGCAGACGTTGGGGCTGATTTGGTCGGCAAAGTTGAGGCAGGTATTCCCGAGGATGATCCTAGAAACCCCGCTACAATAGCAGATAATGTTGGAGATAATGTTGGAGATTGTGCCGGTATGGCAGCGGATCTATTTGAGACTTTCGCCGTTACTATCGTAGCCACGATGTTGCTCTCAGCAGTTTATTTTAGTGGTGATTTGATGGATAAGATGATGCTTTATCCATTGGCACTTGGAAGTGCAGGAATTCTAGCCTCCGTTTTGGGCACGTTTTTTGTACGTTTAGGCAAAAGTGAAAAAATCATGGCTGCATTGTATAAAGGATTTCTTGCCTCAGCGGTAATTGCAGCGGTTGCATTTTATTTTGTTACCGATTGGGTAGTAGGCTGGAGCACCGAACTATCAATTAACAATCACTTGGTATCTGGCGGAGATTTGTTTTGGTGTGGCTTAATAGGTCTAGTTGTTACGGGATTAATGATATGGGTAACAGAATATTATACCTCTACGGAGTTTAAACCGGTCAAATCTATCGCAAAGGCGTCTACGACTGGAGATGCTACGAATATCATTCAGGGCCTTGCAGTATCTATGCAAGCCACAGCGATCCCAGCTTTAATTATATCGGGTGGCATTATCGGAGCCTATTTACTCGCGGGATTATTTGGGATTGCTATCGCTGTTACAGCTATGCTGGCATTAGCTGGTATGGTCGTAGCGCTGGATGCTTATGGGCCGGTTACAGATAATGCAGGTGGCATTGCCGAAATGTCTGAATTACCAGAAGACGTGCGCAAAACGACAGATGCACTTGACGCGGTAGGAAATACAACTAAGGCTGTTACAAAGGGGTATGCAATCGCATCAGCCGGGCTGGCTGCCCTTGTCTTGTTTGCGGCTTATACTCAAGATATAGGAAGATATTTTCCAAACATAGGGGAGTTGGAATTCTCCTTGAGCAATCCTTATGTAGTAGTGGGTCTCTTTATTGGGGGATTGCTGCCATTTCTTTTTGCGTCCATGGCTATGCTATCAGTAGGTAGAGCGGCAGCTGCTGTGGTGATTGAGGTAAGAAGACAGTTTAAAGAAGTTACTGGTATAATGGAAGGTACGGGTAAGCCAGAGTATGGAAAGGCAGTAGATCTATTAACAAAGGCAGCAATTCGTGAGATGATTTTGCCATCTCTTCTTCCAATTGTGGCACCAATACTTTTATACATTGTCATTTGGGCCATAGCGGGTCAGGTTGCTGCACTCTCAGCTCTCGGTGCAATGTTGATGGGTACAATTGTTACTGGATTGTTCCTTGCAATTTCTATGACAGCAGGGGGAGGGGCTTGGGACAACGCCAAAAAGTTTGTTGAAGATGGAAACCATGGCGGAAAGGGATCAGAGGCTCACAAAGCAGCAGTTACTGGCGATACAGTGGGCGATCCTTACAAAGACACGGCTGGGCCAGCTATTAACCCGATGATCAAGATAACGAATATTGTTGCGATCTTAATGTTAGCGGTGATAGCAATGATAATTGGTTAGCATTAATTAATCAGAAATTGGTGATGGTTTCGTGTTATTAAACATCTTAATTAGATATAGCCTGAATTAGTACAAACCAATATACGCCTACGATCGGTTTTTTACGGGCCGCCGCGAGGCTTGCCGATACCGAGATTTCCAAATAATTGCTCTAGAACGTTCATCTTATTACCTCTCGTGTCAGTAATCCGTGATACTGGTTCGATGTCTCTTGCTGCGTCGTTCGAGAGTTTTTCCACCTTTGTAGTTATTCCGGCAGCATCAAATTCAATCAGGATTATATCTGATTTTATCAATACCGGCTCGTAAAACGCCACTTGCTCAGTTTCACGCGTAATGTAATACCATCGATTATCTTCAAATGTGCTTACCGCAGAAGGAGAACCCAATTTTTCTAATATTTGCTGTTTTGTCATCTTGCTCTTTTCAACTTCTGAAATCAACTTAGCGTTAGAAAAGTGTCCGTGTTGGTTAAAACGTGGCACGCAGCCTGTCTGAAGAAGAAAAGCTAATAGGAGCAAACAGCCCACAACTGATTGTGAGAAATTGATTCTTATAAAATGAGAATATTTTGAAATATTTTTCATTATAAATTTATTATAGCCTTATTTTTATCGTTACCGTAATAACAGATATAATTAGGTAAACACGAATAGTGTTATTTACTTTAACCATATTTGGGGCAACAAAAAAAATGGAATTTATTGACCAAATTATTAGGCGGGTACAGCGACGAGCAGAAGAACGTGATATAGCCTTATCACTTTATGCAGCATCGGTTGGACAGGCTCGAAAGCAAGAATTTTATATAAATTGTGGTATCTCTGATACTTTGGACGGCCGTTTTGATTTGATAGTGTTGCATGTTCATATTGTTACCCGCAATTTAATTAGTACAGGTGATAAAGGAGTTAGGTTGTCTAACCTTGTTTTTAAAACCATGATGGATGATATGGACATGAATTTGCGTGAAATGGGTGTTGGGGATCTTAGTGTCGGCAAGCGAGTAAAAGCTATGGCAAGAGCTTTTTACGGTCGTGCCAGAGCCTATGACAAAGCATTTAAAATAGAGGAGAAAGTAGGTTGTGATCTTGAGGACGATAATAAACTTACGTCATCGGAAAATCTTGAATTTGTTCTAAACCGAAATATATACGGTAAAAAGGAGCCGGAATTGGAGCAATTAAAGATGCTCGCCGAATATGTTAGGGATACTCAAAATATGTTAGCCACTTCAATTGGCAATTCGCTAAAGTCAGGAAATGTAACATTTCCTTCTGCTCCCGGAGAACGATAGAGGGGATGACAGGTTTTAAAAAGATAATTATTCAAAATCTGTTAAAACTAAAACTGATTTACATCGATGTTGACGACGATGATTAGTGTCAATAGTGTGCTTAGGCTGAGGTAGCGCGGGTTGTGGATATTTTAATGTTAGTGTTAACAAACTTTTTTGGGTAAAGCTTTGTTTTAACGACAAAAGGTTTTAGTTCGTCGTGAGTAAGGTTTCTCATCAACCAGAATTGTCACGTTGTGTGGATATTACCAAGATAACAGAAGATGGTACGAGATTGGTTTTTGAAGCAACAAAAACGGAATGTGATGCTTTAAGTGCTCGTTTTGGGCTACAAGCATTGCGCAGTCTTGTGGCGAACACTCATATTCTTAAAGAAAAAAAGGCTGACGGTAACTGGATTATCAAAGTTTCTACTGCGTATTCTTGTGAGTTAGAGCAGATATGTGTAATTTCTCTTGAAAACTTAAAGGTGGAGCTTTCTGACGCTTTTGAAGTATTATTCCTTTCGCCCTCCAATAGCAAAATCCTCGAAGACTCTGACCTAGAGAGTGTAGTCGAGGACATTTATGAACCGATATGTGGGTCGGAGCTTGATGTTGGAGAATTAGTGGCGCAGTATTTGGCGCTAGCAATAGACCCCTATCCTAAACATCCCAGGGCAAGCTTAGTGGAAAAATCCGCTGGAATTGTGGAAGATGTTTTAGAAGAAGAGTCTAACAATCCGTTTGCAATACTTGGACAACTCAAGGACAAGATGTAATGTTTCACTTGTCAATTCTGACATTGTCAAATTAATTTATAATGAATTTACTAATTAGAGCAGTGTACACTGCGCCACCCTTTTAGAAAGAGACTTAAAAATGGCTGTTCCAAAGAAAAAAATTTCAGTATCACGGCGAAATATGCGTCGTTCTCACGATTCTATTAAAAGTAATAATCCTGTAGAATGTTCTAATTGTGGGGAGCTGAAACTTCCTCATCATGTGTGTAGAGCGTGTGGGTATTATGGGGAGAATGAGGTGACAGAACCTAGAGATGTGGTTTAATCAGTTGTAATGAGATAGAGCGTATAGGTCATGAACCAGGAAATTATTTTGGCGCTTGATGCAATGGGTGGAGATCAGGCACCTGAAATGGTTCTAAGGGGGGCGAACCTAGCGCGTATTCGCTACCCGAACCTACGTTTTGTCATTTTTGGCGACGAAACCGTGATATCGCCATTGCTTCGGCGGTTTAAAAAATTAACCTCGATATCTACTATTGAGCACACCAAAGAAAAGATTTTAAACGATGATACGCTTGCAGTAATAATAAGACAGCGTCGTAATTCAAGCATGTCCCTTGCTATTCATTCTGTAGGTTCGGGTCAGACTCAGGGAATTGTTTCAGCGGGCAATACCGGTGCTTTAATGGCATTTGCTAAGATAGTACTGAAAACCTTGCCTGGGATCGATCGTCCAGCAATGGGCTCAATTTTCCCAACTCAGCGTGGTGAAAGCGTTATGTTGGATTTAGGAGCAAATATTGATTGTAGCTCTGGGCATTTGGTTCAATTTGCAATTATGGGTGAAGTATTTGCAAGAAATGTATTAGGTGTTAGAGAACCCACAGTTGGTTTGTTAAACATTGGAACTGAGGAGGTAAAGGGAAATGATATCATTCGTAATGCTGCATCAGCATTACGAGAATCTGGTTTACCTATAAAATTTCATGGGTTTATTGAGGGAGATGATATTGCCGCGGGCACAGTAGATGTTGTCGTGACGGATGGTTTTGCAGGAAACATAGCTCTAAAGACTGCAGAAGGTGCTGCTCGTCTTTATGGAAGTTATATTAGAAGTGCATTTAAACGGTCAGTTATGTCTAGAGCAGGCTACTTGTTAGCCCGACCGGCGCTCAAAATGTTACGGGATCGCCTTGATCCCAGGGCATATAACGGTGCAATGTTTTTGGGTGTGAACGGTGTTGTGGTGAAAAGCCATGGCGGTACAGATTATAAGGGGTTTGCAAATGCACTTTGCGTTGCCGCAGATATGGTAAATCAAGGGATTAATCCCAAAATTATCAATGAGCTTTCTCGAATGGAAATTGAAAATTCCCCTGAGAAAAAGGTTGCAGTCTAGATGCTGCGTTCTAAAGTTCTTGGATGCGGCGCTTATTTGCCCGAAAAAGTTCTGACAAATCAAGAATTAGCTGAGACCGTGGACACCAATAATAACTGGATTGTCGAAAGAACAGGGATAACAAAACGGCATATTGCTGCAAACAATGAATTAACGTCGGATTTGGCAGTTGCGGCAGCTAGGCGAGCAATTGCTCATGCTAAAGTGGAGGTTGAAGAAATTGACCTTTTAATATTGGCTACATCGACGCCGGATAACACATTCCCCGCTACTGCTACCAAAGTACAGTCAACATTGGGTATTAGACACGGTGCGGCATTCGATATTCAGGCTGTTTGTGCTGGTTTTATCTATGCCCTCTCTGTTGCGGATAACTTTCTTCGGTCTGGTCAGGCAAAAACAGCGCTTATTATAGGTGCGGAAACTTATTCAAGAATATTAGATTGGGAGGATCGCTCAACCTGTGTTTTATTTGGTGACGGTGCGGGAGCTATAATAATGCAGGCCTGCCCGTTAGAATTAAATGCTAATGATGTAGGAGTGCTTGCAGTTAAATTACGTGCAGATGGTCGACACTATGATGCTTTGCATGTTGATGGGGGTGTTTCTTCCACTCAGACTGCGGGTTATCTTAGAATGCAAGGCAAGGAAGTTTATAGGCATGCAGTTGTTAATTTAACTAATATAGCTACCGAAGTCTTGAAGGATGCGGGCATAGAAGCAGTTGATATTGACTGGTTAGTTCCGCATCAAGCGAATTTACGAATTATGAAAGCGGTTGCAGACCGCTTAGAAATACCACAGACAAAAATGATAGTAACCGTTGATCAGCATGCTAACACCTCTTCAGCTTCTATACCTCTTGCATTAAATATCGCAATTGAGGATGGTCGGATAAAAGCAGGAAGCTTAGTTTTACTGGAAGCCATTGGAGGTGGTTTTGTTTGGGGTTCAGCTTTAATTAGGTGGTGATTTGTAAAAATGTATAAAGATGCGATGGTCTTTGTTGACGAGTGCTTCTCAAGACGCTACCGTCTTTGCTCAAATAACAAGGGGGCAAATAGGATATGACCGGCAAAACGGTCACCCGCTCTGATTTAGCGGATGCTGTATTTCGTGAAGTAGGGCTTTCTCGTAATGATTCTGCTAAACTAGTGGAGTCAGTCCTTGCAATTATATCGGATAGTTTAGCAGAAGATGAAAGCGTGAAGATTTCATCTTTTGGAAGCTTCTGTATCCGTAGCAAGGGCGAAAGGGTTGGCAGGAACCCAAAAACGGGCGAGGAAGTTGCAATACTTCCCCGCAAGGTACTGGTATTTCGTGCGTCGCAGGTGTTAAAGGGACAAATTAATGGTGAAGATAACAACACCCACGACGATTTTTCGATAAAGTCGTAAACTTCTAACTGAAACTAAAATATTAGATGCAAGAGCAAGTCGGATGAATAAATCTCCGGAAGCATTTAGGACAATTAGAGAAGCATCTCAGGAGCTTGGTGTTCCTCAACACGTGTTGCGATTTTGGGAAACAAAATTTAGTCAGGTGCGCCCACTGAAACGTGGAGGTGGCAGGAGGTACTATCGTCCTGAAGACGTAGAACTCTTGCGCCGGATTCAATCTCTTCTTTACTCGGAAGGATACACCATACGAGGTGTTCAAAAATTGATGCGGGAGACAGCTGGTGGCGAAGTTAGCGAACCATCTAGACCAGCTTCCAAAATAAAAGTTAGTTCAAGCGAAAATCAAGCTAATTCTGACCGAGCGTCAAAAATTATAACTGAACTTGAGACATTGAGAGATATGCTCCGGGGTCGAATACCTACTTAATTAAGCTAGACTTCTGACCCTATTTATTTCTTTCATGGTGACGATACAACCAGATCATACATTACATTGATTCTGGCCACGTATTTTTTTTGGTTCCCAGTAATTTGTGATCCCTTATGGAGAACGGTATTTGGGGAATCTCCATGTCTGAAGATTAGCGCTCTACCTTTTTTAGGTGTGATTTTAAAGTGAGGTTTGGTACTATTAAAAAGAATTGTTTCTCCCCCCTTTACTCCGTCTTCAACTCCTGTTAGGTAAATTATCATAGATAGTTTAGAGAGCGCATTCCCCCACTGAACCATCGACTTATGCTCTTCATTCAAACTATATCCTGGCCATGCACCATCAATATGAGGCTTGAACACGTCATCCTCTTCATATCTATAAGTATTTATCCGTTGACTAAGGTTGGGGTATAGTTCTTGACCATCTAGTTTCGGAGGCAAAAATTGTACAATACGAGCATAGATAGTAGCCATTATTTCCATGGTTGTGACCCAGTGCACCGTCATATTTTGACGCATACCAGGAGGCGTTTGCAAGCCAGGAGCTTCTGGTCTAAAGCCCAACATTTCAGTAATCTTAACAAATGTGTCTGCCTCATCTGGACTTAGAACATTTTCTATTAAAAATGTTGTCTGAGTCGATTTATCAAGAATGGTTAAAGTCGGCTCATTAACAGGTGATCTGGCTTCGTTGAGAAAGTTTCTACAATCTACGCCGTAGATAGGGGTATTTGGAACATACCCACCATTCGGCAAAGATCCGTCAAGTAATGCAACAGGATAACTTTCTATATCTAGTGTATCTAACTTCGTCATCATTTCCTTATAGAATATTTTCTAAGCAATGGCAGTTAAATAGACGCAAAATGAATTATTCTTACCATACCTTCTTTTAACTCGGACCTGATCTAATAATTCGTATTTTTTAAATAAAATACAGAATGCTTATTTATGATTGGTTTATGTAATTACTCGAACCTTTTTCTGTGGGATAGTGATGGGGCAGTTGGATTTAAATTTTTATGTTTAATTAGATTTCCTGTCATTGACAGGAGACATATAGGGATTAAGATTCTTTAAAGTTATTTAGGACGTTAGGTAAAAATTACTACGTATCGGAGCGTAGCGCAGTTTGGTAGCGCACTTGTCTGGGGGACAAGGGGTCGTGGGTTCAAATCCCGCCGCTCCGACCACTATATTGAGGATTCTGTTGTTATCCACTTAATAGTAAGTTGCTGATAGGGTATGTGCGGTCGTTTTTCTCAAAATCTTGCAAGGAGTAAGTTAAATGAGCTTTTCACGCTCAATTATGAGGAGTTTTTGATACCAACGCGTTATAATATAGCACCTACTCAAGAGGCTGCAGTGATTAGATCTGACGGAGAAACTCGTAAGATTAATTTACTTCGCTGGGGATTGATTCCTTCATGGTCTAAGCATCCTTCAGTCGGAGCACGGATGATTAACTCGAGAAGTGAAACCCTGATTGAAAAACCGTCATTTAAAGAGTCAATTAGAAGACGCCGTTGTTTAATTCCAGCGGATGGGTTTTATGAGTGGAGAGGCAAGAAGGGAGCTAAGCAGCCATACAGAATTTTCATACCTAACAACAAGTTAATGGCATTTGCTGGTTTGTGGGACGTTTGGTGCGGCCCCGCACAAGAGAATATTGAAAGTTTTACCATTATTACAACGGCATCGGGGAATAAGATGCGACCTTTACATTCCCGTATGCCTGTCATGCTTGACTCTATACATTTTGAAAAATGGCTTGCTCTTAATTCTAGTTTGAATGATACGTTAGAGTTACTTCAAACTGCTACTGATAGAATGGTTGATTTTTATCCCGTAAGTAAAAAATTGAATAGTCCACTATTTGACAATCCGGAATGTATAGTACCAATCTCGGATTATATGGTGTAATTAGCAAGATTTCGTGCAAGCAACTTTAAGTTAACTCTAGTAAAGGTATTGGTCTTATGGAACGTTCGCAAGTTGAAGAGGCTGCAAGAATACTTCATGAAGCCTGGCTTGAAAAAACAACCATCGATGAGTTGCCTCAGTCATGTAGACCCAAAAGTATAGATGAAGGTTATGAAATCCAATCTGTATTAAAAGATATGCACGGAACCAAGGTTGCAGGATACAAAATTGGGGCGACAAATAGAGTGGCTCAGAAAATGTTTAATGTTGATTCGCCTTTTTTCGGTCGAGTGATGGATCCATCGATCATCAAAAGCCCTGCTAATATTCGGGAAGGGGCAATTATCCTCTACATAATTGAGGCAGAATTTGACTTCATTTTTTCTGAGGATGTAGTGCCACGAAAAGAAGGCTATACCCAAGATGAGATTATGGAAAAGGTGGGAGATCTTGTGCCTGCCATTGAGATACCTGACTCACGTTATGCAAATTGGCGAGAGGCAGGCATGCCCCAGCTTATAGCAGATAATGCCATAGCTTCTTTACTTATTTTGGGTGAGACGGCGTCTAATTGGCGCACATTAGATTTATCACTCCAAACAGTAGATGTTGTGGTAAATGATAGGTTAGTGGATGTTGGAAGCGGGTCAAATGTGCTTGGTGACCCGCGCAAAGCACTTGTTTGGTTGGCAAATGAATTTTCAAAACGTGGTATGGTACTGAAAGCAGGACAGGTGGTGACAACCGGAAGTGCAGCAGATGTAATAAAAGTAAAGAGTGGGGACAGTGTAGTTGCTGACTTCGGTATATTAGGAAGTGTGGAACTAAAATTAGCCTGATTGTAAATGCATATGACCGATAGAGAACCTGAGAGCTTTATAGCTCTGTTTGAGATTGGTCAAATAGTTTATCATAAGCTATTTGATTACCGGGGAGTTGTATTGGATGTGGATCCAAACTTTCAAGGAGACGATGCATGGTATGATACAGTTGCTCGCTCCCGCCCACCAAAAAACAGGCCATGGTATCATATATTAGTTGATAATTCAGAAAGTCTGACTTACGTGGCAGAGAGAAACTTAGAAAATTCTACGGACTTACAGCCGATTAATCATCAGTTATTAGAGCATGGTTTAATGGTTTATGAGGGTGACCGCTACAAAATCATAAGGCGGTTAAACTAAATTCCCATTTGTATGTCCAATGGTAGTGAAAACAGAAAGGATTTTGTATGTCTGGGCACATTGAAGAACGAAGAATAAATATCCGAGATATATCGCATTTAAAGGGCAACAGACCCATAGTAAGTCTCACAGCGTATAGTGCGCCAACTGCAAGAATTCTTGATAGTCATGTGGACATGATATTAGTTGGTGACTCGCTTGGTATGGTAATTTATGGGATGGAAACGACCGTAGGGGTTACCCTAGATATGATGATATCTCATGGCTCGGCTGTGGTTCGGGCTACAGAAAAAGCATGCGTAATAGTTGATCTTCCTTTCGGATCTTACCAAGAGTCACCTGAGGTTGCCTTTAAGTCTGCAGCACGTGTTTTAGCGGCGACTGGTTGTAATGGTGTAAAGCTGGAAGGTGGGGTTGAAATGGCGGAAACAGTGCAGTTTTTGACCTCAAGAGGTATTCCAGTACTGGGCCACGTTGGATTGATGCCTCAATCTGTGAATGCAGCAGGTGGATTCCGTGTGCAAGGTAGAACAGTTGATGACGCCCGCAGAATACGAGATGATGCAGTCAGTATTGCTGATGCCGGAGCTTTTTCGATTGTGATTGAGAACACAGTTGAGCCTTTAGCAAGATCCTTATCAGAGGTATTAAAAATTCCCACTATTGGGATAGGTGCATCGCCAGCTTGTGATGGCCAAATTCTAGTTACAGAGGATATGGTCGGTCTCAGTGGTCAATTTAAACCACGTTTTGTAAAACGTTACGCTGAACTAGGTGAGTCTTTTGAGAAGGTAATTGAGGAGTATAAAAAGGAAGTTCTCAGCCGACAATTCCCCACCGAAGATCACTGTGCAAAAAGTGAATCTAAAGTTCCGAGATTAGCAGCAATATCTTCCAGGGAAAAAAATGGACGTGGAGCGTAATCAAGCGAAAAATACAGAAGAAGAAACTAGCGTTGTTACGACAGTATGCTCATTGCGTACTGCTATCTCAGCTTTTCGGAAAACTGGAGAGCGAGTAGCCTTAGTTCCAACGATGGGAGCGCTACATTCAGGGCATCTTACGCTTATTGACGTCGCTCGTAATAAATCTGACAGGGTGGTAGTGAGTATATTTGTTAACCCTGCCCAATTTTCAGCGTCTGAAGACTTGGATCACTATCCTCGCCCCACGAAGGATGATTTGGATATATTAAATAGCAGAAATGTCGATTTAGTTTTTATGCCTGAGGTAAACGATATGTACGGGGTAGATTTTTCTACCTCTGTTATCGTTTCCGGCCCTAGCAAGGGATTGGAGGGGGGGTCAAGGCCTAACTTCTTCAATGGCGTTGCTACGGTGGTCACTAAATTATTACTGCAATGTCAACCCGATACTGCGGTATTTGGGGAAAAGGACTATCAACAGCTTCAGGTTATTCGACGTTTAGTAATGGATCTTAATATATCCTGCGAAATACTAGGAGTTCCTACAGTTAGGGAATATGACGGATTAGCCTGTTCTTCACGCAACCTTTATTTAGATTCACATCAGAGGCGTATTGCGCCAAAATTCTACAAAAACTTACTGGAAACCGCCCATCAAATTAAAGATGGGAAAAATCTTTCCTCTGCAATACAAAATTGCAGACAGCGTCTCTTTGACGCCGAATTCGATAACATTGATTATCTCGATGTTTGTGATCCAGTAAGTCTTAAGTCAATTTCTAACTATAAGGACGGTGCGAGGCTACTGGGTGCTGTTTGGCTTGGTCAAACAAGATTGATTGATAATTTAGAAGTATGAACTAATTTTATGCATTTAAGAATCTATTCATTCTCTTCCATTTTACGAGGGTCAGTTATTAGTTTTTTAGCCGAATAATAAATGCCAACAAACAATATCAAAGTAACTAAACAAACTAGAAGTGGTAAGGCCAAGTCCCAATCCATGCACTAATCTCCTCTAGGAAAATAATAATTTCAAAATTGCAGTATTTTATTTTCTATGGAAAATAATTATCGAACCGCTTAGTATTCGTCAAGTGGCGAAAAGTCCCTTGACGAAACTTTTAGGATTTACCCAAGTATTTTTAATTTTGTTCCGATCTGTATTGTTATACAGTGACTATACGGAGTTGAGATCTTAGATGGGGTATGGGTTGAATTTTAAGAACCATAATGAAAGGCTTACAAAAACTCATGTAACCCAATATAATAGTAGATTCGTAGAATATACTTGACGGTTTTGAATTCTAGAGTATTTCGGTATTTGTAATTTGGTTATTTTGAAACCCATGAAAAATATTTCATTTGGAGGGGGCTAATGGCATTACTTGATCGGTCTGATTGGTACGATATTGCTCGTGATACGAATTGGACGCCGACCTTTGTTACTAGAGATGAGCTTTTCCCAGAAAATATGAGTGATCCTTACGGAATCCCTGTTGAGGAATGGGAAACTTTTGATGAGCCTTACAAAGTTTCATATAGGGAATATGTTAAGGTTCAGCGCGAAAAAGATTCTTCTGCTTATTCAGTTAAGGCTGCGCTTTCTCGTTCTAAGTTCTATGAGGAAGTGGACGAAGGCTGGGCTAGTGTTCTTAAGCTCCATTATGGTGCTGTGGCACTTACCGAGTATCAGGCATGTCAGTATCAGGCTAGAATGGTGCGATTTGGCCCAGCGCCATCAATGCGAAATATGGCGACTTTTGGGATGATGGATGAGTTGCGTCATACTCAGCTTCAACTCTATTTCCCTCATGAGCTGCTTCCTCTCGACCGGCAATATGATTGGGCGCACGAGGCGCAACATACCAAAAATTGGGCAGTTCTGGGAGGACGACATTCATTCGATGATATCATGATGTGTCAGGATGCTGTAAATGGACCAATAATGGTTTCGTTCGCTTTTGAGACAGGTCTAACAAATCTTCAGATGATTGGTTTGTCCAGCGACGCTGCTAATATGGGTGACTTTACCTTCTCAAACCTTATTACGAGCATACAATCTGATGAGGCTCGCCACGCTCAATTAGGATCACCTGTGGTTGAAATAATGATACGGAATGGAAGAAAGAAGGAAGCTCAGCAGTCCTTAGAAGTTGGCTTTTGGAGAGTATGGAGGCTATTTTCTATTACGGTTGGTATCCCAATGGATTATTACATCCCATTGGAACAACGGCATATGTCTTTTAAGGAATTTATGCATGAGTGGGTCAATCGACAATTTTTAAGACAGGTTCAGGATCTTGGACTGGATACCCCATGGTATTGGGATATATTCTTAGATCAGATTGAAACGCATCATCATGACCAGCAAGGTGGAATCTGGTCATGGAGACCCACAGTCTGGTGGAATCCGCCAGGAGCCGTGGGGCCCAAGGAAAGAGATTGGCTAGAGCAAAAATATCCGGGCTGGAGCGAAAGCTATGGCACTTATTGGGATGTAATTACTGAAAATCTTTTAAATGACAGAGAAGAGAAAACTCACCCAGAATGTATTCCAATAATTTGCAATATGTGTCAGATTCCTATATCTAGCCGGCCTGGAAAACCTTGGGAAGCTAGAGTACGGCAATTAGAACATAAGGGTCGACGGTATAATTTCTGCTCTGATCCGTGTAGGTGGATCTTTACAACTAACCCTGCCCGTTATGAAGAGCACGAAAGCATCGTTGACAGAATGTATTCAGGAGAAATTGACCCTCCAACTCTTGAAGGCGTACTCAAGTATATGGGTATAGGCGTGGTAAGCGAAGGTGGGCGTGATGGTTATGATTACCGTTGGATAGATGGTTTCAGAGCTCAGGCTGCAGAATAACTGAATAATATATAAAGGTTAGTAGTGCCATGAGCAATTTTCCAATTCTTTCCCGCTTTCAATATGATGCACATGTCAAAGTAGTGGAAGTTGATCCAGACCAAACTATTGACGAACTTGCTGACGCATGTGCTTACCACTCAGTTGGTTTGCATGTTGCGGATCAGCCAGGTAGGGCACTTAGAGTCAGGCCAACTTCTGATAGCGATGATGCACCACCTTGGCCGGGTCATTTGAAGGTATCCGATGCTGGTATCAAGTTCTTTGATTGTTTAGATATTTATTTCGACGAATCTGGAAAGTCTTAAAATTATGGCGTTTACGAAGGTTTGCTCGCTAGACGAGCTCTGGCAAGGGGAAATGGAAGTTTTTGAAGTGGTAAACACAGAAGTGTTGCTGATTCATACGGAAAGTGGAGAGGTGCAAGCCGTTCAAGCGATATGTCCTCATCAGGAAGTAGATTTAGTAGATGGGGAATTGGAGGGGGAGGTTTTAACTTGTTGCATGCATTTGTGGCAATTTAATGTAACAACGGGTAAAGGTATCAATCCAACTCACGCCGAATTGGCAAAGTATCCTGTAAAAATTGACGGTCAGAATATCTTAGTTGATATAGAAGGTATTGAGCCCAAGTTTGCTCATGGATAATTTATAATATTGTGTAATTTTGGTGGAATGTATGAGTGATATCGAACAGATTGGTCAGAACTCGGTTGGCCCGGTACTTCGAGCTGGTGAAGTAGCTGACGCCGTTGTGGAAGCAATTCAATTGGATAACCCGAATAAAGAGTTCTCTATTGAAGATCATTTGGCTTACGTGCGAATTGAAACAGATGGAGAATGTATAATTCGTCAAGACACCCTATCAGAGACTCTTGGGCGGGCAATTGAAATGGCAGAATTAGAGGTCAATTTGACTTCGTTTGCGGGTCGCATTGAAACCACTGATACCCAAATGCGTTTTTACTTTGAAAAGAAATTTTAGTGATGTGTTTGGTTCGAGTGAATTGGGAGAGAAATTATGAACGATCTATCTGACCTCTCAAAACCGTTAAAGACTTGGAGTCATCTTGCCAGGAATCGAAAGAAACCAAGTGAATATGAGGTAGTGTCTACAAATTTGCTTTGGAGTACAGATGATGAGATTCCTTGGGCTCTCTCAGCTGAGACTCCAATGAATAAATGGTATCTGAAATATCGTGAAGGTAGCCCTCTGCAACATCCTGATTGGAATGCGTTTCGGGATCCTGAGCAGCTTATTTATCGCACTTATAATATAATGCAAGACGGTCAAGAGGCATATGTTGATGGGTTGCTTAATGAATATAATGAGAACGAGCACGATAAAAAATTAAGTAAGGAATGGTTAAATACTCTTTCCATTAATTACACCCCAGCCCGTTATCCTCTGCATGCCATTCAAATGGGGTCTGCTTATTTGGTTCAGATGGTTCCTGCAAGTACGATAGAAAACTGCGCAATGTTTCAAACGGCGGATCAGTTGCGTTGGTTATCAAGACTGGCGTACAGAACAAAAGAACTATCCCTTAGCTATCCAACACTAGGTTTTGGGGTTGGCGAAAGAGATTGCTGGGAAAACCATCCGGCATGGACAGGCTTTCGAGAGTTGATGGAGCGAGTATTGGTTGCATATGATTGGGGAGAGCATTTTGTTGCTCTTAACCTTGTTGCAAAGCCAGCGTTGGATGAGGTGTTAGTGAGGGAATTAGGGAGAATAGCTAGAAACAGTGGCGACAATTTATTGGGGCAACTTGCGGATGCACAAATTTTAGATAGTAACCGGTCCCGCCTTTGGTCGGACGCATTAATCAACTTTATTTGCAAAAACGACAAAAATACCGAATTCCTTCGAGGCTGGTTAGATAAGTGGTGGCCATATGGCGAAGCCGCTATAGATTCTTATTGTGAATCGTTATCAGGAGATTCTGAACCGTCAAAAAATGCAAAAAATAAAATTCGGTCTTTTCATATTAAACTCGGACTAAAAAATTAAGAAATAAATTTGCAGGAGAAATCATGGCGCAAAAAAAAGCGCTGGTTATTGGCGGCTTAGGAGTAATCGGTCGTAATTTGATCAACCATATGGCTCCCAGCGGTGAATGGGAAATTGTGGCTGTTAGCCGTCGTGATCCTGATAAAGAGATGAAAAATAAAGCAACTTTCATCTCTTGTGACCTTTTAGATGTTTCGCTTACTGAAGAAAAGTTATCTCATTTAAAAGATATTACCCATATCTTTTGTTGCGCTCTTTATGGTGGCATCGATGCAACAAATACCGAGCAAAACCTTGCTTTAGTATCAAACCCTGTAACAGTGATGTCGACTGTTTCTGGTAGTTTGGAGAGAGTTGTACTGCAGGAAGGAAGCAAGGCATATGGCCGCCAATTAGGGCCCTTCAAAACTCCTGCAAAAGAATCAGATTCCCGCCATATGCCCCCAAATTTTTATTATGAGCAGGAAGATTTTCTAAAAAGTTTTCAGCAAGGAAAATCTTGGACCTGGTCAGTGTTAAGGCCAGAGGCGGTGTGTGGGTTCGCCGTTGGAAATCCAATGAATTTAATAATGTGCTTCGGTACATATGCTGCTATTTCGAAGGAATTAGGGATGCCTCTGAAATACCCTGGTGATCTAAGAGGGTATGGGGCAATTAATCAAGTAACAGATTCAGGATTGTTAGCACGAATGACATTGTGGGCAGCTACCTCTCCTAACGCAGCAAATGAAATATTCAATATAACTAATGGGGATGGTTTCCGATATGTAAATGTATGGGCTGATTGGGCAGCAGCATTTGGCATGGAGGTGGGCATGCCACAGCGTATAATATCTTCGGAGGTAATGACTGACAAAGGACATATTTGGGAGAAGATTGTTAAGAAGTATGATCTAGTAAAGTTGTCTTATGAGCAAACCGCTGGCTGGCCTTATTTTGATTTTAATATGAATACAGCTTGGGACGTACTTATGTCAGATGCTAAACGTATTGATAAGGGTTTTACCGAAGTAGTCGATACAGAACAGATGTTTCTTAATTTATTCGCGGAATTTCGAGATCGGAAAGTACTGCCTTAAACAATGTTATTTTTACATTAAAGGTTAGGAATAAGGCAATTAAATGGATAAAGATATAATCAATACCCCTTTTCAGGTGCGCAAAGGGATGCATGACAGGCAGATTGTACGCATGAAACCTGAGGACGTGCCTGTAATTGATTTTGGGCCGATTTATTCAAATAATTTGGATGACCAGAGAACACTAGCCTCCCAATTGCGCGAGGCTTGTAGTGGGCCGGGGTACTTTTATATAGCTAACCATCAGTTTCCCAAATCTGTTATAGATCGCGCATATGTTGCGATGAAACAATTTTTTGCCCAGCCAGTAGAAGAAAAAATGAAAAATTATTATTTAGATTGGCCGAATCATCGGGGGTATGTTCCAATTAATGGCATTCAAGCAGACCATAGTTTAAAGGGCAGCGATATTTCTGAAGCTATTGAGATGGCTGATGACCTGCCAGAGGATGACCCTGATTATCAACGCGGGCTGCGGTTCTATGGTCCAAACAATTGGCCAGCCTATCCGGAGTCGTTTCGTTGTGATTTAGCGGCATATTATGATTGCCAAATTGAACTTGGCCGGTTTATTTATCGAGCGTTCGAACTCGCGTTAGAACTAGAAGCAGGCTACTTTACAGAAAAATATACAAAGCCACTGTCGCGCACACGTGTCTGTCATTATCCAGCACAGGGAGAAAATTTTGAAATTTCCCATATCGGTCTCGGTGCTCATACTGATTATGAATGTTTCAGTACTGTCTGGCAGAATGAAGTGCCTGGGCTGCAAATGTTAGATCGAGATGGTTGCTGGGCAGAGTTACCTGCTATTCCTGATACATTCGCTGTGAACTTAGGAGATTTAATGCAGCAGTGGACTAATGACTATTTTGTATCTACTGCCCATAGAGTAATCAATACAACAGATAATGCACGATATTCTCTAGTACAGTTTTTTGGCGTGGACTATGATGTATTAGTGGAAGGGTTGCCTGGCTGCGTGACATCTCAAAATCCATGGAAATATAAACCTATCAAAGCAGGGGATCATTCAGAACAAATGGTTGCCCGTACTTACGGGTACGATAAATAAAACTAGGGAATATTTTTCTGGCGACTTGACCAAGTTAAAAAAGCAACTCCACCAAGCATTAGAACTGCCGCAAACCAAACGTTAAGAGAGTAGCTTTCATTCTTTAATAATATTCCCCAGCCCAGTCCAGCTATGACGACAACATAATTAAATTGTGAGAAGAAAACCGGCCCGGCGGCTTTAACAAGTACCAAGAAAAGTATGTACATGAGGCAGGTAATTATACTGGCACCAAGTATGGCTAGGTTAGCCCAGAGAGAAGGATCCGGAATAATATAGACATGATCAAATACGAACATAGCAGGTATTAGCATTATTGCGGCCGCTGATACTAATCCACAGGAGAAACTTATTGCTGGGGAATCAGGAGGTCTAATTATTGCAGCAAGGTTGTTTGTTAAAGCAAAGGATGTTGGAGCAAGAAGGGCTAATAGAAGCCACCATACCATATCTGATTGAGGTAGATTTAATTCCGGTAGTATTAAAAGTAGAATGCCTCCGAAACCAAACAAAATTCCTACAAGCCTCAAAGCTTTTAATCTTTCCAAACGTAGGCCTAGAGCTATTGCGTAGGTAATTGGGGGGGATAATATGACGATTACAGAAATGACTCCCACAGGTAATTTTGTGGATAACCAAGCTAACAATGAGATTGGCGCAGCGATACCTGTGAGGCCAATTACAAGATAAGCCTTTATATATTGCCATTCCCATTTTGGGAGTTCTTTTCTAACCATGCCAATTGTTAAAAGGATTATAGATGCTCCGAGGGTTTGCCAAAATGTAAAGGCGATCGCTGGAATGCCGGCAGATACAGCTAAGTTGTTCAATGTAAAAAGTAGAGGGTATATAATGCCGATTAAGAGCATAAGAGAGATATGCGTTGGGGTTGCACCAGTTTGAAGTTTCGATGTTTCTAGTTCCGACATTTGTAATTATCTCTCTTAGATATTTGGTTGAATGTTTATTACGCTATCATTTTAATAATACCACCAAAATGGCATTTCTATATTTGCATAGATCCGTTACCCCAAAGGTTTAGATTTTTTCTGTGCACCGAGAGATAGAAGTACAACACTTATAGCCATAAAGCTTGCTCCTCCCCAAACATATGAGCTGTATTTTTCATTAAACAAAATCATTCCCCATCCAAAGCCAGCAGCAACGGATAAGTAGTTCATTTGGGAAAAGAAAACAGGACCTGAGAGACGCACGATTTCTAAAAACATTAAATAAAAAAGGGAACACAAAATTGTTGCGTAAATAACGTTCAGCACTACGTCTAGTGTAGCACCATAAAAAGAATAAAGTTGTCCGGTCAAAATCATAAGAACAAATAGAATTGTAGCTGCGGATAACATCATTCCTGCTGCTAGTACAGTTAGTGGAATGGAAGGCGGGCGCATTGTGGAAGTCAGAACGTTTCCTAGGCCCAAGCCTACTGGCGCGAGTAGAGCTAATAATAACCACCCCACCATTCCGTGTTCTGGAAGGCTCATATCTGGGATTGTAATAAGCAAAATACCGCCTAGTCCTATTATTAGCCCCGTAACGCAAATTGCTTTAACTTGATCAACCTTAAGTAGGATGGCAAAAAAATAGGTAAGTACTGGTGCAAAGCCTACCGTTAGACTTATTATACCTTGAGGTAGCTTATCAGCTAAATAGGTTAGAACTGCCATTGGGCCGGCTAGAATTAAGCCACCAATTATTAAATATGCACGTATGTAGGAAGGTCTAAGTTGGATTTTGTGTCCCTTTAGCAAGGCTATTATTAGCAATAATAATCCTGAGAAAAATATTGGCCAAAAAGCAAATGCAATAGGGGAAAGCCCACCCTCAACGGCAATTTTATTTACCGCGAAGCGAAGTGGCGACATAAGTCCGCCAATTAACATTAGAATAATAGAAAGAGCAAAAACTTTATAAGGTTGTTTTAATATCATAAATTCTTGCTCAATGGATAAGGTTTTAATTTTAGACAATTTTTCTTAAAATTTTGGTATATCTATAAAAAAGTATTTTTGCGCAGTAGATTTTGCGCTCATCCGGGGCTCGACGCAACGAGGCTAAGTACGGTATCTTGCTTAGATTCTAAAGCAAGGGAGAATAAAGATATGGCAATAGACGACGAATGGCCTATACATTTTACTGGCAGAGAAGTAGACGTAATGAAGTGGTTGCATGACCACAGTATAGAGAGAGTTCGTGTCGAGTATACAGATTTTGGTGGTGTTGCCAGAGGCAAGGCTGTTGCTTTAGAGCAGTTTCCGCATACTTTACAACATGGTGTTGCATTTTGTGCCACCGTTTTAGCTTTCGATATGCCGGCAAATGTCGTGCCAGGTACTGACTATGCTGAAGCCAGGGGTTATGGTGATTTTATCCTAAAGCCCGATATTTCGTCTTTAAGATTGCTTCGTCACGAAGGTGGCACGGCCCAGGTCATGGGCACTTTGGTATGGCCTGATGGCTCCCTTGTCGACAGCTGTCCCAGAAATGTTCTGTCGAGGGTGACAGAACAAGCTACTAAACTAGGATTTAAAGCACACGCGGCGCCTGAGTTAGAGTTTTATCTTTTAGATGAACAGCATGAACTTATTGATGAGGGATTCCAGTGTTATTCAATGCAGAAGCGGACAAAATTCCTAGCTGAAGAGTTAGCTTTGCTTGAGGCTGCATCCGCCCATGGCCAATTAGAAAATAGCCACTACGAGTGGGGCCCTGGCCAATACGAAGCGACAATGCGTTACGACGATATTCAGAACATTGCGGATTCAAGCCATTTATTTCGAGCAACTCTAAAAGAAGCGGCAATGAACATTGGGCGTCGTATTACATTCATGGCGAAACCGTTTGACGGTACGACGGGAAACTCCTGTCACTTGCACTTATCTTTAACAGATTTTGAAGGTAATAACATATTTTCAGCACCGAAGGAGCTTAATCATATTAGTGAACAATGCCGTCATTTTATTGGCGGTGTGTTATCCCATATGCCGGAATTAACTCCGATTTTCTTTCCAAATTCCAATTCATACCGTCGTCTGGTCCCAGGTTATTTTGCCCCAATATCCCTGGTGTGGGGAATTGATAATCGTACGGCCGCAATACGGGTGTTAAATGAGACCCCTGAGGCTACCAGGTGTGAGTTGCGGGTTTGTGGAGGCGATATACATATACATATAGCTTTGGCTGCCTATTTGGCGGCAGGGCTTGATGGTATTCAGAAGGGTACAGAACCAGGGGTTGCGGCTAGCGGGGATTTGGATGAACAAAGTGTTGCACGTTTGCCTGATGACTGGGGGAAAGCACTCGACGCGTTCGACAATTCTAATTGGGTAAAGGAGGCATTCGGCGAAGAGTTTTGCCGTAACTATAGTACGGTTAAGCGCTACGAATACGAGAATTTCCGGCGTACTGTGCCAGAAACAGAGCGCAAAACATATATTGAATTTTTATGACTAGTTCGTGCGATCTCATTTGTATATTTTGGTGGGGTTGTATCTAAAACATAATTAATAATGGTTAAACACATATAGTTATGGATGATTTTCTCACTGCTTGACTGCTATCTGCTGTCGCTGAAGTTTAGAATAAGTGTTTACTGATAGGCCAATAAGCAAAAGCGCAGCTGCGCCCCAAATAAAACTGCTTACGGTGCTTCCAAAAAACAGTGCTTGCCAACCAAAGCCCCCCAGAACTATCACGTAAGCGATCTGGGAAACAAATACAGCACCAGCCATTTTTATTAAAATAAATATTAACCACCACCTGACTACATTAATGATTGTCGCGTATAAAATAGCTAGATCACCCTCTGAATTCATCCCGGGGAAAAGGTGAAAATCACCAAGAAGCGCAGTGAATGGAAGCATTATTAAGCCCGCCGCAAGAAGAATCCCTGTGCCTAATCTTAAACTACTGTCGTCGGGAGGTGCGTAGGTGTCGATAAATATATTGAATAGTGCGAGAAACACTGGGGCAAGAAGTGTAATTATAACCCAAGTTACCATATTAGGGTCTGGCAAGCTTGCATCTGGGATGAGAATTAAAAGAACACCCCCCAAACCGCACAAAAACCCCAACAGTCCAAGCCACCGGAAGGTATCTAGCTTAACTGTTAAAGCAAACAGGTAACTTAATAGTGGCGATAAGACGACGATCATAGTGATAACGCTTGATGGTAGTTTTGGCGCAGCCAACGCTAGTAGGGACATCGGTGCTGAAATACTTAAAATTCCTCCAATGATATATGTAACTATGTGCCGCCGGCTTAATTTTGGGAGCTTTCCGGAAGCAGCACAGATTAAAAGCATAAGTGCTCCTCCTCCGAGGGACAGCCAAACTACATAGCCCAAGGCTGGAACATTATTTTCAGTGGCTATTTGGTTAAAGGGAAATAAAATACTGTAAACTAAACCTGCAAAAATCAGGAGTAGGATAGTTAGCAAGCTAGTCGACTTTTTTGAATAGGGTTCTCGATTGTTAGATGTTTTTGTTCTAGCCATCTATGCGACAAATACGTTTTAGGCTAACGGCATTATCGTGAAACGCAGCTCCTCCTATAGGTTTTATTGGGTCTGCACCTGTTAGGGCATTAATACCTATTCCACCCTCAAAAGCTTCATTTGGCCATATACTTTCAACCACCAGAACACCACTCTGCAATCCATCGAATAATTTGGCATGTAAACTTACCTTGCCACGGGAATTCTCTAATCTAACTTTGTCACCATCATTGATACTAAGTGTAGCAGCATCTTTGGAATGTAAAAGAACCGTGGGTCGTTTTTCTTTCTGCCGAGATGTTATGGTTTCGGTAAAAGTCGAATTAAGAAAATTTCTTGCAGGAGCGGTAACTAATCGAAAGGGATACTTCTCACTGGTTTTCTCAATTACTTCCCAGTAATCTGGAAACTCTGGCATTGCATCAGCCCAGGAATGACCATTTGAGCAGCCAGCAGTCGTCCACGCCTTCGGTGTAAATTGCTTCCAACGTGGGCGAAAGTGAAATTTACCGTCTTTATGTGCAAATCCATTTAAGTAATGTGCACTTTCAAATTGCGGCTGACAGTCCAGCCATTTTTTTTCTCTTAAGGTTTCTGAATTCGGTAGTTGAGATGCTTCTAGTGTTTCGGTGATAATTTCATCCACTGTCATAGAAAAGCCAGGGTGTTGTGCGCCCACTCGTTTGGCTATTTCACATACAACAAAGTGGTTGTCACGGGTTTGTCCAGGGCCATCAATAATTTTAGAACCGAGCTGAATATGTTGGTGTCCCCCGCCCTGATATAGATCGCTATGTTCAAGAAAAGCAGTCGCCGGAAGGACTATATCTGCCATTTTTGCAGTATCAGTAAGGAATTGCTCGTGGACACACGTAAATAAGTCTTTTCGAGCAAAACCAGCATGAACCTTATTAAGGTCAGGCGCGACCATCATAGGGTTGGTATTTTGAATGAAAAGAGCCTTCACGGGCGGCCCATCCCCTAAGTCACGGTTGTCTCCCAGCAATATAGGGCCAATTCGTGATTGGTCTAAAATTCTAACGGACGGATCCTTGACGTCCAGCCCTTCAATCAGCGTTTTATTCCATGGGTATATACCGGAATTATTGTGGAAAGCTCCCCCACCTTTATATTTCCAAGCGCCTGTGACTGAAGGAATGCAGAGAGCAGCATGCATGTTAACTGGACCGTTTCTACTACGAGTAAAACCGTAACCTAGTCTGAAATAAGCGCGTTTATTCGTTCCCACCCATTTAGCAAATTTTTCAATTTCATCTATCGAAAGGCCTGTAATATCAGACGCCCATAGGGGGTCTTTATCTTTTAGATGGTTTTTCAAATCAGTTGGTGCATCCGTATATTTATCCATATATTCCCAGTCAGCAAAATTGTCCCTGAAGAGAACATGCATAATTGCGCAA
>Ga0310344_10000328_pt1 | contig 37842 bp, 33 predicted proteins | sample HC15DNA20200_MG_FD_203801 | JGI IMG/M metagenome (GOLD analysis project Ga0310344, IMG submission 203801) | Marine microbial communities from station ALOHA, North Pacific Subtropical Gyre - HC15-DNA-20-200_MG | ecosystem: Environmental > Aquatic > Marine > Oceanic | place: Pacific Ocean: North...
ATATACCTATGAATATCAACGAAAAGTTAGCAACTATTCAGACTAAATTTAAATCGAAGAAAAGTAGATTTAATTCATTCGGCAAATATTACTTCCGCTCTGCCGAAGACATTCTCGAAGCAACTAAGCCCTTTTTATTAGAATTAGGAGTTACAGTGGTATTAAATGAAAATTTAATATCTAGTGATCCTATGCCTATTATTGAGAGTATGGCTACAATTTCTGATGGAGAAAACGCTATTCAAGCTACGGCTTTAGTAGGAGTAGATCTATTACAGAAAGGTATGCAAACACCTCAACAATTTGGGTCAGCATCGAGCTATGGGAAGAAATATGCTTTAGGTAATTTATTTTTAATTGATGATACACAAGACAGCGATGCAGTTAATGATCATAAAACAACTATGAGTTCAGATCAAGTGGCAAAAGCTAAAGAATTTATTAAATCAGGAGGAAAAATAGATGCAATTAAAGCTAAATACTCTTTAACTAAAGAAGTTGAAAAGGAATTAACAACACTCTAAATGACAAAAAAAGAGATTTTAAAAAAGTTAGAAAATGATGAGGATTATTATGGGGAATTTGGTCAACAATATCTTAGTAATTCTGACATTTCTACTTTATTAAAAAATCCTTTAGCGCTACATACACCCAGTAGACAGACACCTGCGTTCTTGATTGGCGGTTATTTTCATACCGCCATTCTTGAGCCAGATAAACTAAAAAAGTTTAAAGTAATAAAGTCTAATACAAGGAATACTAAAGCGTATAAAGAGATATCAGACGGAGAATTATGTTTATTACAACAAGAAGTAGATCAAATAGAACTTATGGTTGATACTGTATTAGCTAATAATGTTTGTAAAGATTTAATTCGAGGTAAAAAAGTAGAATATGAAATTCCCGGTATTTCCGAAATAGAAGGTGAACTATGGAAAGGTAAAGCTGATATAATAAATCACGATGAAAGAGTTATTGTAGATTTAAAAACCACCTCAGATATAGATAATTTTAAATATAGTGCTTCGCGTTATAACTATGATAGCCAAGCTTTTATTTATAGTAAATTATTTGGATATGAGATGATATTTATAACTATAGATAAAACAACTCATCAAATAAAAATTTGTGAATGCTCAGATGCTTTCTATGATAAGGGTCGTGAGAAAGTAAAAGAAGCTGTAGCTCAATACAAATTATTTTTTAAATCACCAGAATTTGATCCTAAACAATTTTTTAAAACTGAAATTTTATAATATGGCAAGAATAAATAGACGTACAAAAACCTGTACAATGACAGGATTAAGATTTCCTGTATCACAATTTTATAGAAATACAAATACAGTGGATGGTTACCATCCTTATTCTAAAGTAGCAGATAACTTTAGACGTAGATTAAAAGATACTAACGTAACTACTATGGATTTACGTGAACTCTTTACTAACTTAAATACAAAAATAGCATAATGGCATCAATATTAAAAACAAGTATTAATTTAAACAGTATCCCAAAGGATAAGATTATTGTAGGTGCTAAAGGTAAATATTTACCTATTAGTATAACTTTAAATGATGAAGTTGATCAGTTTGGTAATAACGGTCCTGTTATTGTAGAACAAACTAAAGAAGAAAGAGAAGCTAAAGTAGCAAAAGTTTATCTTGGTAATGCAAGAGTTGTTTGGACTAATGGGCAGAACGTAGATGCTCCACCTAGAATGGATCAACCTAAAGCAATGCCTAAAGCAGAACCAGCTGAAGAAGCAGATCTACCATTTTAATACAAATTAAATACGAAAATTCGCAGATAATATATATATGCAGACAACAGAGATCAATGGATTCTTGATTGATAAGTTCAATCAATATAGTTTAGAGGAAGGGAAAACACAGGGGACTTGTCCTTTGTGTTCCTCTTCTAGACAACCTAAAAATCAAAAGCTTAAATGCGCTTCATATGATTGGGAACGGGGTCTCGGTACTTGTCATAACTGTAATACAACTTTTCAATTACATACATATCAGCGTAAAGGTAATAGTGAAAAGATTTATATAAAACCTACGGAAGAGCCTAAAATGTATTTAGCAGAACCAGGTTCTAAAGTTGTAAAATGGTTTAAGACAAGAGGTATATCTGAAAAGACTTTAAAGGATTTAAAAGTATCTGAAGGTCCTGAATTTATGCCACAAACCGGTAAATCCGAGAATACGATAAAGTTCAATTACATGATGGGTGATACTTTAATTAATATAAAGTATCGTGATGGTAAGAAGAACTTTAAATTATATAAGGGTGCTGAGAAAATATTTTATAATATTAATAGTATTATAGGTTATGATACTTGTATTATAGTTGAAGGTGAAATGGACACATTAAGTTTTCACGAAGCTGGATTACCTAATGTTATTTCAGTACCGAATGGCGCAACGCTTAATTCTAATAATTTAGATTATTTAGATAATTGCATAGATTATTTTGAAGATAAAGAAAAAATAATTTTAGCAGTAGACAATGATGAACCAGGCCAAGCTTTACAACAAGAATTAATAAGACGTCTTGGTGCTGAGGTTTGTTTTACTGTAGATTTTAAAGATTGTAAAGATGCAAACGAATACTTATTAAAACATGGAAAAGAAAACCTTATCCAGCAAATTACAAAAGCAAAACCCGTCCCTCTGGAGAATGTTACAACGTTTAAAGATATTGAGGGAGAGGTTACAGACTTTGTTAAACACGGTTTTAAACCAGGTTACCAAGTGGGTTTGGCGAATTTTGATCGTATCTTTAGCACCTATACTGGTCAGTTTATTACTGTTACTGGTATACCATCTAGTGGTAAATCTGATTTTGTTGATCAGATGGTTATTGGGTATAATTTAAATTATAAATGGAAAACAGCTTTTGCTTCACCTGAAAATCAGCCTACATATCTTCACGCTCATAAGTTAATGAGAAAAGTTTGGCAAGGAATGCCTACTCCAGGAGATATTAATACTAATAAATGGAAAGAAGTGGCTGAACACGTTAATGATAATTTCTTTTTTATAGATATGGAAAGATATACTCTTGAGTCTATATTAAGAAAAGGAGCAGAGCTTGTTAAACGTAAAGGAATTAAATGTTTAGTTATAGACCCTTTTAATAAGATTAGAGATATAGATTCTAATACAGAGGATGTTAATAGATATACAATGGAATATCTAACGAAGATAGAAACATTTGCTAAAAAATTTGATGTATTAGTTTTTATTGTAGCTCATCCAACTAAAATGTATAAAGATAAAGATGGAAAAATCGAAGAACCTAATATGTATAATATAAAGGGTGGTGGAGAATGGTACGATGCTTCTTATCACGGAATTTTAGTGCATAGAGATTATGAAGCTAAAACTGTAAAAGCAAAAGTATTGAAAGTTAAATTTCAAAACTTAGGTGAAAACGGAGCTGAAGCTTATTTTAAATGGGAACCTAAATCAGGATGTTTTATTCCACAAGAAGATCAACAAGTTATAAATGATATAATGCCATGGGAATAAAATATAAAAAAAGAGTTAGCAATCCGATGCCATCTTATTTTCCAAGTACTGAGGAGAGAAAATGGATGAACTATTGTGTAGATAATAATATACGTATTTCCCAACAACCTGTTAAAGAAGAAATAGGGAGATGGAGAATGACTGTTAATATAGGGCCATATAAAAGAGGTGAAGTTCCTCATATGTCTCCTAGTGTATATGATAAAGATACTGTTTATCCTGCTTATTATCAAATGTGTAAATATTATTATGATAAACGTAAAAAATAATTTTAAAAACGCTGATGAAGCTTTTAAATATTTCTATCCCTACATTAAAAAATATGGAATAGATTTTGGTGATACAAAAGCTTTATTTAATATAGGATTTTATTTAGATAATCCTTTACAAGTTAATATAACACATCCAGAAAGAAACTGGAATATAGATTATGCTGAAGCTGAATGGCAATGGTATTTATCAGGAGATCCTAGTGTAGAAAAATTAGGTCAAATTTATGGTAAAGTACCTCCAATATGGGATAAAATGGCGGATTCAGAAAGAAAGTGTAGATCTAACTATGGTTGGCAATGGAATAGAAATCATCAAATTGATTATGTTGTAGCTAAATTAAAAGATGTAAAAGATACACGACACGCTGCAATATCTATTTATGACGGTAAAGAAATTAATACTTATGCTAAAGATACTCCATGCACTTATGCCGTGCAATTTACTATCTTAAATAATAAGTTAAATATGGCCGTTATGATGAGATCTAATGACCTCTGGTATGGCTTTTGTAATGATCAATATTGTTTTGTTATGTTACAAAAAATGATTGCAGAGAGGCTGTCTATTGAGCTTGGAAATTATTATCATTTTGCACATAATTTCCATTTGTATAACAATAAAATTAAATAAAATAAATATGTATTATTTATACCATATACCTGGTAAAAAAATAGGTGTTACAAGTAATCTTAATACAAGAGTTACGCTTATACAAGGGTATAAAGAAGGAGAGTACGAAGTTCTAGAATCAAGTGAAGATATTGATTATATATCTGATCGAGAAATAGAACTTCAAAAGTCTTACGGCTATAAAGTAGATAGACGTAAGTATAATGAATTATATAAATCTAATGATATGAATATAAACGCAACTGAACAAACTTCTACTTTCCCATATCCAGTAAATGAATTGAAAGAAGCTCTTATTAAACATAATGGGATGAATTGGGAAACTCAATTTGGTACATTTAAATTAACAGATGATAATATCAAATGGATAATGTCTAATGTACATGTATCAATGTATAATCAAAATAGATCTTACATATATAATAAAGCTTTCTATGAAAATTGTATTAAGAAAGACGATATTAAGTGTAATAAAAAACCTTTAAAAATGTTTCAACAAATAAGAGATTGGGCAGAAGAAAGGGGTTTATATGCTAAAGGAAGCGCAACAACTCAATATATTAAATTACAAGAAGAGTGTGGAGAGCTTGCAAAAGCTTTATTAAAAAATGATCAAACAGAAGTTATAGATGCTATAGGAGATATAGTTGTAGTATTAACTAACTTAGCTCATCAAAGAGGAACTCATATTGAAACTTGTATTAGTTCAGCTTATAATGAAATTAAAGGACGCACGGGCCAAATGATTAATGGAACATTTGTTAAAGATGAAAATTAATACAAAAGATCAAATAGTTTTATCTGTTTTAAAAAAAATGGATGAACGTAGTTTAGTTGGCCAAAAAAAGTATGGTGCAACTATGATGGAAGAAATAGAAGGGCAAAAAAAAGATTTAAATAGATTTCTTAACGATGTACAAGAAGAAATCATGGATGCTCTTTTATATATCGAAGCTGCTAAAAGATGTTTACAAGATGAAATTGAAGAAGGTATGTTAAAGCAACTTCACGTAGATTATGAAAAGATTTAGAAGAAAAAAGAAAGGACCTGTAGTATCAAAAAAAATAACTCATGATGGTATTACTTTTTCTTCTGGACTTGAGAAATATATGTATATAGCTTTAAAAAAAGCTAAAATCCAAGCTGTATATGAAGGCCAGACTTATGAAATATTTGAAGGATTTAATTTTCCAAATAAAGCATACGAAAGATGTGGGAATGGAAAAGGAGATTATAAAAATAGAGGTAGTAAGAAAATCCTTAATATAAAATATACACCTGATTTTATCGGTAGAGGATTTATAATAGAAACAAAAGGAAGAGCAAACGAAAGTTTTCCTTTACGTTGGAAAATGTTTAAAAGATATGTAGTAAAACATTTACCTGGAGTAACTTTATATAAACCACAAAATCAAAAAGAATGCGACGAAACAATAAGGTTGATATTAGAGTCCAAAAACAATTAGCAAGACAAAAATATGCCGAACGTCAAATTGACAAATGGGTTAAGTGGAGAATGGAAGTTAAAGGATATTTGTTTTACAAAGATCTTGTAGAGATGCAAGAAAAGTTTAATATAAAATGTTATTAAAATGAACGAAAAAAGTTGGGAATTAACAATGGGTTTTTATCCTGGTATTTTAATAGGGATAAGAAGTTATTCACATTCAGGATCAACACAACATGTTTTGTATCTCCCATTTGTAGACGTTTGTCTAGAGATTTTTGAAGATTAATTAAATTAAATTAAATATTATGAAACAATTATTATATATAAGCTTAATAGCTTTAATGTGTTCTTGTTCTGGAAGTCAATTGTTTTTAGAAGCAAGAACAACTTATGATGTCCCATTAAATCATGATGGACATATCAATAAAAACGTTATGGAATCTGATGCTAAAAATGTATCTGGTTTAAATCAATTTAATCCACAAATTAGATTAACATATAGACAATATTTATTTGATGGTAAAAAACAACAAATGAAACAAATTGTTAAAAAACAATTACAAAACTATAATATAAAACAAAAATAATGGGTTTATTTGACGAAAGAATTGCTTATAAACCTTTTGAATATCCTGAATATTATAATGAAGGTTGGCTTAAACAAGCACAAGCGTTTTGGTTACATACTGAAATACCTATGTCAGGAGATGTAAAAGACTGGAATGAAAAATTAACTAAACAAGAAAAAAACCTAGTAGGAAATATCTTGCTAGGTTTTGCTCAGACTGAATGTGCAGTATCTGATTATTGGACACAAAAAGTAGTATCTTGGTTTCCTAAACATGAAATACAACAAATGGCTATGATGTTTGGTTCTCAAGAAACTATACACGCTGTGGCTTACTCTTATTTAAACGAAACCCTTGGCTTAGAAAATTTTGAAGCGTTCTTACAAGACAAGGCAACAATGGAACGCTTTGATAATTTAATTAGTTATAATGGAAATAACACTACTGGAATTGCCAGAAGCATTGCTATCTTTAGCGCATTTGCTGAAGGTGTTAGTCTTTATTCTGCTTTTGCTGTTTTATATAGTTTTCAACTCAGAAATCTTTTAAAAGGAGTAGGTCAGCAGATGAAATGGAGTGTAAGAGATGAATCCTTACATTCTAAAATGGGATGTCAACTCTTTAGACATATGTGTGAAGAAGATCCTAAGTTATTAAACAAATCTAAAAAAGATATATTAGATGCAGCAAAAACAATGCTTAAAGCAGAAGAAAACTATATTGACAAAATGTTCGAACTGGGTGACATTGAAAACCTTAGAGCCTACGATCTTAAACAGTTTATTCGTAAAAGACTCAATGAAAAAATCATGGAACTCGGTTACACAAACGAACGGGAATACTTTGAATTTGACCAAGATGCAGCAAAAAATCTTGACTGGTTCTACCATCTTACCGGGGGGCATACTCATACTGATTTTTTTGCTATTCGTCCGACTGATTATTCCAAAGCAAATGAAGGAGAAGATTTTGAAGATATTTGGTAAATGAGAATATGTAATATTTGTGGGAAAAAGAAAAAAGATTCTAAATTTAAACATCTTAAAAAGAAAACTTGCAAAAGATGTGAATTTAGATGGAAAAGATCTTTTTTAAGATTATTAGTTCATGATAGAAGACTTAGCGCAAAAGAAAGAATAGCTAATAGACTAGGATATTTCGGAACTGCTTTTATAATGATTAGCCCATATCTTCTTTCATACGGAAATATAGGTGCTATTACATATGTTATTGGAGGTATTGTATGTATACCTCAGGTTTGGGTTGCTAAACAATGGAATTTAGTATTAGTTAATTTAAACGTCAGTATTGGTTATTTAATTTATATATTACACAATGGAGGATAAAGAAAAAATAAAAGAATACGCACTTAAACATTATAAAAAAACTTTTATTAAAAAAGTTATAACAAGAGATGGTAAGGGAAAAATAACCCGCAGACAATTTATTGATTTAGAACCTATTATTTTAATTAAAGATAATCATATAGAGGTTAAAAACAATATAGATGCATCACCAATTATATTAAGTAAAAATATATTAAAATGAAAGAAAGTAAATTAATAGAAAAATTTAATAAATTAGAAAAACAAATGGCAGCGGTTACTAATGTACTGCGTAAAATAATACACGATTTGGGTAATATAGAAAATTTAGCTCAAGGCACTTTAACTACACTTAAAACTTTTATGGGTGAAAAAGAGTGGGATAAAATAATAAAAGAATTAAAAGATAAAGATATTGTTAAAGATAAAAAAGAAAAAAAATTAGAAGTATAATGTGGAATAACAATTGGATAAAAGGAGAAGATTATCCTTCTTGGGGTAATAATGAAATTTACAAACAAACTATAACTGGTGGTTATTTGTTACCAAATGAAACCCCTCGTGAAGCATATAAAAGAGTAGCTAAAACTATTGCTAAACGTTTATATAAACCTGAATTAGCTGATAGATTTTTTGAATATATTTGGAATGGTTGGCTTTGTTTAGCATCTCCAGTATTATCTAATACAGGTACAGATAGAGGTTTACCTATAAGTTGTTTTGGAATTGACGTAGCAGATAGTATAAATGATATAGGCCAAAAGAATTTAGAAATGATGATGTTAGCTAAACACGGTGGTGGTGTAGGAATAGGTGTAAATATGATTAGGCCTTCAGGAGCTAAAATTACAGGTAATGGAACTTCAGATGGTGTGGTGCCATTTTGTAAAATATATGATTCTACTATATTAGCAACAAATCAAGGCAGTGTTAGACGTGGAGCAGCTTCAGTTAATATAAATATAGAACATCCTGATTTTTTAGAGTGGTTAGAAATTAGAGAACCTAAAGGTGATATCAATAGACAATCATTAAATTTACATCAGTGTGCTGTTGTGGGTGATAAATTTATGAGAAGATTAGAAGCAGGAGATACAGTATCAAGAAAAAAATGGAGTAAACTGTTACAAAAAAGAAAAGCAACGGGAGAACCTTATATTTTATTTAAAGGTAATACCAATAAAGCTAATCCATCGGCATACAAAGACAACGCTTTAAAAGTTCACATGACTAATATATGCAGCGAAATAGTTTTACATACAGATGAATCTCATAGTTTTGTTTGTTGTTTATCTAGTTTAAATCTAGCTAAATATGATGAATGGAAAAACACTAATATTATTTATGATTCTATATGGTTTTTAGATGGTGTATTAGAAGAATTTATACAAAGAGCTAAATATAGAAAAGGTTTTGAAAATTCAGTAAGATCTGCAGAAAAAGGTAGAGCGTTAGGATTAGGAGTTTTAGGTTGGCATACTTATTTACAAGAAAAAGGATTACCTTTTGAAGGATTACTTGCTCAATTTGAAACTAGAAAAATATTTAGTCAAATCAAAATAGAATCCGAAAGAGCTAGTATGGAACTTGCTGAAATATATGGTGAACCTTTGTGGTGTAAAGGTACAGGTATGCGTAACACTCATTTAAGAGCTATAGCCCCAACAGTAAGTAATTCTAAGTTATCTGGTAATGTATCACCAGGTATTGAACCTTGGGCTGCTAATGTATTTACAGAACAATCTGCTAAAGGAACTTTTATTAGAAAAAATCCTACATTAGTTAAACTTTTAAGAAAACATAAATTAAATACAAATGAAATTTGGGATAAAATTTTGGCGGATGGTGGTTCAGTGCAAGCCATTGATGAACTTGATTCTGTGGTTCTTGCTAATGACATACCAGCTAAAGACGTTTTTAAAACGTTTAAAGAAATAAATCAATTAGAGTTAGTTAATCAAGCTGGTTTAAGACAACAATATATAGATCAATCAGTAAGTTTAAATCTTGCTTTTCCATCAGAAGCTCCACCTAAATGGATAAATAAAGTTCATATAGATGCTTGGAAAAAAGGGGTTAAAACGCTTTATTATATGAGAACTGAATCTGTATTAAGAGGTGATATTGCGGCACAAGCAATGGATCCAGGTTGTGTTAGCTGCGATGGATAATAAAAGAAGGGAGACCTTTCGATCTCCCTTCAATACAGGAACTTTGGGGTGTGGAGCCCATTTTATCGTGTTCCCTTTTATTTAATAAGTCCAGATTACATCAGGATCTTTATCAGGATCCATATCTACATGTATAAAGGTATTTCCTATACCTATTCTAGTAAATCCTACATCTAATAAACAATTTAGAAGATCATACCTGTCTCTTGAATTTATACAGTGAATATCAACTGCTAAACCTTTAAGATGAGAGGAATTCTTTTTTCCCCCAACCTTTTTATTATGCTCTTTTGTTCGATAACCACTGTTTATATGGATCGCTCTATCAAACTTAGATCGTACTAGATCTATTTTATCTAGCATTTCTTGTTTCATATTTCTTCCACTACCCATTTCATCAGGTGAATCAAACTCTGTAATATTAAAATATTGCATTATCTGTATTTTTTAAACATTAGTTTATAAAGCAAAGCATTCCACGCTGCTTGTAATTTATCTATAAATTTTTTCATATTATTCTCCTTTACACTTACAATTATTATCTCCACAAGTACATTTCTTCCCTGTGTTGTATATAGTATCAAAAGCATTAGCTCCTAATAAAGTAAGTTGATCTATCATGTTTGTTTGTATTTTGATAAGCATTTTTTCAAGCTCATCTTTTTGAGTTACTAAATGATCTACTTTAGAAGTTAATCCTTCGTTTTGTTTTTTAAGTTCGTTGACTTCATCTGGATTTCTTCCAATAACAGTCATTATTACTACTGATAAAGATCCTACAATCATACCTATTATAGATACAACTACATCTTTATTCATGTTTGGTATTTCGTTATATGATAAGAAAATTAGTATACCAATTACTAATAAAAATATACCAATCGCTCCTATATAATGTCTTAATTCTTTGGCAACGCCATTTGCTATTTTCATTTTCTTCTTGTTTTTTGTTTTCTTTTAGTTTTTCTAGTTGATTTTTTTCTAGTAATTTTATTATCTTCTATTTTATTAGGTTTTTTAACTCCTAATTCCCAGTCAGCCCAACCAGCAAGCATAGCAATTCTAGCCCACGCTTCATAATCTGAACTACTGGCTTTTCTTATATTATCAATTTTCTTAAATGCTCTATCTAAAGGAATGTTTGTAGTAGCAGCTATAACTTGACCTGCTGCTAAATAAGCCGGATTGTCTAATGAAAACCCTTTTTCCATTATTTCTTTTTTATTCCAAGAATAAGATCTACCTGCTGCTCTTAATTTACTTAATTTAGAAGACACGGGAGGGGATAACTGAGCTATTTCTTTAGTTAACACGTCTTGATATTTAGGTGATTTTTTATCTGCTTCTCTTGACAGTTTAATTCCTGTATTTTTTAATACTGAAAATATAGCACCACCAATACCAGCACCTCTTAATATACTATCTGCCATAGAATTAACTATATTAGCATATTTTTCTTCTCTTTTTTCTTTTTCTTCTTCATCATCTCCAAAGCCCATCGCAAACAAAGCTTGTTGCATTGCATTAAATAATAAATTTTGTGCTATTCCATAATAAAATATCTTAGATATATTAGTCATTGTATCCCCTCGGCCATTCTTAAGATCACTAGCGGCTTTTTTGATTAATCTAGTGTATTGCATTGGAGTATTAGCAAAAGCTAATATAATACGTCCTAATGGCCCAGCTTGCTGTGCACTGATTCTATCTGGTCTACTTGATTGTTGAGCTTCTTCTGCTATTTCTCTAAAATCTATAAAAGCTTTATCTTCAGCTTCAGCCTTAGACATACCTTCTTTAGTATATTTTTTTATTCTGTTTCTATAAAAAGTAGAACCTCCTGAAGCAATAGCAAAACTATCTGCTATTTGTGTAGGTAAAAATCCAAGTCGTAGCATTTCACTTATAACTCCTCTTACCCCACCTTTTTTTGCCATATCTGCTATATCAGCTTCATTTACATTTAACTTTAAACCATTTCTTCTATCTACTAAAAAGTCACTATTAAATAATGTTTTAAAATCTTTCCAAAATTGCGGTTGATTTGCAAAAGCTTTACCTGCTGCAAATATATTATTGTCTTTAAAATTAACAAAGTTAACGGCTGATATAGTTTGAAGCACTGCTGATCTAGTATTAAAAAACATAATTGCACCAATAGAATTAGTTAACCAATCTGTTACTCTCCCTGTTAAAGAATCAGAGGTAAATTCCCTGTTTCTACCGGTACGCATTCTTTTTAATATGCCTTCTAAAGCTGTTCTATATCCTTTACCATAAGCGGCTTCTAATTTATTTAAATTTGCTTTTGAAAATATTTCATCTACATTATATTGCCATTGATCTAAATATTTAGCTCTTTTAATAGTGTTAATACCATCAATTAAATCGGTTGTAATATTTCCAGCTAACCAACCAAATTTAGGTGCAGGATAACTATCTCCTTTTTGTAATGCTATTAATTGATCTGCAAATGTAACTAACTCTGGTTTACTTTCAACAAAATCAATAAGTTCTTTTAAATCGGTTTTAGACATACCATCTGGCGTCATTCCTTGCTTATTCCAAATATAAGTTCTTATTGCTTGTTCTTGAGTGAAAGGTTCTCCTGGTAATTTTTTCTTTAAATTCTTAGGAACAATTTTTAATTCTTTTTTAAGAGCTTTAAAATCATTCATAAGTGCTATTCTATCTCTTGATATATTATCCATAGCCCTTGCAAAAGGATCTAATAAATTCTTTTTATACCAAGCCATTTGAGCATCTCCTAGTTTTCCTTTACCTAAAGTTTTATATAACAACCCTACAAAATCTTCAGCAGATGGTGGGACAAAGAAATTAAATTTACCTTTATTAGCACCTACTACTTGTGCTTTAACATCAGAATAAACTTTATCAGCCCCAATACCAGTTTTATTTTCTAGTATCTTATTAAAGTCACCACTTAAATCTTGTGATTGACTAAATTTCATTTGAGCTTTTGATTGTTCATTGTCTAATTTTTTCATTTCAGACAATACTCTATTATTAAATATATTTCCTTTACTGAATTTTATTTTAACAGGTAATTCTTTATTATTTTTAACAGCCGCCTGTTTCAAAGACTTATTAAATGCATCATCAATAAAATTACCAGCATTGTCTACTCCATATATATCAAAAACCGTTTTTTTATTATTTAATTCGATACTGTTGGGATCAATTCCAAAATTATTACTTGCTACATCTAAATTAAAATATCTCGCCCATATATTATCTTCTAAAGTCCATCCTTTTGGTGGAACTTGAGTATAATTATATTTTTCCCCAAAGGCTGTACCTTTTAATTTATTATCATCAATTTTAGATAATACACCTTGAAAATAATTTCTTTCAATATTTTTAAAATTTTCTTTTACTTTACCCTGAATTGCGGATTTAAATAAATACTTAGCAACTAAACTAGCAGGTAAAGTATGTTCTTCTACAATTTCTCCTTTTAAATTTTTAGAAATAAATGTTATAGGCGCGGAAGTTCTTACAATATGTCCCATACCTTGACTAGTAGAACTTAATATAGCCGCTATAAATCTAGCATTATTTTTATTATCTTGTATCATTTTTTCAAAAATAATAAAAACATCTTCTAATCCTTTTAATTTAGCTTTATTTTGTTTTTCTAATTTATTAGTTTGCCATAAATTTTTTAAAAAAGATGGTGTAATTTTTCTATTTTTTCCTGTACCTGTAGTATATCCTTGTCTTTGAGCTGCTTGTGCTATATTAAAGTTTTCTTTTTGAAACTTTTTTCCTTTCACTATTTTCATTATATCTTCTTTACTGGTAAAGAAAAAACCTCTTTTTGCTGCAGAATCTCCTGCGTTTGCAAAAGTACCAGTAGTTATAATACTTTTAGGAAAGTAATTTGGTATGTTTTCAGCAAACCATTTTTTAAAATCTTTTACATCATTTTCATTTTTAGGATCTAAGGGTTGCTGACCTAGTTTTTTTACATAATTTTTCCATACAATTTTTTCATTTGAAAAATCTTTAGAATCATCTTGAGTAACATTTTTAAATACATTTTCTTCATCTAATCTTTTACTAAATTTTAAACCAGGATCTCTATCTATTTGTTTACCTATTTTAGCTTCATCTGTTTTAGTTACTTTTTGATCTTTTAATTTAGCAACAGCCTCACGTTTAGCTTTTACTTCAGGTTCTTTTATAACCTCCATAGTAGCATCTAAAGCCATAATTTCTCCAAGAGTTTCAGCTAAAGCATCTTTACGTGTACCTTTAGTAGATGTACCTACATCTGGGCCTAAGAAATAATTTACAAATTCTTGTTTATCAATAGATCTTTTCTTAAATATTTTTTTACCTTCTGGAGTTTTTTCTCTTTGCCCTGTATCTTCTGCAAATTGTCTAAATCTTTTATTTAAAATATCTTGAGGTAAAGCTTTATAAATAGATTCAAAATTATCTTCTAAGAATTTTTTATAATTTTCTCTAGTACCTAATAATTCTGCTAAAGGAGTTTTAAGTTCTGTTCTATAAGCTTTTTGTAATGCTTGTTTAAATTCTTTAGATTCTATTTCAGGTAATTTAGTACCAAAAGTTTTTCTAACAGCTTGTTTAACTTTATCTATTAAGTCTTTATCTATTTTAAGATCTCTTCTTAGTTTTGATCTAATAGATTTTTCTTGTGCAGGCGTAGGCGTATCTTCAACAGCAACACTTTTAGCTTCAGTTACATCAGCTTCAAATACATCTTTAGTTGCAGCTTCGCCTTTTTTAAATACATTACCAATTTTATTTTGTAATTGAGAATTAATCCAACCAGATAAACTATTATTTTGTTCAGGATTAAAATTTCTAATATGAGGAATAAGTTCTGCTATAGTACCACTTATAAAATCTTCTTGTGAAAATCCAGGTGGTTTTTCCCTAGGTATTTTACTTTTAATAAGGCCTTGTAAACCTTCATATAAATCTCCAATTACTTGATCTGATTTATTATTCCATTCTGTTTTACTTATAGTATATTTACCGTCTGTTTTAGGCCCAACTAATGCATCAATAGTTTCAGCTTTAGAAAACTTTTTAGCCCCTTCAGCTTGTCTGGTTTGTGTGGCAGATAAAATATCTTTACTTAGTTTACCTTCTTTTATGCTTTTACTATATTCTCGCATAAAATTATAAACGTCTTTACCTGTATCAAATTTAATATTACTAAAACCAACAGCTCTCAAAATAGGTGTTATAACATCCATAAGTTTAGTAAACAAACTGTCATTGTACGTTATTTCTCCTAAAGCAATTGCATCAGAAAATTGAGTAATAAATTCATCAGGATTTTGTTCTATATATTCTTTACTGTAATTTTCTTTTAATTTATTGTTTATTAAATCAACTTGATCTTTAGACATTTGAGCTTTAAACTGATCTAAAATTTTATTATCTATTTTTGCAGCGTTAGCTAATATACCATGTAATAATTCATGACTTCCAACTGTTACTTTTTGTTTTTTAGCAGCTTCTACTTTGTCAATATATATTTTATTGGTTTTAGGATCATAAGCTCCTTCTACTCCACTTACTTTTTTACCTTTCTCATCAACAAAAACTTCATCAATAATTTGTTGATCTTCAGGTTTTGTACTAGTATCTAAAACTTGTACTTCAATACCTAAGTTTTGAGCACCTTCTTGAGCAAACTCAATATCTTTTTCTAGTTTAGAGTCTACAATAGATTTTCTAATATTTTCAATAGATTTATCTATTGATTTCATTTGATTGTTTATTCCTCTTAATGCATATCCAGCTTCTTTTTTAGATATAATATTTTTATTTCTTTTGTCTAATATTTCATTACCTTGGTTTCTTAATAAATCTTTTTCATCAATAAGCGTTTCAAGTTCATTTTTTTGAACAGGTGTTAATTGTTTAGCTATATTTTGATTATTTTTTAAATAATTTCTTAATTGTTCTTCAACTCTATTTATTTCAAAATCTAAAGCATTTTTTACAACTTTACTAGAAGCGTTTGATTGTTGCGTTTTTAAATTACTTAACTCTCTTAAAGAATTAAGAACAACTAGTTGTCCTTCTTTATCGTTTCTAAGAGCTCTATTAATTTTTCTTCCACCAATTCCTACTATACCAGCGCCAATAAATCCACCTAAATAAGCTTCCAATCCCTGGTCAGTTTGCATAGTGTCCCAAGCTATTTTAGCCGCTTCAGTTTTACTTTTACCTCTAGCTAACTCAATATTCATTATTTCTGTTCCAAATTGACCCCACTCTGTTATTCCTTCTGTATTTTGAGTCAGTAAAAGCCCTACTGCACTTCTGCTTTTAAACGGAGCTTTAGTTATATATTTTGTAATACCTCTTAATCCCAAACGTTCCATAGCTACAGCTCCAACAGTTAAAACAGCCGGCGTTGTAAAGTCAGTTTCATTATTCTGAGTCAACCGTTGTAAAGCATCTTCGTTATCCCCGTATAAATTTTTTGCTTTCTCTATATTAAAATCTGCAAACATTGGACCACCTATTTGAGGAAACAAACTAGCGCCGCGAGTTACTATTGCTGGGCCTAAAGAAGATAATAATCCACTAACGAAATTAGCTGTACCACCAATTACATCAGCAACTCCAGCATCTTCATATCCTTCTTGTCCTAGCATTCCTCTAACACCAGGTACAAATCCTTTTCCTGTTTCTAAGATATCTTTTTCTTTATCTATAAACTTTTCAAATTCTTTTATCATTGCTCTATCAGCAAGTTCTCCTACCTCTATATCTGTACCACTATATTTAGTAATTATTTCTTCTCCACCTCGTTGTTTTTTACTTAATTCTTTCCATTTTTCTGGATCATTATCAAAAATAACTTCTTCTTCTGTATCTGGGTCTATATAAGCTATTGCAGATTCTGGGGCATCACCTATTAACCAATCAACAGCATCTCCTCCAGCAACATTTTTTAACCAGTCTATACTACTAGCTTTAGCGCCATAATAAGCCTGCTCTAACTGGGTAGGTATGTTTAAAAAAGCTGCTGTAGTGTACAAACCCGATTCTACAAAAGTACCTAAAGGAGAAGTTTCTTCATTTTCTTTAGCTTGCTTTGAAACACCTACAAGTTCATCTACGTAACTACTTAATTGTTCAATCTCAGGTTTATCTAAAGACACGTCCTCTACTTTATTTATACTAAATTCAGCTATATAATCTTCTACAGAAACATTCGAGTCAGCTGCGGCTTGTTCTATTTCTTCTAAAGAATAATATTCACCGTTTAATTCAAACATTAGTTAGTTTTTTTTGGAAGTGGAGTTTTTTGATTACCCCAAGCGTTAAGTTTTTGTTTTTCAAACTGTTCTTCACTTGGCACAATACTTGCTGTAAGATGATTTAATATATCATTTAATTTATTTTCTATTTGACTAGTTGGAACTCCTTGAGCAGTTAAAAGTTCTCTATAAAATTCTCTAGCTGTTGGAGGATTATCAAAATCTACTTCAAAAGCTTTTGTGTTTGGTGCACCTTTTTTCTGAATATAATACCCTACAGTTTTTTCATTTTTACCTTTACCAACTGAAGCTTCATCTACTTTAAATCCTAATTTACTTAATTCTTTAACAAAAGATTTGTTATTTTCAGGTGTAGGAATAGATAATTTATTATCTGTCATTAGTATCCCAGCTTCATTTTTTGGTATATTAAAAGCGTTTCCAGCATTTGCAAGATTTGTAGCTTGTTTATCAGATTCAGGAATTTTTGGAGATTTATAAGTTTTTTGTTTTTCAGGACCAGTAATTTTCTCTTGTATTTGATCTTCAAAACCTTCACCAACTTGTTTTCCTCTGTAAGAATATTTTGTATTAACATCAGAGGTTTCTTCTTGACCTTCTTGATTAATATAAGTAATAGTGCCATCTTCATTTTCTTCTGCAGAAATTACCTCATATCCTGGTATTTTATCTTCTAATGCTACGCCAACCATTTGCTGTACAAATTTAGCTTTAGCTTCATCAGTTAGTTTATAAACTCCAGGTTTTACTGTTTGAAGATCTTCACCATCTTTTGAATAGGCGACATACGTAGCCATTAAATCATTATAATCTTGTTTGTTATCTACACTATTAACCATAGATAAAAAATGTGCTTCATATTCAGGAATTAATCTACCAAGTACAGCATCCGTATTAACAGGTCTTATATATCGTACTCCAATTTTTTTACCAGTTTTAGAATCTATTACGTCTTCCATAAAAGGTTGTTCTAAAAAACTATCTACTAATTTATTATTTTTATTAAATATACCAGTTTCTTTAGTAATAAAATTTATTCCATCATTATCATCACCTTTAAATATATTTTCTGCTTCTGCATAATCTTGTGCTAATACGTCAGAAACATTAAAAGCATCTTTACCCTCTATTTTAGCCCAAACACTTGGTATTCCTTCTATTTCTCTTATTTCATATTCAACATCTGTAACCACCTTACCATCTCTAGTAAGCGTACCCATTAAAGCCATTTTACGTTCGTAATCTTGACAAATGCTTTTGTTAAATTGAGAACTTCCTTCACTACAACTACCAGTATAAATTCCTCCAGGTTCATTAGTATTAGTGTTTAATAGTTTTTCTCCTTGCGATGCTTTCCAATTATTTATATCAGTTAAACCATTTGTTAATGTTCTAATTTTAGCTTTTTCTTTATTAATTAATTCATGAAGTTCTTTTCTACTATAAACAATAGTACCATCTTCTTTTACTTCTCTTTCGTCTGGTGCATCTTGTAATAATCCTTCATATTTATATTTAGCATTAATAGCATTATCAGCTAAATCAAACCAACTTTGAGATCTTCCACCAGCTTTTTGTATATTAGCATGTATTCTATCTCTATTAACCTCTTGTGTTGCTAATCTAGCGTCTTCTTCTTTTTTAGCTTTTTCTAATTCTTTATTTCTAGCATCTGCATAAGTTTGAAGATAATTACTTGTTTGTTGACCTATACGACTAATAGCATTAGCAATTATCATTCCTGATTCTCGATCGATAGCTTGTGTTGGATTTTCGTATGCTCCCATGTTTTATTATTTATATATTACGAACCAAAGTTTGGATTAGATGCTGCTCCTGCTGCAATACTACCTACAGCTCCAATTCCAGAGGAAATAGCTGCTGTACCTGCAGCTCTTGCGGCTGCTGCTTGTTGTTCTTGTCCTGACATTTGTGCAGACAATCTGTTTAATTTTTGCATATCTCTATTATCTTGTTCTCTATATACAAACTCTTTACCTTTTGCTTCAGCTGTTTGCACTTTTTCAGCTTGACTCATTTTAACGTCTTGCATTCTTTTAGCTTCACTCATTTTAATGTCTTGAATTCTAAGTTCTCCTTCAATTCTGGATTTTTCCATCATTTCTTGATTCCTAGCTTCTTGTTGTTCAATATTTGCGCTTACACCTTGTTTACTTTTTAATGCCATTTGAGCAAGAGCCGTTGCCCCACCAGCAGAAGCACCTGTGGCTGCTAAAGTATCTAGTGTGTTTGCTAAAGCCATATCAGCTTCTTGAGCTTGCATTTCAGCTGCTTGAGTTGCTACGGCCAAGTTCATTTTTGGGGTTGATGCCATACCACTTAAATTACTAGCCATACCAGACAAGTCAGTAATACCCTCAAATGGATTAATTATTTTTGCTCTATTTTTTTCTAAATGTTCTATTTTAGCGTTTATTCTTTTGGCTTTTCTTTCAGCTCTTCTTCTTTGTTTTTTAGCTCTACTCGCTCCAAAGATAGTTGTTCCAATAGATACTGCTGCGCCAATTCCCGCGGCTATTAGTCCTGACATAGTTTATTTATTTTTAATATATTCTTTATATTCTTTTTTTGTTAAGGCATAATTATAATTTTCAACAAAATCTAAATCTTTATTATTAGAAGGATTTTGAAACACATTTTGAAATATAGAATACTTATTTGCTCTTATAACCCTTTGTGTTCCTGCTTTTGAAAATCCTACATAAGGAGCTATATAGTTTTCTTCACCATCTTTATTAACAATAGTTATATCTCCTTCTAAAAGAAACCATACATGATCTCGTTTATGTATAGCACTTATAATGATTGCTGTTGGATTTAATATCATTTGTCTTAAATATATACCTGGGACAAAATTATGTTTTATTTCTCCCCATTTAGCTTTTTCTCTTACTAACTTTCCGTTATTATGAGTTATTAAATCATTTGATTTATTTGCTAAAACATTTTTTAATACACTTGATACTTTGTTTTCAAAACTTTTTATTAAAATTTTATTTTTAATATATTTAATTAAATTCAATTTATTTTAATTTTAATACTTTATCTATAGTTTTTATTACTTCTTCTTGTGTTATTTTTAATTTAAAAGATAAATCTGCAGTCCATTGAAATTTAGTTTGACCGCCTACTCTTAATACTACTATAGGTAAAGGTTGTCCAGCAACACTTTTTTTAAATTCTGGACCTTGATTTTCTAATAAAGCATAATCAATAGATATTCTATATCCTTTATAATCTTTAGGAAGTTTTAATTTTACATCATTACGAGTGTTCCACTCTGCGTTTATTTGTAATAATTGGATTGGTGGATTTTGAATTGTTGTGCTTGTTAAAATTAATAGTAATATTAAAGTAAATAAATATTTCATTATCGTTTCTTTTTTGTATTGTTATTTAAATCATATAATCTTTCTTCAATTTTATCTAGTTTATCTCCATTTTCGTTTACTTTGTCTTCGGTATTCATAATCGATTCACGAATTAATTCGTCTTTAAGATCATATTCGGTTCTTGATATAGGAGGTTCTGGAAGTTTTTTAGCTTCTTCTATATCGTCTTGTAATGCAAACCACATTCCTACTAGTGTGAATATTGCAACCCCTATGCCTATAAGTGTTTTTATACTTATGTTAAATTTTGTATCTTCGCTTAATTCTGCCATTTTTATTTTTAATATGATGATTCGACATAATCCGTAGAAGCAGCAAATAATTCTTTTATACCTCCAGGATCGGTTAATGTATCAGTAGAGATTTTAACTGTTGCATAATAACCTTTAATACCAGTCATTTTATTACCCCATATCACTTCTCCTGGAGCTGCTGTACTGTTATTAACTAAATTAGCCATATATTTATTTTCTTTTCTATCAAAACCAGCTCTGTTTATTGGAGGTGTTAAAGAAGTTGTGTTAGCTGTTATAGGGTTTGTACTTAAATTAGCATATTGATTTCCATAATTATCATATGCTCCTTCATTATAACTATAAATAGAGGTAATTGTGTCTTGTGTGTTAGTTACACTCGAACCATCAAAATCAGTATTTACTGATCCGATACCAGTTAAATCAGAAACAAAACTGTTAACTTCCCAACCATTGCTTCCTTCATAGTTTATAGTTTTAAATACTTTAGAAACACTAACATCAGGATTAAATATAAATTCTATAGAAGCATCATTATCTACACCATAAAATTGACATCTTGGTTTTGTAGAAATATAGTGTTGATATAAACTAGCAGTATCATTTGCTCCAGCACTTGAAGCTCCTGTAGTATAAAATTTATTTTTTAAACTTAGCATCATACCTGGTTTATAGGTATATAAACTTGTCCAACCTTGAATATTTTCATCAAAAGACAATGTTTTATATGGAATAGAAGACTCTTCAGGTTGTATAGATAAAACATATTGTTTATTATAAATATCCCAACCACCAGTTAATTTACCATTACCCATAGTCCCAAATTGATCTCTAAAAAAATCAATCATACCATAATTAGATATCTCAGTAAGACCATCTTGAGATAATCTCATTACTGCATTTCTGTCTTTATCTGTAAAGTATTTTCTTCTTCCATACACGGCAAAACTTTCAGGGTTTTTACTTATACCAAAGTTTCCTACATAAGCTTGTACTTGACCAATCACGTTAGGACCAGATGTTACAGTTGAATTTCCTTCTGCTGAATAAATAGCATCTTTATCTATTAAAGCTCTACTTACTTTTTTCTCTTGAAATATAATTAAGTTTGTATCTTCTGCATAAAGTTTTTGTATACTACCATTAGCTGGATCTACACTTTTAATAATATCTTCTCCTACCGAAAATACATTTGTATCATTAACACCAGTTCTAGCATTAAAAACTCCTGAGTAAATCATTGAATTTATTCTAGTTGATGCTTTAGGATTGTCTTCAACTAAATATGCTTTTACTCCTTGACCAACATATGTATTATTATAACCGCCTCTAATACGCGCTTCTTCAACAGCCCAGTTATGCATATTTTGAGGTAAAGCACCTAAAGTTCTATCACCTCTAGATCCATTCCATCCCACTGCGGACGGTTGTGTTCCATCTGTAGCTGTTTTACGTAAAATAAAACTGTTAAAAAATTTTACTTCAACTGTTGCTGCCATAATTTATAATTGCATATTTATTTGTATTATTACCTTAACAAGCGCTTAGACCAGCACCTTGAATATAATAGTTTTGCATAGACGCTCCTTGAAAAGCACCAGTGGCATAACTAACACCGTTAATTGTTATAAAAGCTTCTTGTGATAAATTATCTTCTGTATAAGTAGCTGTACCTCCTACTATATTTACTGATCCAATATTATCATAACAAGAATATTGTAGATGAAAATTTAATTCGCCAACTGTTTGTATTTGTCTAGAACCCTGACTTAAAGACGCACCATTGGTTATTTTACTCCATAAATTTTGTAAGTTACATGAAGAACTTCCATATAAACCACTAAATTTTTGTAATATTTTTATTTGATTGTTAGCTGAAGGTATTGGTTGTAAAATACCAAATTGATAACCTTGAGCTGGTTTAGGACAAGGATTGTTATTCCCTCCAGTAGTTTGATCTAAATTAGCTACACAAGGTTCTGCTGTTCTTATTACTTTTTTACCATTTTGATCAAATTGAGCAACCCACTTCATATCTCTTGGTCTTGCTGGAACAGATGATCCTTTTGTAGTATCACCTGAAGCTATTATAATACTTGCTCCGCCAGGACAAGTAGAACAAGTCCAAATTGGAGCTCCAAATCTTGTTGAAGCATATTCATTACCCCAATCTACATTTAAAGTTCCTTCTCCATTAACATTTCCTCTATAAGAAAACCATTTATTATTTGCCCCAGGAGACCAACCTATTGTTAATTCAGGATCAGTATAAAACCTTGATATATATTTAAAAGACCATTCTCTAGCATAAACTACTACACTTGGATAAAAACCAGAAGCTTCTTCTTTAGTATCTGCTGGATTTTCACTTACTCTATATGCGAAATATGCCGGTGGTACACTATTAGAACCAGAGCCATTATTATATGTAGATACTAATTGAGTAGGATTATAAAAATCTCCAAAACTTAAATATATTCTTTGATTTTGTTTAGCATTATCATACCCACTATATGAATAGGTTGGACATTCATTTAAACCTAATGTAGGTATTATTGGATTAGTTATAGTGCTGTTATTAGTTGGAGATATATTATTTCCATAAGGATATCTAGTAATTAATCTATATTCTCCAAACTTATCTGGAGCATCACTTGGAGCTGTACCTCCTGGATCTCTATATGCTTGGTTTCTTCCAATTACAAATAATTTTCTACCAATACTTACTAATGGCCAATTTCCTTGATTTTCTTTAGACTCCATCCATGATTCAAAACTATCTGCTTTAGAAGGATCTCCACTACTACCCTCTTGATTTACAGCTTCACTTAACTGATCTTTTACACCTGTTAATGGAAAACCAGTAGGAGAAGTAAATTGATTTCCTCCGTAGCTTACTGAACTTTCTGATCTCCAATAACTATTACCTTGCGCACCTCCAAACTTTATTTCATTACCTTCAACATCTTTTGCTGTTTCCCAAGCTGAACTAGCATTTTGTCTATATTGTAAATACGTAGGCCAAGCTACACTAGGTCTATCATTTGGAGCTGCTCCATAATTACCTAATTCAAAATCTACTATAATATAAGCACTTCCAGCCGTTAAACCTTCAGGACTTGGTAAAGGTCCTGTAGTAGTATTATCGCTTCTTCCTTCTGTTACATCTGTTCCTAAACCAGAATTAGAAGCGTTCATAGAAATGTTCATGTTTCTATTAGAGTTTTTCCAACTCCAACCACTACAATTAGAAGCTGTTACGTTACCATAACTAGGTAAAGAATTACCTAAATCTAAGTTACTAGAATTAACAGGATTTCTATCTATTGGAGGTAAAGGTGTTGTGCTAACAGGATTATTACTACCAGTTCCGGGTACAGCCCAATAAAAACCAGATGATTCCGATGCTTGACTAACACATTGATTTTTTACACTCCCAAAACTATCATTTAAAGATAAAGTTTCATATCCAGTATTTCCATCTACAGACGGTGCACAAGTTACAACGGGATTACCTCCTACACCACCACCAGAAGCTATAGTTGTTTCAGTAGTTCCAGCATCTGTTAATGAAATTTCTAAAGCTACAGGTTGATTTAATGGTGGACAACTGCCATCAGCACAAGGATCTGTTACAACACCATTGTTGTCAATAACTAATTGGGGTATTCCATTTCCAACAGGATCTTGAGATGTTATAGACCATCTTAAATCTTCTGTGTTTTTACTATTGTCTGTTGTTCCATTAACTCCTGTAAAAGAATAAACTGGTGTTTGTCCAGGTTCAACTACAATACCATCACTAGGACAATTTATTGTGGGTGGAACATTCCAAAGTTTTTCAAATTTAGTTATAGTAGCCTCTCTTCCTCCTGCATCATTGTTTTTTACTATAAAATTAAATTCAAAAGTATTTTTTGCTATTGAATCATCACCTTCTCCTTCAGGTCCATAATAAAAAAATGTATCATTTGCTATTTTAATATTATATAAATCAGGAGTTGTGGTTCCATTACCAGGTTGTCGTTCTAAAACAAATTTATGTGTTATGGTTTCTTGTAAAGAATTTTTTACCCAAAAACCACCATTTAAATCAATCTCACTATTTATTACAGGAATCATATCTCCATTTACGGATAATGAATAAGGAAAGAAAGGTACGGATGTATATGTACCGCTAGAATATGAAGCGGTAATTGATGTTCCTGGACTTACATCTTCAGCAAAATTAAAAGTCCAAGTTTCTGGACCTTGTCCTCCGGTTGGAGGTAATGATCCTGTTGTAAAATCTTTTACAGAAGTTTCACCTTCTTTTATAGCTTCATTAAGTTCTGATATAGTTCCAGTTGATGACGTTTCCCAGTAAATATCTATTAAAGATTCTACCGGAGTAGTTTCATATACTGATAACCAAGTATTTACTGCTGTTGTTGCTGTAGCTGGCGCTGTAGATCCAATAGGATTGTCAAGATCTGAAATATTCACTCTACCCATTAATGGATTAGAAATAGTTTGATATATAGATCCAAATTTAGTTGGTGTAGTATTATCAAATAAATCATTTTGATCAGATATAGTTGAAACTGTATCTGAAATAGCAATTTTTGTAGTTGTATTTACTGGGTTAAATTGAAAGTTGTTTAAAGGTTGAGCTACTTGATTTGGTTTTTCATTACCTGGTCCTACTCTACCATATAATTGTACCGAACTTCTAAATTGTTTTTGTTCAGGACCTACCTCTGTTAAATCTCTTGGAACTTTATTAATATTATCATTTAATAAAGTTATATATGAAACTGTACCTGCTGCATCTGGATCATCCGCAATTGGAGGGTAAAAATTCATAATACCCGGTAAATAAACATTATAATATTCTTGTTCTGTTTGTTTAACTACTATTTTATAAGAATACCAACCTAGCGGGTTATAATCTGCGCTAGTAACATCTCCATTATATAAACTAGGCCAACCACTAATAATATTATGTGGTATTAATTCTTCTATAGGAGTATTAAATAAAACTTTTATAGAATCACCAGGCCAAGTGTTAATATCGTTACCAGCGTTACTTCCATAATTTTGAACTTCATTATAAGGAAAATATACTGTATCTCCAACTAAAGTTAAATCATCGGCGTTTGTAGCTTGTTTACTAACAGAAGATAAAATTGTTGTAGAACTTCTACCATATCTATCTGATAATATAATACCTATTTGATAATTTCTATTTTGTTTTACCGTATGCATAGGATATTCTCTTGACACAGTTCTTTCTATAGGTCTTTGAACATCTGGGTTATCAGCATGAACACTAAAATTTGTTAATTTATCAGAAACTGCTACGTTATAATCTAATGTGTCTGGAGGAGTATGCTTATTTTGAAAGTTACTATAAACAATTCTATTGCTAATAATTTCTTGCCCATGAGCTCTAACTGGCGCTTTGTCATATACTCTTATTATTTCACTTTCTGGTAAAGTTTTATAAGGTTTACTACCTTGATAATTATATTCTATAGTGGTTGCAGTTCCAAATCTTTCATATCCCGTTGTTCCTTCTCGTGGAACTATGTCTACAACTTGTACAGCTAATGAATCTGATTCTTTATATAAAATCTCTATTTCATCTATTTTAAGTGCGTTAAACAGTTGATTAGCTTGAACTCCATTATTATCTTTATCTAAAGGAAGAGGAATTTGTAAATAAATATTATTTACTTTATTTTCCATAAACCCAACAACAGTACTCCTATAAGCAGCTTCTTCATCAGTTGTCATACCGGTTGGAGTAGTGTTATTTAAAAAATATCCATCTTGTTTAGGTATAAAAGCTGGTTGTGTAAATGGTGCCATTATAGAATAATTACCATCTTCATATTTAAATCTATAACTAAACCTTACAAATTTATCTTCTAAAAAATCAGGATCTCCATTAAATTTAGGATTATAATTTGGATTTTCAGTAAGACCAGGAGTATCAGCATTATAAGAAGTTGCTGAACCAGGGTTCATAGGATTACTAGCGTCTTCCATACTTGTTACCCATTGGTCTGTACCTGTTAAAGGAGAAGAAGTTCCTGGTGTTACATTTTCATTAAAACATAAAATACTTCCACTAGGAATATCTAAAATAGTTGTAGCTGGTGGGCTACCTGTACTTAGATTAGTTTTTAAAATTAAATTTGCCTCATTAGTAGTTGTATCAAAAACTTGTAAAACTGTATCAGTAGTAAATGCAGCTATTTGAGCTCCCGTACTTGGATTTAAAGCTGTTATTAAAGCTCCTACTAAAACTTTTGTATTTTGAGGACTAAAATCTTTAGCTAAACCTTCTCTATAATCAGATAATATTTTTATTTTATCAGATCCAGTAGTTGTTATTCCATCTGTAATAGCAGCACCTCCATTAGGCCACACAGGAACTACATTATTATTCCATGTAAAATATGGATTATAATTTTGTCCTTCTGGTTGAGTATCTTGTACATAAAAAGCCCCAGTTCTTTTTCTATATAACTGTATAGGTTGAAAAGGAGCATATGTAGCAACTGAAATTTGGTCTTCAGTAGTATAGTAGTTAGGAGTAGTAGCTCTTTCTACATTAATTCTACGAGGTTGGTTTCTATTATCTGTCCAAAATAATATTCCTTCTAATAAATTCACAGATAAAATAGGATGCGTAGTAGAAAAATTTAAAAATGCACCTTTAACAAGTTCAGTTGTTATTTTACTAGATATATTATGAACATAAATATAATTATTTGCACTAGGGGAATAATTTAATGCTTGTAAGTTATAATCATTAGATTTAGTTTGATCATAATCAGTTAAAAATATATAAATGTTATTATTAACCTCATCAGTGTATAAACCTATAGTAGTTAAATTACAATTACACCCACTTAAGGTTTTTAAATCAACCAACACTTGGTTACCTAATACATTTTCTAACGCTCCAACGTCGGCACCTTCTGATTTACTTACTTGTATATTAATTCCTTCACGATATTCACCATTTGGTAACAACCTAGCATCTAGGTCTTTATTCATTTTGGATTTAATAAAAGAATTTTTAGCTTCTGCCATTTATTTAAAATTTAAGCCATTTAGATTTACCCCTCATAATCTGTACAAATTCTTTAGATTTGATATTAGATAATCTTATTTTTGCGTTACGTAATTTTGCGCTTTTTTCTCTTCGTAAACGCTGAACAATATATTCAGGTTGATTTATTCTGCTAGCTAAAACAGCATGACTTATGTAAGCATAAACAGCTTCTTCAGCTAATTTAGGTACTCTCATATCTTTTTCATACGAAAGTCCATCAGATATATATTCTAAAACTATTATTTTATCTTTTAAATCACTTGAAAATCCAAACGTTCCGTTTCTTTCATTAATAGTAAACCAACCATTAATTTGAGAAGTTTCAGGTTGCATACCATATCTTTGACCATAACCATAAAACCAATTACCGTACCATCCATATAATCCATCTGCTATTAATCTTCCAGTAATATCATCTCTTATTTCTTGTAATAGTTCTGTATTTTGACTATCCCAACGTTCTTCTGTAATAGATGTACCAGTTAAATTTTGACCTAAATTATCTTGAGTAGGAATTCCTTCAGCATCTTGAATAGGTTTGGTATATGGATTTGTAGTTAGAGTTGTGGGATAAATTATATGAGTTATACCAACATCATCAACCCAAGACAAATTCACATAATTTACATAATCTTGAGGTATTGGAACACTTAAATGATAAGGAATGGTTAATTCTTGTGATTTTATACTTTTTAAAGTATCATAACTAAATTCTTGTAATGCTCTTTTAGTATGAAAAATAACATCGGTTCTTTTTACACTAGGAATAAGCTTTCCTTCTCCTACATATGCTACTAAAAAATTATTAACTAAATCTTCTACTTTAATATAAGCGTAGCTATTATAATTTTCTTGCGTAACTTTACCATAAGCATCTTTATTTCCAAATTGACCTCCAGTTTCTGTTAATAATTGAATAACTAAATATGTTCCTTCAGCTTGAGCTGGAAGTGTAAAAACATTCCTTAAAACACTATATGTTGTAGTATATTCAGTAAATGTTCCAGGATTCCCAGTTAAACTTGTATATAATCTAAAGTTATTTATATTATAATCTGGAGATGCAGGATCATAGCTACCAAATGTTATATCAGTATTAAATGTTGCAGTAAAAGTTGTTTGGTTTGCTGTTGCAACAAACATTTGAGCCCCTGCATAATATTGCGAATTTTTTTCGGTAATTAACCCTCCATCTGGTTTTGACATTGCTTATTATATTTTTTCGTTTTGTTCATTAACCGCAACTTGTTGTGCTGCACTTTCTATTATTTGAGGATCTTCAATTATTATTCCTGCATATTTTAGAATTTGTAATATAACATTTGTTTGTTCAGAATCATGAAGTTCAAAATTATTGGAACCAGTAGGCATTGTGCTTACATTATAAGGATCCTCATTATATGTATATTGACCTAATGTGCCCACTGTAAATCCCCATCTTGGAGGAATAGGCTTTCTAATATAATCTACTTTTATATCTCCTTGAGTTGTAATAGTTTCAGGTTGAACATAAAGTCTATTATTTTCAAAAAGATAAACGGGAAAAGTTTTGGAAGGTTTAGTAAGAGGAGATTTTTTAATTTGATAGAATTCAGTTCTATCGAGTCTTTGTATTTCAACTTCATCATTGTATATAACAGAACCTAATCTGTAAAAAACAACTTCTTGGCCAAATATATCTAACGCGGGAAGAGTCCAGTAAGATACGGTGTTATTTGTTCCTGATGGTGTTGTAGAAATATATACTGCGTCTCCAACAGTTTTAAATATATTCATTTTTTCATCAAGATTTTTTACTCTATCTGCATAATCAGTATCTGTTTGAGGTACTCTAATTAATTGATTTAAATCTTCAAAATATTTTTCAAATATTTCCAATTGAACTTGAGTTCCCAAACTATTAAATTCAGTTGGGGTAATATAACCTCTTTGCTCTTTATTCAATATAAGCAAAACAGTTTGATATACCGTATTTACATTTATAGCCATTTATGTTATATTATTATAATAAAGGAGGCAAAAAGCCTCCCTTATTAATTTATATTAAGAAAGTTTTTTTTCTATTGATTTGAAGACATCTAAGCCTTCATCTGTCTTAAAAAATTGAGCCATTGCTGAATATGGATGTTCATCAAAAGGAACCGTCATAAGTTTCTTTTGATTAGATGCCCACATAAAGGTTCTTTGATCTGAACTTAATTTTATAATTCCAGCTTCTGTAGCTTTTATTGCAAAATTTCGTAATTGTACATTTTCATCATTTGCTAAATCTAAGAACAGTTTAGCATTCTTTTTAGCAAATATTAATAAATCTCTTTTAATTTCTTTAGAACTCATCTCTGACACTTTAGATCCAGCTTCTACTCTTAAAATAGCTTCTGCTTGGTCAATATCAATAGTTCGCGCCATATTTAAAGCATCTATTTCTAATTCTAAATCTATTAAATCATCTTGAGCTTGTACAACTTCATCTACTTCTCTATATCTTTGTCCTTTTAAAGGATGATATAAAGATAATATTTTTTGTAATGCCTCTTGTTCTTTTTTTACTAACAAAGCTCCGTCTCTAAAAACAATATGTCCTAATGTAGCCTCTCCTTTTTGTTCATCTTTAAATGGAGAATTTTGATTAGTTGCATATCTAATTTCTCGTTGCTCTCTAGTTTTAGGATCATACCACAAAAGCGCGTGGCGAGATGTATGTCTAGATGGAATTTTATATGTTAAAGGTGTTTTATCACCTGTTAAAATATAAGTTCTATCTTTTACTTCCCAGCTATCTTTGGAAGTTATTTTTTCTTTTTTTGGTTGCATAACCTGTTTAGGTTCTTCTAAAACAACCTCTTCATTTTTTATTTTTTTTGCCATGATATAATATAATTAAATAGTTAAAGTAAAGATACGGAGCACCCGAAGATGCTCCATCTTTACTGATATTAAATCCCTTTTGGTTTCATAGGATTAAATACCTTTAAATAATACAAAGTTATTAGCAGCTTGAGTTACAAGACATCTTTCTGAAAGGAAGTTGACTTCCATTGCATCAAGATTAGAAGTGTAAGCACCTCCAGCTGATCCAGTTAACCAAGACTTCATACGTCTGTCTTCTGTTTGAGAAGCTCTATATCTAACGTGTAAGAATGGTCGTCTGATATTTGTACCTAAAATTTGATCGTAAACAGTAGAAGTACCAGCTGGTATCAATACACCTTCGATGGATTGAATTCCAGTAACAGCACCTCTTGTAGACGCATCATTTAAATATTTCCAGTCAGTCTTATAGAAATCATAAGATCCTCTTCTGAAACCGCTAAATCCAAGATTTAAAGCCATTTCTTCAGAATTTTCAAATAATCCATAAGCTGTACCTCCTTGAGCACCATAAGATACATTAGCAAGCATGTTATCAAATTCTAATGCTGTTGATCTTTGTAAGAACAACATATTTTCTTCAATAGCTCCTTGAGTATCTAAGTTTTTAAGTATCTGATCAAAATCATCTATACCAGATGCTCCAGCAAATCCAACTTCTACGTTACCTCTTGATGAGATAGCAGCAAAAAGACCTTCAGTACCTTTGAATCCTGATGCAGCAGCGTTATTTCCAGCTGATGCAGCAGCAATTTCACCTTCAACGCATACCATTTCTAGATAATCTTCAAATCTTAATCTTGTTTCAGATTCAGCTTTTAAATACCATAAATATCCAGTAGTTCCATCTTCGGTTGCAACTTCAACCCAACCAATTTGAGCCATATCAGAACCATTTATTGTGTAAACATTTCTGATGATGATTGGTGAATTATTATATTGCTGGAAAGCAGGAGTAATAGTTACTTGTGGTTGTACAGTATTGTTTAAAGCTAAAGCTCCAGCACCTGCATTAGATGTTGATGCGCCTTTAACAAATTCTGAACCATAAACAAATATTTTTACTGAAGTACCTAAACCACTTAAATCTGTAGTTAAATAAGGAGCAACAGTTACAGCACCACTTGTAGTGTTAGAAGCTACTACAACACATTTTGCTTCATTGCCACTATCATCTAAAACTACAATAGTTTGACCTGGAGATATTACATTTCTTGTAACACCAGGAGATGTAGCAGCGGGTACTGTAATGATAGACGGGTTAGCTTGATCGTTAACACAGTTATCATATGCTATATGTAATCTATTTTGCTCTGACCAAACAACTTGGTCTGAAGTCAGAGGCATTTCAGCACCTACCATACGTAAAAAACCTGATAGAGTTCTATTTCCATATCTCTCTACTTCTTGTTCATAAATTTCTGGTAGATATTGCTGAGCAAAATCATTTGTCCCATCTGTAAAAGATAGGTAATTACTGGCTAATAGCTGCTGATTAGGAGCAGGAACTATTGCGCCAAATTGTGGAGTTAATACACCCATAATTGATAATTATTTATTTTAATTAAACGTTTTCTTTTTTATTCTTAATTTTGAAGAATCAAGCCCACTAATTGCTTTTACTTTTAATCCACCTACAAATATTTCCCCTGAAGCAGTTTTACGTGGTTCAGTACTAATATTTTTAGATTTTGCTAATTGATCTTTAATTGCATCAGTTTTACCTTGCTCATAAAAATGATTAGCTATTGTATCAACATTTTGCGCTGCATATAAAGCTTTATGATAACCTTGTGTATCTTGTATTTCTCCTTCTTTATTAAGAAACTTCTTAATAAAATTGGATATATCACTTTGATTATCAGCAACAGTTGAAGGATCTTTTACTCCATATCTAAATTTTTTATCTCCTAATTTAAAATCAAAACCTTTGAAATCTTCGTTAAAAAGTGTTTTAGTTTTAGATATAAATCTTTCGTGTTTAGCTTGATTTGCTGCTTGGTCTTCGGTATAGCGATTGAAAAAGTCCATTGCCTTTTGTTGTTCTTGTGTAACTCCCGGTCTCAACTTGATCTCGGCATAATATTTACTTTTAAGATCTTCTAAAAAGTTTTTGGCTTTAGCTATCTCTTCTTTGTAAGCGAGTTTTTTCTTTTTAATATCTCGCTCCTCATCCACCTCTTCGTCATAGCTGAAAGAATCTTCAATTATAAAATTTCTTTCTTCAGCATTCAAATGAGGCTTAGCTTGTTTGTAATATTCATGTAATAATGCTTCATTATTTATTTTGCTATAATCAGCATTTAATCTAGCATAATCTTCAACAGTACCACCTGTTTCTTCCATGAATTTTACTAAATTTTCTATATTTTCAGGAAGTTTTTGTGTTTCTCCTTCCTGTTGTATTTCTTCTTGTTTCTGTGAGGCAATGGTAGTTTCAGTGCTTCCATCCATTCCTGTCTCGTTAGTGTTATCTTCTTCATCTGTAATTTCTTGCAATGGTGATTCTGACTGTGTTTCTACTTTTTCTTCTTGAGATTCAGAAACTTCATTGGACTTTGATACCGATTCGTCCACCTTAGCGCTATCTCCGGTTTGTTCGCCCACAGCCACTTCCTTTGTTTCTCCGACTTGAATGGCATCTTGTTCTTCTTTTTTAGGTTTACTTAAATCTACTTTAACTAAATCAGGTACTAATTTGTCATCACCTAATTGTTTAGGTCTAGTTACTTTTTTTATTTTAAAACTACCTTCTTCTTTAGTAGGTTTTTCTTTAGTAGCCTCAACTGTTTCTTTAGCTTCTTCTACTTTTTCTAATACTTTTTCTTTTATTGTTTCTTCTGTTTTTTTTGACATAATATAATAATATAAAATTAATTAATTTTTAAGATGGACTAAATTGCTCAAGTCCAAAACCATCTAAATTATCATTACCAGCAGATTCAAAATCTTTAGGTAATAAATCATTTTGTCTTTGGTCTATAAGTTCACTTTGTTGTGTGCCCTGTATTTTTACTCTTTGATCTTTACGATCTTCTATTGCCGCTTCTTTTTGTTGTTGTACTTGACCTTGTAATCTAGCTAATTCCATGTCATAATTAAACTCTTCGGCCATTAATTGTTTTTTAATCTCCGCTTCTCTTTCCATTTTAGCAATTTCAAACTGAGATTTTGCTTGTTCAATTTGAATTTCAGTTTCTGCTAATGCTTGATTTTTTTGTACTTCTGCTAACGCTGCTTTTTCGGCTGACTCAGCGTTTGCAGCAGCTTGTGCTTCAATATTTTCTAATTGTTGCGCTCTATCAAGTTCTTGTTTTTTCTTTTGTCTTGCTTTTAAACTTTGATTAGCAAGTTTTATATTTCTAATTTCTCTTAAATCAATAGCATCTTCAAGACTAATATTTTGTTGTTGAAGTGCCATTTGTATATTTTGTTCTAAATTAACTTTTTCTTCTTCTTCAGGTTCTAATTCTAAAAATATACCAAAATCATGTAAACTTAATTTTTTAATTTCATTAAGAGTATGAGTATTAAATGTATTGATACTTGTCATTAAACTTTGTTGAGTTAATGGAAATTGCAACATATCTGAAACTCTTAAACTAATATTTTCACAAACCCTTACGGTTAAATACATTAAAGATTGTAATATATGTTTTGTAGCTGTATTAGAGTTAGCGGCTGCTAATTTTTGTAAGCCCACTAATGAATCTTTTGCAGGTGTACTACCATCTCTTGCTTCATTTAATCCAGTGACATCTCTTATCATTTGTAAATAATATTGATAAGTTTGAATCATAGATTGAATCTTACCCATACCATTTGAAGTTTGTAATTCTTGTACTGGTACTTTTCCTCTATTTAATTCACCATCTTGTGTTAGAGATCTACCTACAATACTACCAGTTTGAAAATACATATTCAATGCTTCTGCTGGGTTATAATTTGTACCATTACCTAAATCAACTTCTGCTAAACCATCAACATCTAAATACACACCATCTGGTACCATTTTAGACAATACTTGTTGAAGTTTTAAATGCGTTAATTGAATCATATCAGCAAATCCAATAGTTTTTTCAACTATAGAATTAATACGACCTTGATACATACGAGGCGATGTAATAACATAATTCATGTTAACTTTAGTAGTATCACTGTAAGGTCTAGTCATATTTTCACTTAATTCCCATTTAAGTAAATTACCACCTAAACCTAGTACTTTTGCCCCACAATATAATACTTCTATTGATCTTGAAGCTCTTTCAAAATTATCATTTGGTGGAGGATTAAAAGTATCTGGTTTTTCTAATGTTTTTTCTAATCCTTGTTCAGTTTGTTTTATTTTAAAAACTTGATCTTGATATGTTTTATATTCAAAATATAATACTTGAACTTGATCTTGTGTTTCTTGTCCCCACCAAGTATTCTCTACATAAGAATTTCTGCCAGGATATTTTTGTATTTCTTCTAACTCACTATCAGTTAACCAAGGAAATTGTCTTTTAAGTTCTGATAATGACATATTTTTTACTTCTCCTACGTAATATATATCTTCAAAATTAGGATCATCTGTATATGAATAAACTATATTAGCAGGGTTTACATAATCAACAGTTATACCTTCTGATAAATTAAAATCAGTTTTAACACAACCCATTCCTAAAACAGTTAAATCATAAGCTAACCTTTTTTTAGTTTGATCATATTTATTATAATCTAAAATATTATTAATTGCTTCTTCTTCTGCAATTTCTATACTTTGTTTATAATTAAGTTGCATGTAAAGATCTAACTCATTTTCATCTTCAGGTAATGATTCTGGATCAGCTGATGAATAAAAATTTTTTCCAGTTAATTGATTTAATTGTTCTATTTCAGCTCTGTTTTGAATATCTCTTAAAGCATTAGATGCATAATTAGTTCTTTGTTTAGTTGCAAAAGGATCTGTTGCATAAGATTTTATTTCATAACCTTTGTCAGTCATTCCATTTACTACTATATCTACAAATTTTGATAAAATTGGAACAGGTTTCCAATCTAAATTAAGATAAGATAAATCTCCGTTTATAGCTAATTCGTCTTTATATTTTTGCACAGGTTGTTCTCCTCTAGCGTATAATCTTAATCTATTAAAATTTTGAAAGTTACTTATAAAACGGTTTTGTCCGCTGGAGTTTCTAAACCATTCATGCTCAATAGCTTGAGCTACTTGTAGTCCATACTCTCTAGATTTTTTCTCTTCTTCAGGTACCACCTGATCAGGGAAAGAACTATTATAGTTAATCTTAACCATCTAATTTAGTATTTTTGAATTTACTCCTTTATTATCGTATTTTTTAAAACCTAAAGGCACAGTTGTTAATTTTCTTTCCGCCACTGGTCTATATCTATTTTTATTACACGCCATTATTGCTAAACCAGAGCTTATAGATGCATCATGTAATGTTCTGTTGTTAATATTAAATTTTGCCCAATCTTCTAAGGTTCTTTGAAAATATAAATCTCCGTAATTCTCGCCGTTATATCCTATAAAATTTTCTATATAATCTTCTATAGCAGCAGCATGAGCTTGTTTTATATCTTCACTCGAATTAGGTATACCCCCTATTTCTCTTTCTGCTACAGATAATTTATTATAAATTTTATCAGGTCGGTTCATAGAATAACCTCTATAACCTCTTCGTTTTAAATAATATAATAATCGTGGTTTATTATTTTCTGCAAGTAATGGCATTCCATAAAAAACTAAAGCCATTAAAACATCTTCAAAAAATATTTCTGCAGTTTGTGGTCTAGCTATATATTCTAAAAAAAATGTGTTAGGAGGAACGTCCTCCATAGTGAATTTAGTTAAACCATGTAAAGATCCTTTAGAACCTCTACCATCTACGGTTCCGGAAATATCGTAAGGATCGCAACCAAAAGCACCACAATCACTGTTGCCAGGATATCGTATTCCATTTTTAATATTATGTCTATTTTGTAAATGAACTGGTGGAATCCATGATATAAAAAATCTTCCGTTATTATTAGGAACGAACAATACTCTACTATCTTTTATTCCATTTTCCCATTGAAAATTTCCTTGGGTAATTATATTGGTATTTTTTAAATCTTCATTATAATCTATTTGCTCATAGATTTTTGTTAAATTAAATAAAGACTGTTTAGCCTCATCTCTAAAAGCATGTTTTTCAGTTCTTGGAAATTGTCTATAAAATTCATTTAAACTATCTTGATCTTCTTTTAAACCTTCGACTTCGTTTTCCCAGTGGGAAATAACTCCGATGTTAATTTCGGATCCATCAATGCTTTTGACGGCTTTTTTTGGAGTTTCGAATACAGGTACCCCATGAGTATCAATGTATCCTTCGTAGTTCCACTCCATAGGTATGAACAAACTATATAATCCTGAATTAGTCTGTCCGTTGCGGTTTCTTTTTGTAACATCTGAAGCATCATATAGTTTTTTAAAATTACTACCTCCTTTATCTAAAGCATTAGAGGTAGATCCCATCAGACATTTTCCAACTATTCTACTACCTAATCTTAACGTTGTTTTCGTGACCCTCCAGTTGTTGAGGATATTATCGGGCCTCTCCCATTTCCCCGATTCATCGTGCGCGAGGAGTTGGAGTTTCTCCCCATCATAGGAGTTGTCACCGGTATTCTTCCAATCGATGGTTGTGTCCAAGCCCTGGAGTTCCTCTTCAATGGTTGTGTGATTTTCCAGTTTTTTTCTGGTAAGTTTCGAGGCAGGGACTCTATATGCGAGCTCGGTCTTGGGGCGGTCCATACCGTCCTGGATTGGTTTGAAAAAGAAGGGATAGTTAACTGATATTGGTACCACTTTGTCAGTAAACATCTTTTTCGCATCAGCTCCAGTTTTAGATAATATTCCATATCGTGAATCTGAGGATATAGTGGCCTGGTGTACCA
>Ga0310344_10000329_pt1 | contig 37830 bp, 28 predicted proteins | sample HC15DNA20200_MG_FD_203801 | JGI IMG/M metagenome (GOLD analysis project Ga0310344, IMG submission 203801) | Marine microbial communities from station ALOHA, North Pacific Subtropical Gyre - HC15-DNA-20-200_MG | ecosystem: Environmental > Aquatic > Marine > Oceanic | place: Pacific Ocean: North...
TCCTCTTTTTGGCCCGTCAAGAAACGGTTTCTCTCGCGCAGTTCTTCATGCTCTTCGATGGCACCCAGGTTAACTTCCCCTACAGATTCAACTTTGCGTCGGACGTCTTCGAGCTCCTTTTTTCGCGTAGAACTATCTTGCCGCAGAAGTTCGGCGTTCTTTTCCGCCTCTCGACGATCAAGCCCCTCTTCAGACTCCGCGTCCGACCCTTCTGGACTCTCTTCGAGTTCAATACCGACACCGATTTGACCCACATTTGAAAAATTTGGAGGCATCCATTGAGCGAGTTCAAGATGCCAACGGTCGCGAATCCCTATTTCCAAATGATCTAAACGCAGCTGATTTTCTTGAGCTTCCAGCTGCGACTTTTGAAGTTCTTCCCTCTTGGAATTTACGGCCTGTCGATCCGCTCGGGCCTGCTCTTCAAGTGCCCTGACCTCGGCAGCTGAACCCTCAAATGCCTCCCGTTTGTCTTCGGATTCCCTTCGAGCGGCTTCTTCCGCGGAAAGTTGACCAGTAAGAGCTCCTTCGCATTCCCCGATCTCCTTGGCTAACTCTTCTCTTCTCAAATTCGCCAAGCGGACATCCTCGTCGCGCTGCTCAATCCATCGACTTAATTCGTCGACGCCATTCTGAGTAACTGAAAGGGTTCCTTCCACTCGCTGTTTGATATCAAACCTGTTTCTCTGCTGAACTCTAGATTCTGTGACGATAGAGTTCATCCTGCCAAGTTCACGCGAAGCACTGCCTATCTGAACACCCAGCTTATCTAGCTCATTTTGCCTTGCTGAACGCTCTTGGCGTGTAGTAAAAAGAACGGCCTCGAGGTCACGACTTTCTTGTTCATTCCCCTCTAGTTCCGACAGAAGAGATGCACGAGCCGCCACATGGTCCTCCTGAGCTTCTCCAATAGCCTTGAGCTGATCCCTTGATTGCTCCAGATCCTTTTCGTGACTCGCAACCGCTAAAGCGGCCGTGTGGTGGCGGTTCCGAAGGTTTTCAACTTGGTCTGCAATCGAGGCGGCCTCATGCTCCGCCTCCTCCAAAGCAGACTCACAAACACTTACTTCTCTATCTAGTTCTTCAAGTTCGATTTCGAGGTCGCGGACTTCACCTACTCGGGCAAGAACTCCCGATTCGCCACCGTCACCGCCTCCCCGAATCACTCCATCCTCTGAGAGGATATCCCCACCGGGGGTCACAAAAGTGCATGGTGGGCTCGCACCGTAGGCCTTCACGGGCTCCTCTAGGGATTCGACACAACTCACGCCTTGAAGCAAGCGACTGACAAGCGCCTCATTTCCAGGTTTGGCCCTCACCTTCTCGAACAAGGAAACGCCCATGGGAACAGAGGCTGGCACCGTTCCTGCGTGAGCATCTTTGAGGACGAAAACTCCTCGGCCTGCTTTTGCCACATTCAAGGCATCCATCGCATTCAACGCTCGCTCACCGTTTTCTATTACTACGGCTTCATCTGCACCTGACAGGATTACTTCTACCGCACGTTCAAACCCATGATCAATTTCGAGAACATCTCTCAACAGACCCTTTAGACCAAAGCGTGCCGACTGTTCATCATTTAAAAGGAACCGTGCAGCACTTCCTAGATCCTCACGACGTTGGATTAGCTCAGACAGCGATTGAAGACGGGAACGCTTGGTTTCTCTTAATTCTCTTTTCTCACGCAATTTCACACTCAAATCACGGATTCGTTCTCCAGTTGTATTTTGTCTAATCGACAAATCCCTAGATCGATGCATAAGAGAGTCTCGTTCCGAAAGTAAGTTTCTTAAACCGGTTTCCAATGTCTTTTGATTGCCGTCTATACGTCGTTTTTCATTCTGGTGTACTTCGTACCGCTCATCTGAACTACGAACTCTGCGATCTATTTCGTCACGGCGATCGACCAGACTCACCACTCTATCCTCTGACCTGGCGATCAAAGTGAGGTGATCTACTAACACTCGGTTTACTTCTTCACGGTGAGTCTCAACAGTCCTAAGCCTTGACTCAGCATCTTTCGCTTCAAATTCAGCCGTCTTAATGGCCTTTTCATCTTGGTCCAATGCTGCCAAAATTGACCTCAACTCGTCTGCCTGACGGTCGAGGTTTTCGTTCGCCTCCTCGAGCTGCGAGCCTAGGGTAGTGGACTCTCTTTTTCGAGATTCTATGGATTCAGCCAGCGAAGCCCTCTCACGCCTTCCGTAACTAATCCGTCCCTCCAATTCTTTTATCTCTGCGCGCAGACCGAAGAGTTTCTCGGACTCCGTCATCACGGTGCGCTCCCGTTCCTCCAGATCGATCCGATGTTGTTCAAGGGAGGCCTCTTTCTTGCTCAACTGTGCCTCAAACCCAGATAATGAATCGGATAGTCCCCGGCTTTTTTGACTAAGCCTCTCAATCAACTCGATAAGATCGTCCCGCTCTTCTTTGGCAATCGATACGTCCAGCAAGCGCTGCGTCTCTCTCAACCGCTTATATCTGGCCGCCTTTTTCGCCTGGCGTTCGAGAGAAGAAATCTGGCGCTTTATCTCCCCGAGAACATCGGAAACTCTCAGTAAGTTTTGCTCGGTGGCTTCAAGCTTGCGTTCTGCCTCCCTCCTTCTAGCTTTGTACTTACTGATACCAGCAGCTTCCTCTATTAAAATCCGACGTTCTTCAGGGCGAGCAGAAACAATCTCAGCTATTCGGCCTTGCTCCACAATCGCATAACCTCGTGTACCAATTCCGGTGTCGCGAAAAAAATCAAGCACGTCACGAAGGCGACATGGAACCTTGTTAATTTGAAACTCGGAGTCACCCGAACGATATAAACGACGCGTAATCTCAATTTCTTGGAATGTAGAAAATGCTAAGGGAGCGGAGCCATCGCTATTGTCAAATGTGATTACGACCTCAGCCATACCTACTGGAGCCCTTTGCTCAGAGCCCGCGAAGATCACGTCCTCCATGCCTTTTCCACGGAGTCTACGTGGCGACTGCTCTCCCATCCCCCACCGAAAGGCATCAACTACATTCGACTTTCCACAGCCGTTCGGACCCACAATGGCCGTGATTCCCTGCTCAAATCCAAAAATGACCCTGTCGACAAAGCTTTTGAAGCCAAAAACTTCTAGCGATTTTACGTGCAAAACGACCCCCTACGGGTTCGGTAAAAGTCCCTTTGCGCAGTATTCCGGGACTACGGCTCAGGACGAATTCTACGGGGAATGTTTCTGGGGGTACGAGGAGATTAAACAACTCTCTAAGGCATGACGCAAGCGCTGAGGACAACTTAGCTTCAACTAAAGCCTGAAGCAGTGTTTTAAGTCATTAATTTACCGCTTTTGAGGGCGTTGGGAGGAGTATTGTAACCTATAAAGACGTTCATATATACCGCATCCCGCCAAGAGTTCTCGATGGGATCCGCTTTCTCGTATCTTTCCTCGCTGCAATACATGAATCTGGTCGCAGTCTTCAATGGTAGAAAGTCGGTGCGCGATCACAAGAGACGTCTTACCAGTAAGGAGATTCTGAATCCCCTCCTGGACAAATTCCTCGGTAGCAGAATCAACGGAACTAGTCGCTTCGTCTAAAACCAATATCTCGGCTCCGTGTGCAAGTGCCCTTGCGAAGGAAAGCAGCTGTCGCTCGCCGGCAGAAAAATTCGAACCTCTTTCTCTAACCTCACAATTCAAGAAGTTGGAATCCTCACCCAGGAACCTTTGAAGACCTATGGCATCCGCCGCCTCTCGAATGGTTTCGTCCGAAACATCTGATCGTCCCAGCCTTATATTGTCTAGGACAGTACCACTAAAAAGAAAGACATCTTGGAGTACCGTCGCAACACTTCGCCTTAGCACCATTTGAGGCATATCACGAACATCTACTCCGTCTATCAAAATACGACCCCTCTCGACGTCATACAACCGCGTGAGCAGCTTAATAATTGTCGTTTTCCCGGCTCCAGTTGCACCAACAAACGCCACCCTTTCTCCAGGCGCAACCCGAAAACTTACATCCCTTAGAATCCACTCAGTCCCAGCGTCGTAACGAAACCAAACGTTCTCAAAAACCACTTCACCCCTAGAGGGTTGGAGCTTTTGGCCGACCCGAAGCGGCAATTCTCGCGGATCCATTATTTCGGGCTCGGTATCCAAAATCTGAAAAACGCGTTCGCAGCTTGCCATTGAAGATTGCATTACGGCGTATTTGGCGGAAAGATCTCGGAGAGGCATGAAAAAGAGGCGCATTCCTTCAATGAAAAAATAAATAGTTCCAGCCGAAGCAATATCGGTAGCCTGTGCGATTACAACTGCCATTGTTATTTGGCTTGCCAACTCAACTACGGAGAACAAGGCCGCATCGTACCGTATCGATTCAAACCATGCGTCACGGTGACTTGCGTTCAACAACCTGAAATCTCTCGCGTTACGATCTTCCCTGGAAAACAACTGTATTATTTTCATGCCAGTAATACATTCCTGAACGAATGTGTTAATTCTAGCGATACGAACTCTAACCAGACGGTAGGCTTCCCTAACTTTGAAGCGGAAAATTGTAGCCGCTACAGAGAGGACGGGGACAACGCAAAAAGTTAAAAGTGCTAGCTTAGGATCCTGAGAAACCAGCAAACCCGCAATTCCAAACATGATCAAAAGATCTGTGATAAATGCGATTATCCCCTGACTAAACATTTCTGCGACATTCTCTATGTCGTTGGTAGTTCGAGTTACCAAGCGACCTATCGGATATCTGTCAAAAAATCCCAGGTGAAGTTTTTGCACGTGGTCGAAAACTACACCTCTCAAATCTCTCATCGCTGCTTGTCCGGTCGTTGCCATCAGAACCAGGCGTAAGAAATCAAGACCAGCATGAATCGCTATCGCAAAAACGTAGAGACCGGCGATCCACAAAAGAGAATCCCAGCCCACCGGAGGAGCAAACAATTGATCCATAGGACCAAGGCTTAAATCCTGTGACCCAAAGACATGGTCCAATCCATTCTTTACTATAAAGACAGGAGCGAGCATGAACACGAATAACGGTATAACCAGAAGAAGGGTTACAATGACTTGCCACCTATAGGGACGAACATAAGGCCATAAACGGGCCACCAAACGGCTATCGTAAGCCTTTCCTAGCGATTCCTCTTCATGAAGGACGTCTCCGTCGCCCTCGCGGGTATGACTAGCCATCAGAAACCTCTCCGCCGGCTCCATCTAGCAATTGAATTTCATCCTCGAGCGCCTGCGCCCGTACCATGCGGCTATACCACCCACCTCCGGCAGCCAGTTCATCGTGAACACCTTGCTCCGAAATAGCGCCATCTATTAGTACAATAATTTGATCCGCATCTTTTAATGAAGACACGCGATGACTTACCACAATGACCGTTTTCCCTTTGTACAAAGAACCAAGTTCTCCCTGTATGGCAGATTCAGTTTGCGAATCTACGGCCGAAAGTGTGTCATCCAAAATTAAGATTGGACGCCGCAGCGCTAAAGCTCTAGCCAAAGCCGTACGTTGTCTTTGACCACCTGACAACATCACTCCTCTTTCACCAACGACCGTTGCGAAGCGACGAGGAAGTTCATCAATGTCACCCATTAGGCGAGCAGCGCTCGCCGCCCGAGAGATTTCCTCCATCCCAGAGCTTGGACTTCCGTAAGAGATATTATCTGCGACTGACATCGAAAACAGAAACGGATCTTGTGGAACCATTGCAATATTTTTGCGTAGGTCTGACAAGTCCCATTCATTCAAGTCGACTCCATCAAGGCTAACCATACCGTCTGAAACTTTAAAAAGCCTTGGAATCAGAGACACCAAAGTGGTCTTCCCTGATCCCACTGGACCCGTTATACCAAGCACACTTCCAGCCGGAACATCGAGGTTGATGTCCTTCAACACAAGACTTTTCGCTTCTCCTGTATACGAAAAATTCAAATTTTGGAACGCTATCTCGCCAGAAAAAGCAGCCGGAGACGAGGCTCCTATTCGACTCTTTATACTGGGCTCCGTATCCAAAACCTCCTGAATACGCTCTATCGATGCAGTGCCCCTTTGCACAATGGCAAAAACCCATCCAATTATTACCGTTGGAAAAGTGAGTTGATGAATATATAAAGCAAATACAAAAAACTCAGCCACGTCCATTTGCCCACCCTGGACAGCTCGGCCGCCAAACCAGAGCACTATCCACATCGTCAAGCCGGGTAGAAGCCTAGCCATAGTTGGAATGGCGCTGCTCACTCTGACCAAACGGATATGACGTCGATAGAGACTTTCTGTCGCGCTCTCAAACTTTCTCTGCGTCGCTCCCTCCATTGCATATGCTTTGACAAGTGCGATTCCAGAGATTGATTCCTGAACCTGATTCGATAGTCGTCCAAGACCTTCTTGCACTGCCAAATTAGCTGCATGGTTGACGCGGCCAAATCCTCGTGCAAGCAAAATAAATAGAGGAAAAGGTGTTAACGAGAGTAAGGTGAGTGTCGGGTTAAGCGAAATCATCACCGCTATGGAGGCCAAGTAAAGGAAAGGGGCCTGTAAGATATTGACTATCCCAACCCCCAACATCAGCCTAATCGAGTTTAGATCATTGACGCACCTGCTCATCAGGTCGCCTGTAGGCCAATCGAAATAGAAAGCTTGGGGTAGTTTTTGTAAGTGTACGAAGAGATCGTTTCGAAGTTCATATTCGATACTTCTTGCCGTATTAAACAAAAAGGTTCTTGAGAAAAAACGTACACATGCTGAAGCCAACGCAACCAAGACGAACCAGGCGACTCTACCGAGAATGACTTCTGTCCCTAGGCCCTGTAAAACCGCGGAAAGTGCCCAGCCAAAAAGAGGAGGGCCTGCCGCAAAAAGAGCGACATAGAGGATCACCGATCCTGCACCCAAAATATATTCACGTTGGTGGTTCGCAAAATACGGGCGAAGATATGCTAGGGCTCCGCGAGCACCACGCTGACTCAAATCTATTTCTCCACAAAACGACGGATGAGTTTTCTTCTCGAACCGCTCATGTCGAGTACCACTTCGCGATCCGATCCCGATCCAATTCGAGCCACCAAGCTATAAGCGCCAAAAAGTTTCGGAAACTAGTCTTCAACACCCCCCGATCTAGGTAGCGTCGCGACGAGGTAGTTATCTTAGGCGACAGTAGCACGAACTTCCCGGCCAACTTGATTTGACGCACCAGATCCAGATCTTCCATTATGGGCGCGAGTGGAAACCCTCCAGCCGATTCCAAAACCGAACGTCTTGCAAAAATCGCCTGATCGCCATAGGGCAGTCGGAACAAAGCCGTTCTGAGTTTTACACCCCACTCAACGCAAGCCAGGGCTACTCCCTTTTTATCAAAAGAAAACGAGAAAGCTCCACCACTCACAGCTGGGTCCCTTAGTGAATTTTTAACACCGTCTTGCCAGTTCTGGGGAAGAATGGTGTCCGCATGAAGAAAAAGGACCACCGGAGCAACTGACGCTCTAAACCCTGTATCGCACTGAGTAGACCTTCCGGGGGGCGACGTGATAACCCGGGCTCCTGCCCGGGCAGCAGTTGCCGATGTCCCATCACCGCTGCCACCATCCACGACTAAAACCTCTACTCCGACCCCGCGGGCACTGAAGATGGCGTCATACACGCGATCATTTTCGCAAAGGCTCGGAATTATTACGACAATTTCCACAAAATCAGCGTAGCGGAGAGGCCTCGTCACTGCTTCAATGACCTTATGTTTGACATACCTTGTCGTTCTCTACTATCACGGGTGAGCGAATAAAACAAAAACCTTAAACTTACTGGTCTCCTGAATAGGAGCTCTTGAAAGCGAAGTTTCCTTGACCGAAAAAATCACAAGCGCGCCGGCATATAAAGATGCGGGAGTTGATCTCGAGCATGATGAAGATTTCGTTGACGAAGTTAAAGAAATTGCCCGCGGCACATTTCGCGCGGAAGTCCTTTCATCCATTGGCGGATTCGCGGGACTCTTTAAAGCCCCAGAAAAATATTCGGATCCCGTATTCGTAGCTGGAACCGACGGGGTCGGCACAAAACTGAAAATTGCAGCTCAGCAATCTCGGTTCGATACTGTAGGTATAGATTGTGTTGCAATGGTAGTAAACGACCTAATCGTTCAAGGTGCGGAGCCCTTGGTCTTCCTGGACTATCTAGCTATCGGAGAACATAAACGAGAATTAACCAAACAAGCGTTATCTGGAATTGCTGAAGGCTGCCGGCGGGCTGGATGCGCGTTACTAGGTGGCGAAACTGCAACCATGCCTGGTGTCTATGCGGATGGGGAACTGGAAATAGTCGGCTTTGGAGTAGGAGTTGTCGAGCGAGCCAAGATAATTGATGGAACCGCGATTCGAAGGGGAGACCGATTGATCGGGCTCGCATCTAACGGTCTCCATAGCAACGGATTCTCATTGGTTAGAAACGTCATCGATCGAGGAATCGCCAGTGGTCGATTTGACATGAAGACTGTACTACCTGAGTTGAACACAACACTAGCCGCCGCATTGATGGCTCCCACTCGGATTTATGTAAAGCCCGTTCTAAACCTTTTAAGAGACTTTGACATTCACGGGCTATCCCATATTACTGGGGGCGGTTTTCCCGGAAATATTCCTCGCGTCATCCCGAGGGGCTTGTGCGCAAAAGTACGGACGAGCACATGGTCGAGACCGCCAATTTTCGATTTTCTAGCTGAGAACGGGGATATCTCGAATTCTGAAATGCTTCGCGTTTTTAATTGCGGAATAGGTATGGTGCTTGTAGTTGCAGAAGACGAGGCCGAGGAGATTATCTTACGACTTAATGGAATGAGCGAACGAGCATATGAGATTGGTAAAATTGAAAAAAGAGGAACAAGCGATCCCTCACTGGTCCTGGAAGACTAGCTCTTCGAACCAGAACACAAGATCAGCGAAAGTTCATTTTGGATTTTAGAAACCGTGCGTAAGATTGACCTCACCTCAAAAGGAAAAGGAATTAATGCTCGACGCTGGGACGTGGTCGTACTCGGTAGTGCCCGGCCCGGTCTTTTCGCGGCCGCTCGGTTCACGACGCTGGGTCTCCGAGTACTTGTCTTAGAGGAGAAAACCCCAGCTACAGATGACGCGCTAATTCAAGAGCCGTTTTTCTTTGGTAGCCCTAATGGCTCACCTTTAGACAAGGCTCTGACAGCATGCGGCATTGGCCGTCTGGAGCGACGGGGACTCGAAAACACAGAATTGACTTACCAAGTAATCACGAAAAAGGCTCGTATAGATGTGGGGAAGCCCATGCGTTGCGCCAGCGATTGGGTGGCATACGGGATTTCAGAAAGAGAAGAGTCTGAAGAACTAGTTAGAGAGCTAGATATCGCTGGTCGAGCAGAAGCAGAGGCCCTCACAACACAGAATATAGTCAGGGCAGCTCGAAGAGGCACGCCCTCAAGGTTTAAACCTTCTACGGGAATCCGAGGGCTTCCCTCAACAGTACGAAACGTCGGGGTAGAACTCGAAAGATTCTTCCAGGCTCAATTAGAAATCTTTGCGACCGACCCTGCAACCCTTGCCCCCGAGATCAAATCCCGAATTTTAGGCAGGGCACTCTCGACCGGTGGTTACTTTAATATTCCAGGAGTTAGCCTCATTGAAATGGTCCGAAAAAGGATATCTAAAGTACTTGGGGAGTTCCGCGAGGCAAAAGGACCATTTGAATTAGTGAGCGCAGCTGGCCATCCGGGAATACTTCTTAAGGAGCGTGACGAGGCATTATTGGGAAGAGTCCTATTGATAAACACTCCTGCTGGACACCTCGGCAGGTGCCTCAAGGCCTGGGACCTGCCCGTTCCAAAAGTACTAGCAGAAAAACCTCTGGCTTATTTCCGCTACCACACCCTTAACTTCCATGTCCCTAAGGAGAGAATTCCGGAAGCAATGCACCCGAGAGCGATTCTCGATTCACGAAGGCTTCCAAGAGCTGTAGCTATTTCTGTTTTTCCATCGAAAGAAAATGATAAATACGTGGATTTGACGGCTCAACTGTTAACCAGAATGGACGCAGATGTTCAAAATATCTCAATTGTTGTTGAAGAGGAAATCCAAAGATTCTTCTCATTCTCCGGCAAGAAGCTCGAATCTGTAGGACACAAGACCCAAAATGTTTGGGACCGCCCATTCGATATTGAAACTGAACGAAATCAACAAAACTGGCCAAATCCAATCCAAATTCGGGTGCAACGGAGACAACCAATCTACGCTCTGCCTACCCACGGCTTGGATGGCCTAGGAGCGGAAGGAGAAGCTGTGCTCGGTTGGAGGACAGCTGAGGCTATTGCGCCGCGGCCTTAGGGCTCTTCAAGTCTATTCCTTCCTAACCTCGGCGATTCACTCGACGCCAGCTAACCTCTATGAAGATGACAGACAAACCTCTAGCAGGAACACGCTCTTCGCTGTCCCGAGCAACAAGTGAAACCGGATGGCGATTAGCCAAATACCTCAGGCCATACCTGATCCTTCTTCTGGTATCCATACTCTGCGCGTTGTCTTACGCCGGTGCTCGTGCCGGCAGAGCATACCTAGCAAAACCTCTGCTGGACGACGTTGTTCTCCAAAACCAAGATGATACGAATACTTCTTCTAGCCTTTCTTGGGTCAGAGACTTACTTCCCACAAAAAAACTCGAGAGCGGCAAAAAGCCATCCGAGGAGACCTTTGACCGAGGAATGTTTGGAGAACAAGCTAAAGAGAACTTTCTTGATGTAGTAGTGGCCGCCCTCCTTGCGGTATTAATAATACCTCTATCTCATTTTGGTCAGAGCTACGTGTCCCAGTACATACTCGGTAGAGTCTTGGTAGACCTACAACAGAATCTTTGCCAAAGGCTCTTAAATCTTCCTTTAGCTTTCCACCAGAGCATGACACGTGGCGAACGACTTTCTCGCACTACTAACGATGCGACCAGGGCACACGTTGCGCTCGAGCTTCTATGTGGTGACGTACTGCAGGGCGCTTTCTCGATACTTGTAGGTGGTGCGATCCTCCTCTCAATCTCATGGCAACTTAGTTTATTGATTTTGATAACCGTACCAATCGTAACCGGAGTGATTGCCTATTTTGGAACAAGAGTTCGACGTTATGCAAAAAGACGTCAGGAAAGTTTCGGGGTGATTACTCAACGATTGGTAGAAATTCTCTCAAACATAAAAGTCATCAAATCCTTCGGTGCACAAACAACAGAAGCCTCGTCCTTTCGTGCGCACAATGAAAAACTATTCAGAAGGAGCATGAAGGTTGTTTTAACCAGAGCTCTTTCAAGAACCGTGGTTGAGGGAGTAAATAACTTTGTAGGTGTAGGCGTTCTAGTTATTGGCGCCATTATCGTATACCGCGGCTGGTGGGCTCTGACGCCTGGATCATTAGCGGCCTTTGTTATGGTGATGGGAAGCGTCTACAAGCCAGTCAAAGACCTTACAAAAGGCTGGAACGGACTTATGGACTCACTGCCAGCTGCAGAACGTTTTTTTGAACTTCTGGATCAGGAGCCTGAAACACCCGACCCTGCGGACGCCCAGGACTTTTCTCTTGAGAAAGAACTGATTGTTTCAAATCTATTCTTCACATACCGTGACGAAAACTCTGAAGATACTTCGGTTCTCCAAGGAGTAACTTTCTCTGCGTCAGCTGGGTCTTTAGTTGCGATTGTCGGAAAAACTGGCGCCGGCAAAACGACTCTAGTCGACCTTTTGGTGCGTTTCTACGACCCCGAAAGTGGAAACATTACGGTCGATGGTATGGATTTAAGGAAGATCAAGCGTCGTTCACTTACACAGAATATCGCGGTGGTGTCTCAAGAGCCTCTCCTCTTCGAGGGAAGCATCAGAGACAATATCAAGTATGGAAATCCCTTGGCCGATGATTTCGCAATCGAAAAGGCAGCCAAGGCGGCCTACGTAACAGAATTCTCAAGCCGACTGAAGAATGGTCTGGATACATTAGTAGGAGAAGAAGGAGAAAGGCTCTCTGGGGGTCAACGCCAGCGAATTACAATTGCGAGAGCTCTCTTGAAAGACCCAGCCCTTCTTGTTTTGGATGAAGCTACAAGTGCACTAGATTCTGAGAGCGAAAGCTATGTCCAAAATGCACTCGAAGAACTTATTGCAGGAAGAACGGTCTTTGTAATCGCTCATCGCCTGTCTACCATAAGGCATGCAACAAAAATAATAGTTTTGGAACAAGGTCGAATTGTAGATTCCGGAACACACATAGAGCTTTCTCGAAGAGCAGGACTATACAGAGAGCTTTTATCGTTACAAACAGGAATACCTGAAGTAGTCGAAGACTAACCTGTTTGCATTGTTCTGTGATAAAGCCCTTCGACATCTTCTGAAAATCGCTTGATCTGAAAACGATTCTTCGCATCAACTCTCGCGGCTCTCGCCATTGTCGCCCTAAGATTCGTTTCGGAAATGAGAAGTTTCCAGCTTTCCGCAAGGGCCTTAGGTGACTCACTGCTCAAAATACCCGTTTTTCCGTCCAGAACTATCTCAGGAAGGGAGCCTCGACGAGTTGCAACCACGGGAATCCCCATTGAAAGGGCTTCGATAACAGCCCGGCAGGTTCCATCACTACCCGGAACGAGAAACGTAAAAACATCGATGCAACGTATTACATCTAAGTAGTCTGCGGTTCTATACCCGGCAAATACAACGCGATCGGATATACCAAGTTCGCGAGCTGGATCTTCTGCGACTTCCTTCCTATTCGTGCCTCTCCCAATTATTAAGAGCCTGGCCTCGGGATCGCTTTCGAACAAATGCTTTGCAGCCTTCAAAAGGAGTGGAAATCGACGCCGGCGTTGACCTCGCGCCACGATACCTACTATGCGATTGCTTGTAGTCAAACCTAGCGAGTTCAGTACTTCTATTTTTTTAGGAGCCGGACAATAACGCTCGGTGTCGATTGCACCTAAAATTCCTGCGACAGGGCCACTGCAAATTCCCTCATTGAACCGTGCGAAGAAAGGTGAAACACAAATTAATCCGTCGCAACCAAGACCAAATAACGCGTAATTATGTGGTAACCGCGCAATCGCCTCACCTGCCTTATAACTTCTTACCAACCGAGCCTTTCGTGTTTTAGATAATATCCCCAGTGCCCTCCACGCTAAAATGTGATCTCTCGTGTGCCACGTATGAACTACATTAATGTCGTTCTGCAATACCAAATCACGTACAGCCTGAATCTCTTTTCGATCAGACCAAATTCTAGTTCCATGGTCATAGCGAAGTTTTAAATCCAGAGGAAACCCGGCGTTCTTCGCTTCCTCCTCCAAACTTCGCACCGATGAATCAGGCGGGGCAGGAGCCGCCAATAAAACTCGATGACCCCGATCCTTCAATCCTCGCGCAAGTCGAATCATGGGTTCGGCGGGGCCAGTCCATTTCCAGTCACTGGTCATCAGCAGTACATTCACAACTGTCTCTCCATTGAAACCATCTTATTAGGATTCACAGACGGGGCGCCCGTTTCTCTTGAGACAGTCTTGACTCCCACAGTTTTGCGTACTTAAGGAACACGTGAAAGGAACTCACCACTGCAATAATTAAACCAGGAAACCCATCCCGAAAGCCTTGCTTAAGAAAATATGCGCGAATAAATCTTAAAAACGGTCGAACCAGGAGGTCCGAAACATAAACGTTACGTTCTTTCTGAATCATAGAATCTCGAGCCATATCGCTAAATCGCTGCACCCTTTCCACCTGATCCGAGAGGTCTCTATAGCTATAATGTAAAATCGGTTCCCTAAGGCGACCAACCTCTCCGTCAACACTAAATCTTCCGTGAGGGTTAGAGCCTTTCATTACCGTCCTGGAACGACGAAAAAGGCGTATCGGATGATCTGGATAAAAATCGCCATGGCGAATCCATTTACCCAAATGCCAAGTAACTCTCTCAATATAAAACCCCGACAATTCATCGCTTTGATTTTCGAGAGCGTTTTGAATCTCGCCTCTAAGGTCAACACCGACCTCCTCATCAGCGTCAAGAGAAAGAACCCATTCGTGACAAGCTTGTGAAACCGCGAAGCTCTTCTGTTCGATATCTCCCTCATATTTGTGGATAACTACCTTAACACCCAATTTGCGCGCGACTGCTTCCGTCTCCGCATCGCCTTCTGAATCTACAACCACTAACACTTCATCTGCAAAAACGGCGGATCGTATGGCTCGTTCAAGGAGCTCCTTTTCTCTGTACGCAATGATGCAGATAGATAGCGAAGTCAAGCTCGCAACCTTTCTACCGAGACGACTCCCCTAACTCTTTCTATTTCTCTCATTACCTCGCTTAAAACCCCGAGATGTGCCACCCAAAGATCAAATGTCTGGGTTGCAGTTCTATTAGAGTGCGTTTCAATCCGAGCAGCACCTATATTAATACCCGCAGTCGAGATCGTTTTCGTGACCTCTGCAAGAAGGCCCGGTTCATCCCGAGACGTTACCCTTACTCGAACGAGGCGAGGCGCACTTTTCGATCCTGCATCCCATTCAACTTCAATGCGCCGTTCTGGGTCGAGCGAAAACACGACTCGACAATCATTCTGGTGCAAGGTGACCCCCCGGCCTCGGGTAACAAAACCCACAATTTCATCCCCGGGCAAGGGATTACAACATTTTCCGTAACGAATTAAGACACCTTCTTGTCCTTGAACCCTAACACCGGTCTCAACTTCAGGCTTCCGTGACTCCCTGCTAAAAATATTCCGAAGGCCAACACGAGACTTTTTACGTTGAGGAACATCCGGTTTCCAGTCTGGTCGCAAAGAGCGAACCAACCTTGCGGCCGGGACTCTTCCGTAACCCACAGCAGCGTAAAGATCTTCCTTGGAGCCATTGACTACGTTTCGTGCAATCGTATTCAAATCCCCATCCTTTTCCAACTTAAGAAGAGAAAACCCCGCACGCCTAAGCTCTCTCTCAAGGATTCCTCGTCCAAGTTCTCTACTACTTGCGTTTTCTTCCAGTCTGATCGCGTGACGTATTCGACTTTTTGCTTTCGCAGAAACAACAAAGTTGAGCCAATCCTTTTTTGGAAACTCACTCTTTCGACTTTCGATCTCAACAGTATCTCCATCAGAAAGTCTATGGCTAAGGGTAACCATCTTCCCATTGACCTTCGCCCCAAAACAACTGTCTCCTATTTCACTGTGGACCGCGTAGGCGAAATCAATCGGTGTCCCTCCTTTAGGGACATTAATTACGTCCCCTTTTGGAGTGAAAACAAATACCTCATCGGGGAAAAGATCAACTTTCACTGTGTCGAAAAATTCGTGCGGATCCGAAAGTTCCACCTGATGTTCAATTAGTTGCCGAAGCCAAGCAAATTTTTCGTGATCTTCTGCATCCACTCGTTCTTCTTGTTGTTTATACCGCCAGTGAGCCGCTATCCCAAACTCTGCGTTCCGATGCATTTGTTCAGTTCGAATCTGAACCTCCATCCGTTCCCCATATGGTCCAATCACGGTTGTATGCAATGACTGATAACCATTGGGTCGCGGTAAGGCGACATGATCTTTAAATCTACCGGGAACAGGAGACCACGTAGCGTGAACCAATCCGAGTGCCGTATAAACAGCACCTTCATCTGCACTCAAGACAATCCGAAAAGCGATCACGTCATAAATTTCATCTAGAGAAATACCTTGAGATTCCATTTTATTATGAATTGAAGCAAGATCCTTCAGTCTTCCCGTCACCTCCCCTTCTAATGATGCTAGAGCGAGCTGATTCGAAAGCACCCCTATAACTTCATCGATATATTTCGTTCGTTGTGTATGAGCTCCGCGAAGTTTTTGTTCCAATTCCGATGCCGCTAGGGGTTTTAGGGCTCGAAAAGAAAGCTCTTCTAGCTCTCTTCTCATCCAATAAATTCCTAGACGATGCGCCAAAGGCACATAAATATCCAAAGTTTCCTGAGCAATCCGACTCCGAGATGGCTCATTCATAAATTCTAGCGTGCGCATGTTATGAAGACGATCCGCCAGCTTAACCATCAGGATCCTAATATCCTTTGACATGGCGATAAGCATCTTTCGGAAATTTTCGGCCTGACGTTCTCGGGCAGACTTAAATTCTATTTTTGCAATTTTCGTTAGACCTTCGACAAGAAAGCCCACCTCCTCACCGAACTTATCCGATATTTCATCAACCGTACTGTGCGTATCCTCGACTGCATCATGCAAGAGACCTGCTGTAATCGTAACCGCATCCATACGCATATCCGCGAGAATTCCCGCCACCTCCAACGGGTGAACGAGATACGGCTCACCGGACAAACGTTCCTGTCCATCGTGAACCTTAGCTGTGTAAACGTATGCTCTTTGAAGAAGATGAAGATCGGAATTGGGATCATGTTTCAATACTCGATCTGCTATGTCATTAAAGCGCAACATGTAGAATCTTAGCTTTTCCCCTGAAAAATAGAGCCCCTTAGACGCCTGAGCAAGGAACCTTCTTTAGTTCAAACTAATCTTAACAGTCTTTGGGAATCGAATAGCGATTCCTCACCTCATTAGTAGCTCCAGTTCTTTCAGCTTCGATAATCTCCTTGACCGAACTGACGCAAGTAGCCAAGTCATCATTGACAACCGCGTAATCAAAACCTCTAACCGCTTTAAGCTCTCGCTGTGTCATAGCAAGGCGACGTTCGATCACTTCAAGACTATCAGTACCTCGACCTCTTAGCCTCCTCTCCAACTCTTCTGTCGAAGGAGGGAGCAGAAATATAAACCTTGCGTCTTGTCGTCGATCCTTAATCTGAGCTGCTCCTTGAACCTCTATCTCAAGAACGAGGTCACAACCATCCGACAATGGAGCATCTATTGCATGACACGAGGTTCCATACAAATTAGCCGAATATTCTGCCCACTCTAAAAATGCTCGATTCTCGATTAACATCCGAAACTCATGTTCGCTTACGAAGTGGTAGTCTCTTCCATCTTGTTCATTGGGCCTTCTTTTTCTAGTCGTATGAGAAACAGAAATCATGAGCTTGTCGTCACTTGAAACTAAGGTTTTGCAAACGGTCGTCTTCCCAGTTCCCGAAGGCGCAGAGATCACAAAGGGTATTCCAGGGCACACTACTAATCTCCCCCTTCCTCTCCTGCATGATCCAGGAGTCGAGCGGAAATCGTTTCGGGATTGATCGCCGACAGAACGACATGATTGCTATCCGTCACTAGAATCGAGCGCGTTCGGCGCCCCTGCGTCGCGTCCAGAAGACGGCCTTCTTTAGAGGCTTCCTCCCGAAGCCTACGCATCGGGGAGGAATGAGGAGAAATTACCGCCACCACTCGTTCGGCCGAGACTAGATTTCCGTATCCGACATTTAAAAGTCGACGCAAATCAGAGGCACGCGCCTTATCACCCACATTTGACATTTTCACTCAACATTCTGCACCTGCTCTCGAATCCGTTCAAGCTCGGTCTTCAGATCTACTACCAAGTGAGACAAAGAAACATCGGCCGCCTTAGAGCCTATCGTATTCGCTTCCCTCCCCATTTCCTGCAAAAGAAACTCTAAGCGCCTTCCGACTGGCGCGGGATTAGAAGAGAGCGTTTCGGAAAAAGCCTCAGCATGGCCAGACAAGCGGACCAATTCCTCGCGAATATCCATCTTGTCTGAGGCAATTACTACTTCGTGATGCAGGCGGGCGTCGTCTAAAATACCAGTCTCTTGTCTTAAGAGATCAACGCGTTTCCGAAGGCGCTCGCGGACTGCCTCCACAACGACATCGGCAAGAATATCGATGCTGTTGACGAGACTCTTAATTCGGTCGATTTGTGCTCTCAGTTCCGCTTCTAAGACTGCACCTTCCTTTTTCCGCATCTGGTCGGCAGCCGATAGGGCCTCAGAAAGAGTTCCCAGGAGGGCATCATCGTATGAACTCATATCTATTGAAATCTCGGACGAACGTACGACTCCAGGCAGTGTCAGGAGTACCTCTAAAGACAAATCACTTCCCAAGCCAAACTTTTCCGCGATTTCCTTTCCATTACTAAGATAATTATCAATAGCGGACCTTGAGATGCGGATCTGGGTCTCACTCGAAAAATCCCCTGAATACGTCAAAGCAATATCAATCTTTCCTCTTGAAAAAGTCTCCTTGGCAAGACGCCTCACATCCTGTTCAATATTGGGAAAGTTACGAGGCATCCTTACTGAGATATCCGCATGCCTGTGATTGAGGGTCCGTACTTCGATAACAACAACTGCCTCACCAATTGAAGCAGAGGCTCTACCATAACCCGTCATGCTACGAATCACGTGCTTCTCACACTTCTTGCAGACTCTACCGATTGCGGAAGTAAATCTCGTATTTCCTCTAATGACGCAGTAGCTGTTCCTAGCTTTCCTACTACGACGCTAGCGGCCGCGTTCGCAATCACAGCTGCTTCTACAAGGTTCGCTCCCGCAAGTCTCGCGAGGGTCAACGCAACTATAGAGGTATCCCCCGCCCCCTGAACATCGAACACTTCGCTACGAGCCGCCGGCACATCAAGACCGTCTTCCATTTCCTCAAAAACTGTCATTCCCTCAGCGCCCCTCGTGACTATAACCGGAGAGCCGCCAACACGTTTGCGGATCCTAAAGACCGCTTTGACGAGATCCGCCCTGTCTTTTAGCGGAAAACCTGCCAATGCTTCGACTTCGCGCAAATTTGGTTTAATGAAAGAAGCCCCTTTATACATGTTGATCTCAAACTTCGGATCTACCGAAACCCCAAGCCCACGAGTTTTAGCGCGCTTTATTAAACCACGAACGAGAAACGGAGTAAGCACCCCCTTACCATAGTCTTCTAAAATAACTCCATCAGCTTTATCTAAGGAGCTATCGACAAGAGCCAACATTGCCGTCTCGAGCTGCCTATCTATGGGCAGATCAGTTTCCCGATCAAACCGAAGCATTTGTTGTGATCTTGCGCCAACACGCGTCTTCTGCGTAGTCAAACGATCGTCTACTCTGATCAGCATATTTGGATCGAGTCCTAGATCGCTCACTAAGGACGTTACTTGATCTCCCGCGTAATCATTCCCAACTATCGAGCAGAGAACTCCATTGACTCCAAGCGCAGCAATGTTCCGTAAAACATTGCCTGCACCTCCTAACGCTGTTGACTCGCTCTTAACGCGAACAACTGGGACCGGAGCTTCAGGATTTACGCGATCCACATCACCCCAGAAATACTCGTCAATCATGACGTCGCCGACTACCAACAGTCGTAAAGAACTGAATCTTTCGACCACCTTCTCCAGCTTACCGAGATCTAGCCTAGGCAACTTTGTTGGCGTCATTAACGAGTTAAACCCCTCTGGACTAGCTCCGAGGTTGCCTGCTCAACCCGGTCCTCCGGGCGCTGCCTTCGCAACCAAGCAAGTAGTTCCCGCAGACCATCAGCTAGTTCGACGTTTGGCTGAAAACCTAAGTCTTTTCTTGCGTTGTTGATATCTGCAAAGCAGTGCCGGATATCTCCCGTCCTGTATTTACCCATAATCTCTGGAGGGTCTGGAAAATCCAACTGACTTGAGAGGGTATCGGCAACTTCTAATATCGAAGTTGGCTTCCCAGTACCAATATTAAATGCCTTTCCAATTCCGCGATCGGTTTTCATGGCACAAAGATTGGCCTCAACAATATCCCTGACATTTACAAAATCTCTCGTCTGCCTCCCATCTTCAAAAATAATAGGGGACTTTCTGTTAAGAAGACGGGCAGAGAAGATCGCCATCACCCCTGTGTACGGATTGGAAAGAGCCTGTCTCGTTCCGTATATGTTGAAATAGCGAAGAGCAACGGTTGGGATATCGTAAGCGCTACCTACCGTAAGAAACAGTTCTTCTTGATCTCGTTTTGTGACGGCGTAAACCGAGGTAGGCCGAAGAGGCTTTGATTCATTCGTAGGAATTGGAGAAAGTGGCTTTCCTTCTGCATCTAAACATTCAAACTTTTGAGACGCCATTTTTCCATCATCGCGCAATGATGGATAAACCACTTCATTCTTGCTATCGAGATATGCCCCCTCGCCGTATATTGACATTGAGGAAGCTATTACGATCCTCTTAATGCGATCCTTTCTCTTAATAACTTCTTCCAACACTACAGCAGAACCGATGCCGTTCACTGAAACGTAGTGCTCGATCTCGTACATTGACTGCCCCACGCCGACCGCAGCCGCCTGATGGAAGAGAACTTCAATACCTTCGAGTGCTGTAGCTACGCATTCACGATTTCTTACATCCCCGACAATCAGCTCCGCACGTTGGTTAAAATATGGAGGAGGCTTTCTTTCTCCTCCATGAACTTGTGGATCCAGGTTATCTAGAACCCTTACATCGTGGCCCTGTCCGACCAACCTATCTACGAGGTGGGACCCCACAAAACCCGCACCGCCAGTAACCAAGATTTTCACGAACTCTTCCTATTTCTGCGCTGGCCGGAAAGCCCCCAACCAGCTGGTTGACCTATTAGATGCCAAGAAAGTATCCTCACATCGGCTTGCCAGCGTCCCCACAGGTCTTTAGTTAGGAACGCTCGGAATAACCCTAAAACTACGTATAGTGCGAGTTTTAAACAACGGATTGTTTGCAAAATTAGCCAGGAGAACCTATTTCGATTTTTACGAAAAAAACGATAGAGAGACCTGTGATACTCGACCCGAGTAGCAGTCGGCATCTTCTTTTTCGTACTTGCGCCAAAAATGTGGACAACTTGAGCCGTCGGCACGTGGACCACCTTGTATCCAGCTTTCTTGATCTGAAAGCACCAATCAGTTTCTTCTAAAAAAAAGAAGTAGTCTTCCGGCATGAGCCCTACCTCTTCAAGAACTTCTCTCCGCACGAAAAGACAAGCCCCCAAAACAGCATCAACCTCGATCGGTTCTTCGTGGGGGTAACGCTTGCTGGGGAAGGACTTGGGGAAGAGCGTCTCCAAAACACCTCTGGGAATTATTTCGGAAATTAGGCTGGGAAAGTTATGAATGCAGTTCTGCTTGCTCCGATCCGGGTTGAGCAGCTGAGGTCCAACGACTCCAACACTCGGATTGTCATCAAGAAAACGAACGCATGATTCCAATGCATCAGGCAAAAGAAGAGTATCGCTATTGAGGAGAAGAGCGTGTCTCCCGTCAGACCGATTTAGTCCCACGTTATTGCCGCGAGCAAAGCCTAAATTTTCAGGCAGATCGATTAAATCGACCCAGGGAAATCGTGACCGCACGGCCTCCACTGATCCATCTTCCGAGCCATTGTCTACTACAATCGTTTCGGTTTCGATCTTGCCTGATCCCGTGCGGGCAAGAACAACTCTTTCTATAGAGGAAAGCGCGTCGAGAAGAACTTCTCGGGCGTTCCAGGTGACAATTACTATGGAGAGGTCTTTCAGAGGAATCCCTCGCGAATTCAGCATGTTAGCCGCTCGCCACGTCGGCGAGTTTTACAGACGCTAACAATGGGACGACGTTGCCGCCAATCTCAGGTCTCTAACGCGTCGATCATGCCAAAAGACGTATGGCTTTTCGAAGAATTTCTTCTGGGGATATGAGGGACATACATGGTGCGGCCGCACAGCCATGGCGACAAGGGTTGCATGCTATGTCGATTCTGACCCTCTCCCAAGGAGTTCCCTCGTAGGGAGTATTTTCAATTGGATCCGTTGGCCCCATCAACTGAATGACTGGTATCCCCAAGAGAGACGCCAGATGCATAGGACCTGTATCACCTCCCACGTAAAGCCGCGACAACGAAAGCAATGCGGCTAAAGAAGCCAGAGACGGAGTGGCAGGTGAAAGATACGCCGCACCCTTTGCCGCAGTGTAAACTGCCTTGACAAAATCCCTTTCGCCGGCCGCGGGGCCCCAAGTTAGCAAGGGAAGATATCCTGCTTTTGAAAGTCCCCTAGCGACCTCTCCATAACCGTCAACGGTATAACGCTTGTAGGCTGCGCCCGAACTAGCGCCTGGATTAATGCACACCAACCTCTCCTGATTAAAGCCAGTAATATCTTCTCGGAGCCTGGCATGAAGAGCGTCTTTAATTCCGCTTTCAATCGAAAAAACGGGATCTACTGAGGTTGTTTCAATCCCTAAAAAGGAGACCATTCCTCGGTTTCGCTCAAATCGACTCGATTTCGAGGGGCTTAATTCTATGCGGTCAGTAGCAAAAAGGTGGCCGAACTCCTTTCCATAGGGCGGACTATATGCCGCCCTCCGTTCCGCTCCAGAAAGAAATCCCAATAGTCCACTTTTGAAAATTGAATGAAAATCTAGCACCAGGTCAAAATTGGAGGATCGAAGGTCCTGGAAAAACGTCCGCAGCAACCGGCCCGCGGTCAAGAAATTCCCGTTCGTAGCCGCCTCTTTAAGGCTATCGCGCGGAAAAACCAGAACCTTGTCAAGCCATACCACGCTATCGAGGATTGTTTTCGCCTTTGGTTCCACTAACCACGCGATATGAGCATCGGGATAGTATTTCCGAAGACAACTTGCGGCAGGTACGGTTCTTACTACGTCCCCAACGGCTCCAAGCCGAATTATCAATATTCGTGAGGCTTTTGGGGCCTGAACCAACTGATTTTGACAATGAAGCATCCTATGCCTCGCGTAGCGGTGTGCGAGCGTTAGCATAGACGTGGATGCGCTGGACAGGAACCCTTTCTCGATACCTGATTCGTGAGGTGGCCTTATACTCCTTAGTTGGTCTACTAGGAGTAGGCTCAATACTTGTGCTCCAAAACCTTTTAAGGCGACTAGGTGACTTGGGAGGGATAGGAATTTCATTTGGCGACATGGCAAGCGTCGCCGGCAATTTGTCCGCCATGCTGGCCTCATATGCCGTGCCCGTGGCTTTCCTTTTTGGTGTATTAGCTGCCATAGGAAGAATATCTGCAGATTCTGAGTGGACTGCCATGAGAGCCTTAGGAATAAGCTTTGCTCAAATCGTCCGACCGATCATGATCCTGGGCTGTCTTGTTGCTGTTGGAACAGCGCACCTACTCCACAACGTAGAGCCCAAAGCAAGAAGGGACATGAGAACTCTTGCAGCAACCGTGGCAGCAAACGGCTCGATGATCAAGGCCGGACAATTTATACGGCTTGACAACGAGGGGAAACGACTGCTTTTCGTTGAGGACCGCAGTCCCGAGCTGGGACTTAAAGGGGTAGTTATATCCGACCATACCAATCAGGCCAGACCCTTCACTATCTTCGCAGAATCGGGATCCTTTGCTTTTGATCAAGAGACTGCCGCGGTAACCCTTACTCTCGCGGAGGGTGATATTCATTTCGAAAACCAGGACTCCGGAACTTCCAAATATCGCAGGATTGCATTTGGTAATGCCAGTTATATATTTGACCTTGGAGACGTCCTTGGTTCTAACGTTAACCGTCTTCGACCTCCTGAACTTGAGACTTCAACGTTACGACAAATCCTCAATAATTTTCGCGTAGAGGGTGTAGCTCCGTCCTGGGCCAGAGTACGGCAAATCGAGCCCTACGAGATTCATCTGCACCGAAGATATGCGGTCCCTTTTGCCTCGGTCCTCTTTGCTTTTCTCGGCGTAGCCCTTGGAGTTCGCAGGACTCGAGGTGCTCGATCATGGGGAGCGCTTTTGTGCGTAGTCATCGTTTTTCTTTACTACACAGCTCTTTCTTTCGGAATATATCTTGCCGAAAATGGATTTCTTCCTGCCATGGCCGCGCTTTGGCTTCCTAACTTACTAACCGCAGGGCTCGCCCTGGCGACTTCCCTACGCGCACGTCGGATAGAACTCTGAAGGGCGCAATTCCCATAGCCAAGAAGAACTCCGTAGTCCTCTACGGAACCCAGCGATTTGCAGCAGCCTTGCGGCAAACCGATCTTTGTAGACCAGGAATTCTTGCAGAGGTCTTCGCACAGCCACTGCTCAGTAAAGGGAGAAGTAAGACGGCGCTCTTATCTTTGCCAGGTGAAGATAACCAATTCCTCCTGCGAAACTTGAAACGAGGTGGGCTCTTGGGACGGTACCTGGATAGGCTTGGAATTAGCCTGCGAAGGTCGAAGGAGGAAATACGCATAAATTTAGCTTTACATCTGAAAGGTGCCCCCGTACCCGAACCAGCGTTGATTCTTATTGAAAGAGGCAAAGGTGGTGCAATCGGTACTGTATATATCGAGGAGAGTTTAGATGGCCTAGCGTTTTTAGAAAACGACCTCCCTTGGATCACGAAAAGTCAGTCTATCCGACTTTTCGCACAGGCTATACGCAAGTTTCATGACGTAGGCGGCCGTCATCCAGACCTCCAACTAAAAAACCTTCTAATCGCGTTCAGTCCCAAACCCCAAGCGTATGTAATCGATCTTGACAAAGCGAGACTAGGAAACCCTCCAACCGTCCGAAGACGCGCAAAGGAACTCATGCGGTTATATCGATCACTCGGAAAAAGGAACGCTCTCCACCTTATAGGAAGGGAAGGAATAGCCATTTTCGTTTCCGAATACTGTCGATCGTTCGACCCCCAAGAATCGCGGAACCTTCGCAAAAAACTTTGGCAGGAGTTACTTAGAGCTTGGCGTGGAGTCAGACTCCATGCTCTCTTTTACCCTGACGGAATGACCTCAGTGAAATTGCCTCCTCGACGATTCCGCTAAGAAATTCTTCGAAACGGAAAGGTTCAGAAAGAACTAAATCAATCCCTAAGACCTGAAGATTAGGGAGCCATGTCGGATCAAGTTTCACTGCATCCTTTTCCGTCGTCACCCAAAAAGGGGCTTGGTCGGCGAGATTTCTCAGGTTATCCCCTACGTACTTATGATGATCCGGATAAAACTTTGTCGCGACGACTTTTGCACCCAGTGATTCAACTGTTAGCTTGAAACTCGAAGGCCGTGCTATTCCGCACAAGAGACCGACCTCCTTATCTTTTAAACTTGAAAGTGACCTAGGAACCCCTCCACTTAGTCGAAACAATCGTCTGGGCTCACGATTAGCCCTGAACTTGGGTTTACCGGGTGCGAAAATATCAAGCTTAAGTAACTCGGAAGGCCTGAGCTCTCCATCGACTATTACGAAGGCATCCGCGTGGGCAAGTGCCTCAACAGGTTCTCTCAGTCGGCCCAAAGGAAGAAGCTCAGAATGCTCCAAACCAGCGTCCGCATCGATTGCGACCAGGTCCAAATCTCGAGCCAGGCGATGATGTTGAAAACCGTCATCCAATATCAGAACTTCAGTCCCAAAGCGAGAGAGAGCCGTAGCTCCCGCCAAGCCTCGGTCTCGCCCAACAACAACTGGTACGGTCGGCAAACTCTTCGAGATCAGAAATGGTTCGTCCCCCGCCTTACTCCACCCGTCGATTGTATGGGCTCCATCTGAAACTACCTCCACCTGCCGAGATTCAAGACGACCGTATCCTCTACTGGCTACACAAATCCGAAGACCTTTGGCCGCGAGCCTTTTAGACACCTCAAGAACTAAAGGAGTCTTTGCTGATCCACCCACGCTAATATTTCCAATACTTACTACCACGCATCCTAGTCTTCGACGGCTCTTCCACCCCTTTTCATAAACGAAACGATGCAGGCGAGCGCCGAATTCGTAAACCTTAGATAAACACCAAAGAAAACTTCGAAATCCTCGACATCGAGAATATTTTCCCCATTTCATTTTTGCATCCGATCAAATAGCCACTGAGCGTTTTCGGACGCGTTTCGGAAGCGGCCTATCGATCCTCCTTTAACTAAATTCCGATTCGAATTAGTAGCAGTCTCACCCTGAAAAAATGAAAGAACGGATGCCTCTAGTTCTCGCTCATCGGACACCACCTCCAACACTTCCTCATGTTCAAATTCTTCCACAAGGTGTTCAACATTTCGGAGATGAGGCCCGATTAGAACCTTCACCCCTAACTGAATAGCCTCTAGTGGATTATGTCCACCTCGTTCCACCAACGATCCTCCAACAAAAACAAGGCTACTAACCGAAAAGATTCCTTGCAATTCTCCTATTGTATCAAGCAGCAAGACTTCTCCGGGGCTAAGAGACCTCCCTCCTAAATCAGATCGACGAATAACTGAAAGTCCTGGGAGTGAGCTTTGCTCGAACGCTTCTCCAAAACGTTCGGGATGACGCGGCGCAATCACCAGGGCAGGGCAATCCTCGCCCATGTCCTTTTTTAACCTGTCTTGAATTACTGCAACAAACTGCTCCTCTTTTCGATGAGTACTTGCCGCCACCCATACCGTTCGATTGGCTAAAGCCTTCTTTAGATCAAAAGCGCATTCCGGCACTTCCTTAAAATTTTGGAGTTTCAAATCTCCTGTTACAAATACTTTGTCTCGAGAAGCACCCAGGCGTACGAATCTCTCAGCTTCTTTATCGCTCCTCGCTCCAATTGCCGAAAGACTCGATAAGACTCGATTAAAGAAAAACCTCGCCTTTCCATTACGCACTGCGCTTCTTTCAGACATTCGAGCGGAGAGAAGAAAAACGGGAATACCTAGATTAGATGCTGTTTTGATATGAATTGGCCAAAGTTCTTTCTCCAAAAGCACCAATGCGCGCGGTTGAGCACCGCGGAATACTTTAGTAACGGACCAGGGGTGATCGAAAGGAATCAAATGGCACGGCATCGATGGGTGTTCTTCGCGGGCCAAGTCTCGCCCGGTAGTGGTACTGGTCGTTGCGACGCATCTTACACCAAGTCGTTCTAATTCTTTAACTAGCTCGAGACCTGAACGAATTTCCCCAACACTGGCACCGTGAATCCATACAGCACCTGGTCTCAATCTCCCCCAAAAACCAAAACGCTCCAAGATCCCCCTCCTCCACCGAGGCGAAAACGATAAACCAACTCCTATAACCGGAAGAGCCAAGATCGCCGTCAATACGGCGATGCTATGCCCGAACAGTCCCATCAATCATCTCTGCTGCAACCGCCGCAGCATTAGAGCTTGCTCCACCCTTACCAAGAGATTGAGCCAGCTTCATAAAACTCGCCTTTTGATCTTCACGTGCAGGACCTTCAATTAACTCCAGGAGCGCGACAGCAATTTTGTCAGACCGAGCTTCTCTCTGCAAAAACTCGGAAACAATCGGTTCTCCCGCGATAAGGTTTGGAAGACTCAAGCTCGGAATCCGCTTGAGATGCTTTAGGGCGAAGGCGGTAAGACCATGAGCTTTTGCCGCCACCACAGTTGGCGTTCCTAGAAGCGCAAGTTCCAGAGTGATCGTCCCCGGCTTCGCTAATGCGACATCGCTAGCGCGTATCAGATCGTAAGTACATCCATGAAACAACTTGACGTCAAGAGAACTATTCTGGCTTTGCATCCTGACCTCTCTTCGAATGTCATTCAACTCGACCGAATCAGCCACTCCTATAGCAAATGCAGCGGAAGGACAAGCAGTTGCAACGCAACGAGCAGTTTCTAGGTACAACGGGAGGCAGTACTCGATTTCGTTTCGCCGACTTCCTGGAAACATGGAAAAAACTAAGGACTCTGAAGAAAAACCTAACTTCTGTCGAGACATTTCCTTATCTCCTGAAGAAGCCGAGCACGGAAGCCGTTCTATAAGAGGATGTCCTACGTACTCTACTTGGAGTCCGGTATTCGCAAACACTTCCTTCTCAAACGGAAAAATCACACAAGCACGATCGACTCGATTAGCGATCTTTTTTATTCGGTACTTCCTCCAGGCCCAAACCTGCGGCGTTATGTAGTACAAAACCGGGATTCCTACATTGTTTGCAACACGAGCCAATGGAAGGTTAAAGTCTGGTGAATCTACAAGGACTAACAAATCTGGCGACGTCTCATTTATCGCGGTCCTCATTACTTTGTAAATAGCCCAGATCCGACTCGCATCTCTCAGCACTTCGAACAGGCCGCCGACTGCAAGCTCCCTCTGATTTACAAGAAGTTCTACTCCAGCACGCTCCATATGCGGTCCACCTAGGCCCTCAATTTTTAAACGGGGCAACGTGGCCGATAAAGCCTTTGCAAATACTGCCGCGTGCAACTCTCCAGATGCATCGCCAGCTGAGATCAGAACTTTTCTCATAACGCCATTCACTATCTGGTAGGACCAAAGCAATATGCATTGCCTGCCCTGTTACGCGGACTCCCTTAACTAGAGATTCCTTCAACTATACGGCTTGCGGTACGCAGTGCACCTACTCCTGCCTCAGCACTATTCACAAGCGTTCTACCGAGCGTCACACTTTCAACAAAAACTTTCACCTCGTTGAGAAGCGCATCTGACGCATCGATTTTTTGTTTGATGGAACGAACTTCGTTTTCTTTCTCTCTGTTAGCGACTTTCACTTCTGATATGAAGAACTCTTTTTTGAGAAGGTCTAGAAAAAAATACTCCGTACCTTGAAATATTCGAATGTTCCTCTCTTGCACTTCCGAAACACGGCTAGCGTTGAGATGGGCCACTCTATCGTTGCTGAAGTACATTGTAGCCTTAGCAATATCAACCTTATCCGTAACAAATGATACACCAGTCGAATCAATACTCGCAGGCTCCTCCCCAAAAAGACGCTGCACAATATCAATATCATGAATCATCAAATCACGAACGACGTCTATATCAGATCCCCTTTTTGAAAAGGGCCCTAGTCGATTTGTCTCTATAAAGTGCGGCTCATTTATTTTACCCATGGCACTTAATAAGGTGGGATTAAACCACTCTACATGCCCCACCTGAAGAACGCGCTGGTTACGATTGGCTAGTGAAAGCAAAGCGTCACCTTCTTCAGCCGTAAGAGAAATCGGTTTTTCCACAAGCACATGAAGGCCAGCATCAAGACAATTTTTTACAGTGGTAAAATGCTCAACTGTGGGCACTGCCACTACAGCGGCGTCGACCTGGTTAAGCAAGATTTCGTAATTTTTCTCTCGCCTGGACGGATGCTCAGGAAAGATCTCCTTACACCGGTCGTCATCAACATCTGCTATCCCAACAAGCTCAACCAGTCCTTTATTCTCAATTTCCATTATTTTCTTGGCATGCAGGAGCCCCATATGACCGGCTCCTATGATGAGTACTCGCGGGCTACTCACCGGCATCGCCCCTGAGAATTAACTCCAAGAATTGAGATCCCTCTACGGTCTGCCTCCGAAAAAAAACGCTCACGTTGGACGATCAGCGTTGCTCCCGCCTCAACTGCAATTGCCTTGACTCCAACGGAAGAGGCAACTTCGAGAGTCTCCAGGCCCACGACGGGAACGTCAAATCTTGGATCCTGATTCGGTTTTGCAACTTTTATTACCGATGACCCGACCCCCGACAGACTACCTCCTCTTCGAATTGCTTCATCCGTTCCCTCAATGGCTTCTAGGGAAAAAACTGCCTTGCCTCTCACTACAACCGTCTGTCCAACATCGACCTCTCCTAATTTTTTAGCAATCGGCCAACCAAACAGGACATCTTCAATTTGATCATCGGTAGGCTCGATTCCGCCTAGTATTCCCTCTTTAGCTACGAGGTCTGGACAAACAGCGCATTGTTCTACAAGGATAAAACCCTCTGACTCGAGAGCTCTTGCAAACGTCCGCAAGATTGAATCATCTTTACGATCACCGAGCCTCCCTATCAGTTCGAATAATTTCGCATCGGGCCTAAGGGCGGAAAGATCTTGAAAAAGAAATTTCTTCGGCACTTTCCCAGTCAAAAGAATTTCTTTGCACCCACTCGTCTTGAATATTTCAAACAGAGTTCCAATCTGTCCGAGATAAATACGAGCCCCACCACCTTTACTGCAATCAAACTCAGCATCCGTCAGGCCGTGAAATCCAACCGTTACTACCTGGCCTCCCCTTCTACCAATACTTGTGACAGCCTCTTGAGGAAATTGGCCTTCGCCGGCAACCAGACCGATCTTTTCTGTCAATTCTCACCCGTCAACGACTAATTCCTCGCTGAGAATTCTCTATGAAATCAACTAGTCTTGCGACTTCAGAAACGCCCTGGAGTTCCTCTCTAACTCGTGCAATTGCTGGCTTTAAGCGCAATTTGGAGTTGAAGAGTAAATGAAAGGCTCTTTTGATTGCCTTTCTCGACTTAGGCGAAAACCCGCGTCGACGAATACCTACAGAATTGATTCCTGAAAGACGGGCTCGGTGACCTGAAACGAGTGAGAAGGGCGGTGCGTCCTTAGTTACGCCTGCCATCCCCGCCACCATCGCAGATTCTCCTACCCTCGCAAACTGATGAACTCCACAAAACGCCCCAAGCACTGCATAATCTTCGATAACCACATGCCCGGCAATCGCGGTCTGGCTAGCAACAATGACATGGGAGCCGATTTGAGTGTCGTGGCCCACATGAGCACCATTCATTATAAAGTTATCGTCACCGACACGCGTACAACCGCCACCAGTTGGAGTACCGACGTGTATGACAACATTTTCTCGGATCACATTGGCGCGACCAATTATCAGCTGAGTTTCCTGTCCCGAAAAGCTCTTGTCTTGAGGTTGTTCGCCAAGAATCGTGTTAGAGAAGACCTTAGTATTTTCTCCAACCTTGGTAAGACCAGTAATAATCGCGTGAGATCTAACCTCAACTCCCGGCGCAAGCTCCACGTCCGGGCCGATAACGACAAAGGGGCCTATATCAACGTCATTAGCGATCTTTGCTGCCGGATCAATTACAGCTGATGGATGCACTCGAGCCACTAGAAATTACCCCCCAGAATTAAATCGCGTTACCACGTCATCCGTAATATCGAGAGCCTCTCTCGTATAGATTATTCCCGGTGTGTCGCGTGCAAGAATGACAGTAAATCCGCGGTCACGCCCGACTTTTTCTACTACTCGCACCAATTTGGCTTTTAAGGGGGCTTCTAATTTGCCTTGCTGAATCTTCAAGTCACCCTGAAGTTCCTTTGTTTTATTCTCGATCTTGTTACGAAGTTCAAGCATATCCGTCTGTTTTTCGAAGAGAGCCTCCTCAGACAAAACGTACTTCTTCCCTTCCAACTCTTCTTGCAAGGCCTTGGCTTTCTCATAAAGAGGTAAAATTTCGTTTCGAGCGTTTTTCTCTTTTTGTTGAAATTCTTCTCGTGCTTTTTTCCCATCAGTGGTAGCAAGGATTGCCTGTTCAACATCTACCACGCCGATCTTTATGGGTGCATCCTGAGCCGCCAGTGACCAGAACAACGTTGCCACAAAGAGAATGATTAAAACCGTCTTGTTTATGCACTTCATTGAGAGTGCCTCCTTTTTTTCTCGCCTACTTCTTTTACCTACTCTAACTTCAAGTAAGTTCTTGACTTGACGTTACCCTTAAATCGTTTCAGAACTGGGCGCCGCCCATTGAGAACTCAAATACTGTACCGTCTTCGTCTTCTTCGAGCTTGTCTATGGGAACCCCGACAAATGCCTCTACAGGACCAAATGGTGAGTACCAGAGGCCACCAAAACCAGTACCGTACCGCCATTCATCAAAATCCCAAATGTTTTGTTCCTCATCAAAGGCGTTCCCCATATCAAGGAAAACTATTCCAATCAAACCTAGGGCTTCAGATATTGGAAAACGATATTCGCTTTTAATCGTGAAGAACTTGTTTCCTCCGATGACTTCAGTCTCATCCAAATCCTCGAAATCGTCGATATTTTTGTTCTTTAAGTTGTTGCACTTGCCATCGCGATTCCCCCCCAGACCCATAATTCCTTTATTCGCGCAGGAGCCGGTTATGGGGTTGTAACCGACAGGCATATAAAGCGATCCGTAAGGCACAATCTTGGTTCGCCTTGGGCCGACGGAACGATTCTTGAAACCCCGAAGACCCCTACGCCCTACTCCGCCCAAGAAGTAACGCTCTGCAAGGGGCACCTTGACGTCTTTGTCGATCTGGGAGAGTGGCTCTACTTGGCTATCTGCATTTGAGTCAATGTCGGTTACCTCGAAGTCAAAATCAGAGACCTCGTTGAAGGGAGCTGTCCATCCGAACCCTGCGCCTATATTAAAGCTGCTGCGCTCCTTAAGCGGATACCAGTTAGGAATCCACTCAGGCATTCGAAAAAACTTCGTGGCGGACGCATGCGTCCTTATGAACTTAGAAAATCCGCCCAGACCGGCGAATTCAAAAGAACCACGCATCACTTGCCCTGCTGTAGCCGACACTCGATCATTTCGAGTGTCGGAGACGTAAGATAATCCCATCATACTGGTGGTTTGTGAACCTGTATGGATTTCTCTAAGCATTACAGAAGGCGCAGAAAACTTATTATCCAGATCAATGTCTCTATTTTGATAACTATAGGTTAGGAAACCATGGGCACGTTTTGTGGCACTCAATGGGTGGCTAAGAGAAAGTTCGAAGCCTTTAGACTCTTGTTTAAAATCGTCATATTCGAAGCTAAAAACGTTGACCCTAAGATTGGCTCCGAACGTAGTCCCTAAAAAATAAGGATCTCGAAAAGAACCGCTGATTCTGTCAGTTCTCCCGCCAATATCTGCAGAAAATGAAGCATTGTAACCACGGCCAAGGAGGTTAGCCTGCGAAACAGAGCCGTTCAATATAAAGCTATCCTGAGATGAAAAACCGGCTCCAAAACTAACCGATCCCGTTGGTTGCTCCACTACTCGAAGACTCAAATCAAGTTGATTAAATTCGTCGGTCTGCTTCGGTTCAACGGAAACTTCCTCAAAAAAACCGAGTCCCCGTACACGCGACCGACTAATGGCAACTGAACGCGCTGAATAGAGCTGGTGTTCAACAACCGCTACCTCTCTCCGAATAATTTCATCATGGGTAATGGTATTTCCAGAGACATTGATCTTCCTGATGAAGTAAAGAGGTCCCTTCTCTACAGAAAAAGAGACATCTACTACATGGGTATCCTCATTTATCGAGGTCCTAGGTTCTACCTTTGCAAAATAGAACCCTCTATTGGTGTAATAATTCTCCAGCCTTTCGGTATCCGCAGTAAGAAGTCCTCTATTAAAAAACTCACCTTCCTTGATACCCACAATATTGCGTAGAGCCTCAATATCCATAGAGTCGTCACCCTCTATGTCGACCGGACCCACTGTGTAACGATCCCCTTCATTTATCTCTATAGATACAGTTAGGCCTTCCTCTTTCGGGATGACATTTGGCTCTGAAATTTCTACTCGCAGAAAGCCGGCGTTTTGATAGTGGTCTGTAATATTTTGCATATCCTGCATAAAGACTGGTTCTGCGTAAGTTCCCGCATCGTCAATGTATTTGGTAGCAAGCGAATGCCACTTCCATGCGCGGGTCTCCAATCCAAGAAGAAGTTCGGGGTCTTCGAAATGTTCATTTCCATCTATTCGAATTTCACGGAGTTTAAGCTCTTCTCCTTCAGTGACTTCATATTGAATGCCCACAGTTCCGTCGTCGAGCTCTTCAACCCTGAAGTCCACTTCGGCTAGGTAATAACCAGAAGATTTATAGAGCCCTAGAATTCGGTCGCGATTTTCGATGACGACAGGTAAGTCTAGGCTGGCTCCGGTCGTTAGGGTCAAGGCCTCCCGTATCTCATCGCTTTCTATCTGCTGGTTACCTGCAATTGAAACCTGCCTTACGATTGGGTGCTCCTCGAGAATAAAGGTAACGATACGGCCCTCGAGGGTATCTTCAGATGTCACCTCGACATCCCTAAAGAACCCCAATTCAAATATAGAACGAACATCATCCGAAATTGCGCTGGGGAGAAACGCTTTACCCGATTGCGTTTCCAATCGAGCAAGAATGGCCTTAGATTCTATCCGTCCATTTCCAGTTACTCTTACATCAGCGATGCGATCCGTTAGGTTAACATCGGGAACTTCTATCGACGTAGGGAGTGCGGTCTCCGGAACAACTCTAAAGACCACAATGACACCCTCATTATCACGCTCTGTCCTAAACGAGACGCTCGCAGTACCCTCCAAGGCGTCCAAAGCCACAACGGCCTCTCTCGCCAGTTCTCGGTCGTAGACGTCACCTCTCGTTAAAGGAACCAAATCTCGCATTCCTGGCTGCTCTGGTACCCCTTCGAAACGGATGGCGGAGACAATTTCCTCAGGTTTAGCCACTCCAATGTTTTCAAGAATTCGTTCTGCAACCTCCGTAAGGCGGTCCATTAAATCATTCTCGTCGTTAGCGGTCAGAGCTAGTGCATCGCTTATAACAAAGTCTCGAACCGACGTAATCCTAACATCAATGCTAAAACGTCCAGCAAGCTCCGTAAGACTGCCGGCTACCACGTAGTCCGCCCCGAGCTCCCGGGCAAGGTCTCGAAGAGTCTCCTCCGTCGTTTCGTTCCCCCTTGCAATGAGAAATTCTCTGACGGTTATTGCCTCAACTACCTTGACACCCCCGCTAGCCTCCAATCTTGAGACCAACAAACGAGTAACTGTAGTTTCGAGTTCGGCGGAAGGTTCAGCCGCATAGACTCGAAATGGCAGCACTGCTACCAAAACTCTAACGGGCTTAGGCCGCGCAATAGATTGATCAATCGCCACCTGCGCGCTCACTGAAGTGATCGAGAAAAAAGTGGATAAAAAGAAAATCAAGATGGCCCAAAGACACCCCCGCACAGCGGGAGGGCGCCCGGATTTAATCTCAACTCGAACGAGTTGGGGACTGAGACTCACTAACTCTGACTCCCTAAGAAAAATTCAAAAATCCTCATACCGAGACCCTTGGTCACCAGAACCCAGGCAGTAGCATCGAAAACCGAGTTTAATTGCCGTTGCGTGCCTGAGCAAGTTACCTCAATACCTGAAAAAGCAGATCAGCTTCAGATACTTAACAAATCTTGACTAACTATTTTCTCTGCTCGCCGTACTAATTTCGAATATCTTCCACTATTCGGCCATCGGCCAGGGTAAAGCTACTGTCAAGCCGGTCTGCAAACCCTCTGTTATGGGTAGCCACCACAAGAGCCCCTCCCATACGCAAGTTAAGATCCAGCAATAGGTCCGCAATCTGAGCTCCCGTTTCAGAATCGAGATTACCAGTTGGTTCGTCCGCAAGCACTAAATCAGGGCTTAGCACCAGCGCCCGAGCCACTGCGACACGTTGGCGTTCCCCTCCTGACAACTTCCCGACCATATGGGTCATTCTGCCACCCAGCCCAACGTCTTCTAGCAATTCGGCAGACCTTTCCATCATTTCGTGACGAGGAATTTCCCTAATTAACCCCGGCATCATAACGTTCTCAAGAGCGCTAAATTCGGGTAGCAAATGGTGAAATTGGAATACGAATCCTAAATTCTTATTTCGGAACAGGGCCAAATTCTCCCCAGAATAATCAGTCAAATCTTGACCTTGAAAACTAACAGTCCCGTTTGTGGGCTTGTCCAGCCCTCCTAAAATATTAAGGAGAGTCGATTTCCCAGCCCCGCTCTGACCAAGGATTGCGAGGCTCTGACCTTCTCTGATTTTCAAGTCCACACCTCTCAACACCTCAATTTCACTTCCTCCGACGAAAAATGATCTCCGAATTTCCTTGGCCTGTAAAATGGGAGCATTCGTAGGACTCATTCTGACCTCAAAGCGTCGGATGGATCCAACCGAGCGGCCTGGCGACTTGGCAAAAGAGTCGCACCCAGGCAGAGAACCATTGCGATCGTTACCACGACGGCGATCTGAGAAAAATTTAACTCCCAAGGAAGAGTCGAAAACTGATAGACAGCCGCAGGTAAGGTGTCGATTCCCGTAATATTTTCAATCTGCCTCTGAACCCATGCAAGCTGAGTGGTAACTGCGATCCCCGCGATCACCCCCAAAAAAGTCCCGAGGAGGCCTATCATGCAACCCTGTATCGCGAAAATGCGTTCTATCGACAGATCTGTCGAGCCCATCGTTTTCAGAATCGCTATATCTTTTGACTTCTCCATCGTCATCATAATAAGAGTTACAACGATCGCAAAAGCGGCAACAACCATGATCATCGTCAAAAGTACAAACATCATAATCCGCTCAGTCTTCAGTGCCTGAAAAAAAGCTGGAAAGAAGTCCTTCCAGTCCGTGGTGTAGTACTCGCTCCCAAGTAAAGTTTCGGCTTTTCGCGCCACCTGTTTTGATCTGTAGAAGTCAGAAGTCCTAACCTCCACTCCCGTTATCACATCACCTATCCGCCGAAAATCTTGTGCTGCCTCAAGGCTGGTATAGATGTAGGTCTGATCGTATTGAAAAAAGCTCGACTCAAAAACGCCCACCAACTCGAAACGCTTCAATCGAGGTGCTGGCCCTAAAGGTGTCTGCGCACCACCAAAAGGAATAACCAGTAAAATTTCGTCTCCCAGTTCTAGGTTGAGTCCTACTGCCAACTGGCTACCGATTATTATAGGCGGATCATCTGTCGAAAGAGATTCCTGCAACTCTCTATCTTGCGCGGTTCCCAAAGAATTTTTTTTCCGTGTCTCGCGAAGTTCTCTTAGAGCTCCTCGTGAGTCACTCTTCAGATCTCGGTTTAGATCGGTTACCCGAATAATCCTGTCTGGGTCTATGCCTCTAACTCTAACTCCAACGACTTCGCCAAGATTACCCCTGATCATCCCATCGGAGTCAACATAGGGCGAGGCACCAATTACACCCTCCATACCGTCTAAAACCTCTAGTACCTTTTCATAATCTCTGATCGGCCCCAAAAGGCTTTGTAAAGTAAAGTGTGCACGATTTCCGATGATTTCGTCTCGCCAAGTCCGCTCAAACCCGTTCATGACTGAAAGAACTGTGATTATCAACCAAACTCCAGAGGCTACCCCTGCTACGCAAATAGCTGTGATAATCGATATCAGAGTCTGACGACGCTTGGCAAAGAGGTATCGAGTAGCCGCAAACCACTCGTAACCACCCCTGGCCTCTAAGAATCCACTAATAGCTAACGGAAGCAGGCCCAAAGCAACAACCAGAAAGACTGTTGCGAAAAAAGTGGCACCGATTGCACTTAAATATGGAAACGGACCCCAGTACGCAATCGGAATCCCCAAGCCAAGGACTGCAGTTAAAATCAGCCCGATTCCAAGCCAACTAAAAGATCTTCGGGCGAACAAGGCAACAGTGAGGGAAAAGAGTAAACCCAGCGCAGGTAAAGTAACGAAACCAGCCTGCCCTAACCCTCCGAAGAAGAGCGTATAGGCCAAGACAACAGAAATGACAAACCACTTACCAAAGCAGAATGAAGGAAAACTTCGGAGACCCAAGCTCAAGATCCCTTGAATAAAAATGCTTAGAAGAAAAATTATTACCGCGGTTTGTAACAGACTTAGCCAACTTCCGCGTGGAAACAACGCCTCAAAATTCCCTGAAAGTATCTCAAAGCAAAAAGGGGTAAGCATTACGGCCCAACCCACTGATACTCGTAACATTCGAGGGGATACCTTTGCTGAGCATGCAAAATTCTCAAGAACAACAATTGCGGACACAGAGAAGAGCATCGTGAGAGCAGCTATTGTGGCGATCAGTCCGATAATAAATGCAAGGGCAATTCCACCCCCTGAAGCGATTAGAATTTCCCAGAGAGCGTTCAATTTATTTTACTCACGACGTTTCTGGACGAAGGTGTGGAAAGAGAATTACCTCCCGCAGATTGGAAGCATCAGCCAAGATCATAACCAAACGGTCTACTCCTATTCCTAAACCGCCCGTTGGAGGCATGCCATGCTCTAGAGCGATCAGAAAATCTTCGTCCATTGGATGCGCTTCCTCGTCGCCACTTACTGCATCATTAACTTGCTCTTCGAATCTCCTACGTTGATCCTCAGGGTCGTTTAGTTCACTGAAGGCATTTCCAAGCTCGAATCCACCCAAGAAAAGTTCAAAGCGTTCAACGAGTCGTTCATCTTCTGAACTTCG
>Ga0310344_10000330_pt1 | contig 37795 bp, 35 predicted proteins | sample HC15DNA20200_MG_FD_203801 | JGI IMG/M metagenome (GOLD analysis project Ga0310344, IMG submission 203801) | Marine microbial communities from station ALOHA, North Pacific Subtropical Gyre - HC15-DNA-20-200_MG | ecosystem: Environmental > Aquatic > Marine > Oceanic | place: Pacific Ocean: North...
ACGTTTGATAAAATAGTTTTTCTTGATAATAAGTGGAGGTAACTATGACTGATTCTAAAGTATTCTTTATGGACGCCCACTCGGAGTCCACGGAGACTAGTCTTGTAGCCAAAATGGTGACGGTTTTCGATGCTGCGGGACTTGACGAGATTATAAAGCCAAACGACATGGTGGCTATTAAAGTACACTGTGGAGAGTGGAACAACTCTGCTTATCTGCGACCGGTATATGCAAGGGCTTTGGCAGACCGCATCAAGGAGCTGGGAGGAAGGCCATTTGTATGTGACACCACAACATCTGCTTATTCTCCTTGGGGATCCCGAACCAGCGAACTTGATATTGTTCTTACCGCTGAAAGAAATGGCTACACATCGGCAACGTTAGGCTGCCCCTTCATATGTGCGGATGGATTTATAGGAACGAGCGACTACAGACAAGAAGTTCCCGAGGGATACCTTCTGAAAGAAGCTTATGTTGCTCAGGCTATCGCTGCTGCAGACGCATTGATAACCCTTACCCATTTTAAGGGTCACGGCATGGGAGTTATCGGCGGAGCATTGAAGAATCTAGGTATCGGTGGCCAGTCCAAGCGCGGCAAGCTAAACGTACATATGGGAGGCCATCCCAAATATGGCTTTGGCGCCGCTGCGGTATTCCATCCTGAAGCTTTCAAAGGTAAAGCAGAAACCCCAGACTGGGAAATTTTAGAAGACTGCTGTCCTTTTGATACCTATCATATTAATGAGAAGGACGAACTTGAATGGGACAGAGACAGATGTGCCACTTGTCTCGGCTGTTTCGGTGTCATGGGTCCTCGTGGTATAGCTGAAATCCCAGCCGTTAATTTTGACGCGGTTGATATCGCTATCGCTGATGCTTGTCTCGGAGTAGAGAAAGCTGTAGGTAGGGGCAAAGTCGGATATATAAACATGGCCATAGATGTATCGCCAAAATGCGACTGTGCAAACCATGCTGATGTACCAATCGTGCCTCATCTTGGAGTATTTGCGAGCACAGATCCCGTCGCAATTGACATGGCGTGCGTAGACAAGGCTAAAGAAGCCCAAGGTATGCCTGGATCTCTTGCTGAAATGATGGAAGCCCATCATCCTGGAGACAGAAAATTCGAAGCTGCTGCTGCAACCTTCCACGGACAAAGTGAAGTTGCCAGCATTAATACTGGTCATGAAATCGGCCTTGGTAGCCGAGACTACGAGATAATAGAAGTAGAACCTGCTGACGGTGAAAGATTCAAGTTCCCGTATGATCGTAGGCCTAGTCGGCAACGATTTGCAGCCCGCTTCGAGAAATTCCAGCCATTCCCGTACGACAGGCATAATGGGCAGGGCTTCGACAGAAACGATGATGTTGATATAGAAAAGATGAAACAACATTACGAACATACCGTTAACGGCCATCAAGCTGATGTCGAAGTAAGGGAACTCCAACCTGCGGACGACAACTAAAACGACTGGTTTTCACAGACATGGAATAATAAAAACGCGCCTATAAGGGCGCGTTTTTATTATTCCATCATTAACTATATTCAATTGAAAGGCCATCGAGAAAATGAGAAACCTGCTACTTCAGGGTGGTCTTATTATAGACCCTGCAACGAATACTCGCGATATTTTGGACGTACTCATTGAAAATGGCATCATTACTCAAATCTCGGCAAACATAACGCCTCCATATCCTGTCCGTACCATAAAAATTCCCAATACAATAGTAACTCCCGGACTGATAGATTTACACACTCACGTATATGATGCTGTAAATCAAACAGGCGTCAATGCTGATCTTGTAGGTGTTTACTCAGGAGTCACTACTGTCGTAGACGCAGGAAGTGCCGGTTGCTACACATTCGGAGGATTCCCTAAATATGTAATCCCAAATAATAAGACAAGAATAATTTGTATGCTTCATATTTCGAGAGCAGGGTTAAGTTATCAACCAGATACATCCAGAAGAGAAGATATCGACGTTGAAGAGACAATACGAGTCATTACAAACAATAAGCCACTAATTCAGGGTGTAAAAATACGTGCTATAGGACCAGGTGTTCCTAGAATGGGAATTGAGATGGTAACTCTGGCGAAAAGAGCTGCTACTGAAGCTGGAGTCCGTCTGATGGTACACATAGGTGATCGAGGCATTGAAAAAGGATCAGGACCTACCCTTACAAGAGAACTTCTTCCTTTGCTGGAAGAAGGTGATATCATCACACATTTGTTCACAGGAAATGCAGGCTCAATCATTGGACCTGACGGGCATGTAATTCCAGAGATTCTAGACGCACAAAATCGAGGCGTCTTTTTAGACACAGCCCATGGTCGAAATAATTTCAGCTTTGCAGTGGCTAAAACTGCGTTGGAGGAAGGTGTCAAGCCACAAAGTATAAGTACGGACATCACTTCACCCGGCAGAGAAAAAACCGTCCACAGCATGACAGAAATGCTATCTAGATTCATGGCACTAGGTTTCTCTTTGGAAGAAGTAATCCAAATGTCTACTTTTAATCCTGCACAGGCTCTTGATATGGAAGACTCCCTGGGTACACTCCAAGTAGGACGAACAGCTGACATAAGTGTGTTATCTGAAGAGACTGGTGACTGGCTTTTCCATGACACTGACGGTGGAAAATTAAGAGGAGAAAAAGCGCTCAAACCAGTTATAACAATAAAAGCCGGTGAAGTCTTTTCGCCGACTTGGGGACCACATCCCTGGGGTTGGTTACCTCCTGCTGCATCGTAAATCTTTCTCTCACATAAATAATTCACCTGTATTATTACATTCTACCCCGCCTATCGTCACCATCACTAAGAGTAAAGAGGTACTAAATTAATGGAAGAAAATATACTGGTTACCCAATCCGAAGGCATTGCAACTGTCACATTTAATCGACCCGAACAAAGGAATGCCATTAGTTACCACGGATGGTTACAACTGCGTAAAATCATATCTACTTTGGAAAATGACAACAGTGTACGTGCAGTCATTTTCACAGGATCTGGAAATAAATCTTTCTCCGCTGGAGCAGATATAAAAGACTTTGACTCCTACAGAGGCAACTCAAAAACCGCTGAAGACTATGCTGTCGCGTTTGATGGAGCTATGGACGATGCAGAAAATATGTCCAAACCAACCATATCTCTGATTAGAGGTTTTTGCGTGGGAGGTGGCTGCGAGTTTTCCATGGCAACTGACATCAGAATAGCATCTCCTGATAGCATATTTGGCATCCCTATAGCCCGTCTTGGTATACTCGTGGGCTACGGCGAAATGAGACGACTGATAAATTTAATTGGTACAGGGTTTGCAACCTACATTCTCCTTAGCGGAAGATTAATTGACGCGAAGGAAGCAGTTAACATGGGGCTAGTTACCAAGTTGATTCAAGGCTCAGAAATTCACGACTATACATATTCTCTGGCAAAGGAGATGTCTGAACTTGCTCCTCTTTCTCACAAACGTAACAAGAAAATACGTGATGTTGTATTACGCCGCACTCACCTGCACAATATGACCGAAGAAGAAAGACTCTTACCATTTACCAATTTTGATAGTTTAGATTTTAATGAAGGTAAAAAAGCTTTCATTGAAAGAAGGAAACCAAGATTTATAGGTCGCTAAAGAGTAAACTTGTTAACAAATACCATTTCGACTCAAAATATAGTAAAAATCTGGGGTGATATATGTCAAATGACCTTCCATTAAGCGGAATAACCGTTATTGACTTCAGCCAAATTCTAGCCGGCCCTTTTTGCACAATGATGCTAGCAGACATGGGAGCGGATGTTATAAAAATAGAAAAACCAAATGGAGGGGACGATACTAGACGTTATGGCCCTCCGTTTATAAATGGGGAGTCAGCAGCATTTCTAACTCTTAATCGAAACAAGAAAAGCATGATCTTAGACCTTAAATCTGAAAAAGGCCTCGATATTGCTAAATCCATGATCGCCAAAGCTGACGTTTTGGTACACAATTTTAGGCCAGGTGTCGTTGACCGCATGGGCTTATCGTATTCAACAGTGAGTGAAATTAACCCCGCCATCGTGTATTGCACCATATCTGGCTTTGGAACTACCGGGCCATACGCCTCCAAAGCCGGATTTGATCTAATTGCCCAAGGTATGAGCGGTCTTATGAGCATTAATGGATTCCCTGACGCACCTCCTGCAAAAGTAGGAGTCCCTATTGCTGATCTCAATACTGGAATGTTTGCTGCAACAGGTATATTGACTGCATATATCAATCGACTCAAAACAGGGCAAGGGCAACATGTCGACGCTTCACTTCTTGATTCTGGCATTGCTTATACTCTTTACGAGTCCGCCACATATTTTGCAACCAATGAAATAGCCTCTCCATTAGGTTCGGCACACAGGATGATAGCACCTTATCAGGCATTCGCTACAAAGGACGGATATATAAACATCGGCGCCGCCAATCAAAACAACTGGGAACGTATGTGCAAAGCAATAGCCCGAGAAGAACTGCTATCGGATGAAAGATTTTCGTCCAACGCCGAGCGCATGATAAACATAGAATCATTGACACCAATTATGGAAAAGACTTTTGGCACAGAAACAACGGCGCATTGGGTAGACATACTTGAAAAAGCCGGTGTTCCAACCGGACCTATATATCAAGTTGATCAAGTCTACTCAGACCCTCACGTAAAGACTAGAAACATGTCTGTAAAACTAGATCATCCAATAGCTGGCTCAATTCGAAATATAGGAGTTCCTGTTAAATTATCACACACACCAGGATCTGTAAGGACTCCTGCACCTGTCTTGGGCGCCCATACAGACGAAGCGTTAGCCTCGTTCGGGTTCTCCAAAGAAGAAATCTCTCAGCTCCGTAAGGACGAAGTCGTTTATTAGACATAAAGAGTCTCAACATAAAAAGGGGTGATAATTTGCCTTATGTAAAATCACAAGGAGCTAAAATTTACTATGAATTCTACGGTGAAGGTCAGCCAATTACTTTTGTACATGGTGCAGGGGGAAATACACTCGTATGGCATAATCAAATACCCTATTTTGCTCCAACTTACAAAGTTTTGACATTTGACCACAGAGGATGGGGCCGGTCGTTATGTACGCCAAATGAAAGCCACGCTAGGTACTTTTCAGAGGATCTTAAAGCCGTGTTAGATGATGCGGGTATAGAGAGGACGTCACTAGTATGCCAATCAATGGGAGGATGGACAGGTATGCATTTTGCTTTATCCAACCCAGAGAGAGTATCCTGCCTGGTATTATCAGCAACCCCTGGAGGAATCAAAACCACAAAAGTCATGGATGATCTTAGAGACCTAGACCTCAATCGAAGGACGCAAAATCAAGACTCCTCCAACTGGAAGAAACCTCAGATAGCTCTTGCTCCAGATGCATTCGAACGAAACCCAAAAAATGCTTTCTTATACCGACTTATGACAGAGCTTAATGAACAAAGGCAATCACCTAGTGGAATCACAGACATGATGATATGTCCAAGCAAATTGTCAAAATTCTCAATTCCGACTCTAATGATATCTGGTGGAAAAGATCGCATATTCTCAACCGAGACTCTTGAACAAGTATGTACTGAAATACCAGGGGCCCAAATCGTATCTATTGAAGATTCCGGACATTCTCCCTATTTCGAATCACCTGAAACATTCAATCAATATGTAGAATCTTTTGTAGTAGCCAATGCCTTATAAGAGTCCTACCTAAGAGCTATCTGATTAACCCCTGCCAACATAGGGCATATTGGTCGCCATAATTGTCATGAATAATACATTGGTGTCCAACGGCAAATTTGACATGTCCAAAATCGCTTTCCCAACATGGGCAACGTCAAATCTAGGCTCTGCCATCATCTCTCCATTAGGTTGAGGAACACCGCCTCCCATTCGTTCAGTCATAGGAGTTCCTGCATTCCCAATATCTATCTGGCTACAAGCAATATTATATTTTCTCCCATCCAAGGAGGTTGATTTAGTAAGTCCCGTGATCGCATGCTTGGTAGAAGTATACGCCACTGAGTTTGGCCGAGGTACGTGAGCCGACAAGGAACCATTATTTATAATACGCCCACCCATAGGATCTTGAGCCTTCATTATCTTTATAGCTTCCTGTGTACATATAAAACAAGCTGTAAGATTTAGGTTTACCACGTTCGTCCAAATCTCCAAGGAAAGATCTTCGAGAGGCACAGAAGGAGCTCCCATTCCAGCATTATTGAACAAAACATCCAAACGTCCATACGAATCCATACATTTACCAAATAATGTCTTGATTTGGTCAGGATCAGTAACGTCTGTCGGAACGGCCATCATACGAGAACCATCATCTCCTGATTCTTCTATAGTTTGTGTTAGTGGTTCGGTACGTCTACCGGCTATAACAACGGAATATCCATCACCGTGCAATGCGAGAGCTGCGGCTTTGCCAACGCCTGTCCCCCCACCTGTCACTATTGCCACTTTGCCATTTCCACTCATCGTTTACCTCTCTACGAAATATATTCCTAATGCATTGGTTATTCAATAATACTGTGTTGGCCCCTAAATTATATCAGCCTGAAGTTATGCCCCCATCAATGACAAGTTCGCTACCCGTCATATAGGAAGAGTCGTCAGATGCTAAAAACAGTACCCCATTTGCAATTTCCCTTGGCGTTCCTATACGCCCTAGCGGCACCGAACTAACATATTCGGCATTCTGAAATCCACGTGCTTCCCTTCCCTCAAACACTCTATCTAGCATATCGGTTTGAATCATGCCAGGGTGCACGGAATTGCAGCGAATGTTCTCAGCCGCATATTGGAGTGCTGTAGATTTCGTCAATAAGCGTACTGCCCCTTTTGATGAACTATATGCGGCCGTCATAACAGCGCCCACCAGGCCTGCTACGGAGGAAATATTAATTATAGAACCTCCTCCCGCCTCACGCATAAATGGAATAACAGATTTAGTACCTAAAAACACACCCTTTGCATTTACATCTAGCATTACGTCCCAGTCTTCTTCAGTCGTCTGTTCGACAGTACCTGGTTTATATATCCCTGCATTATTCACTAGGATATCTATTTTGCCAAACAAACTAACTGTTTTACTAACGGCCGCATTCCATGATTCCCCATCGGTTACATCAAGATGGACAAATGCAGCCTCGCCTCCAGATTCACACAATTCTGCCTCAAGTCTTTCACCTTCTTCATCTAGTACATCAGCTATTATTACCTTCCCTCCCTCTTGAACAAAAAGCCTCACTTCTTCAGCACCCTGGCCTCGTGCTCCTCCAGTTATAATAGCTACTTTATCGTCGAGTCTTCCCATAATTTCACCTTTCCCTAACGTAAATCATCTACGGTTGTTCTCGTTTTTATAATCTTAACTCATCATCATTCTTACGCGAGCACCTTGGCAATGTATCAGTACGTCGACGCTTTATGCCCCAGCGTTACATCACTGATCATCGGTTTAGAAATTATGATCAAATAACACAGAATGGAATTCGAGTGAATACAACACCAAAGCACCAATAATACTCAGGATTTCTTGCCAATCCTAGCCAATATCTCATTGAGACTGCCTGAGCGGAAACCTTGAAGATCGAGCGTCACATATGAATAACCAATTTCCCTGAACTTAGAAACTACTTCCGTTCTGACTTCCTCAGAAGACAAAGTCAGAAAATCTTCCGGTTCCACTTCTATTCTAGCCACCGTGTCATGATGCCGGACTCTCAATTGTCGTATTCCCAATGAATGTAAATATTCCTCGGCTTCTGCTATCTGCGTGAGAGCCTCTACCGTAACCATAGTTCCATACGGTATACGGGATGACAAACACGCCTGTGCAGGTTTATCCCAGGTTGGAAGATTCATTCCCTCTGATAAGTGCCTTATCTCAGATTTTGTAAGATTTGCCTCTACCATTGGGCTGCGGACGCCATATTGTTTTGCAGCACTTATTCCGGGCCTAAAATCCCCCAAATCATCAATATTCGTCCCATTAGCTATAACCGCATACTCTTCGTCCTTGGCAAAATCAGAAAGATAGGTGTAAAGCTCATCCTTGCAAAAGAAACACCTATCAGGGTTATTAGCTGCATAATCATCCCGTTCCACTTCATGTGTCTCAATCACTCTGTGATTGAGTCCAAGTTTCTCGGCAAGTGCAACGGCATCTCTCAACTCCGCCGGTGCTAGACTCGGTGACTTTGCCGTCACAGATAAAGCCTTATTACCTAAAATCTCACTAGCCGTCGCAGCCAAGAAAGCACTATCTGTACCTCCAGAGTAGGCAACTATAAGGGATTCCATTTCCCCAATTATGGAGCGCAGAGTATCCATTTTTTGCTCGACAGTTCTAGACTCTTTCGCGTTAGTTGCCATTTTCCCCTCCGGGAATTCGCCAACGTGTCAAATCACAACACGTTGTAAATTCCTATTATTCAGCCATCAGTTCCTCAACGATAGCTCTCATCTCATCAGAGTAATATTGGTACGATCTGTTTTGGTAATTAAGTATACGTTGTGATTCCTCTGTATCATACCAGTCCACCCATCCAGGAGATTCTCGATAATCTACATCCTCGACGGGAGCACCCATAAAGCCATAAAAATCCCGAACATAATCTTCTCCCTTGAGTTGCCAAGATGAGCCGCCCGCTATATTGAAAATCTTATTTGTAGCTTCTGGCGCATCCACAGAAGAAACCAAGGCGTCTACAACGTCATCTCTATGTACCATTTCAACCCGTTGTTCGGCTACAAATGGCCATGGATTGGGAGGTTCCATAAAAGCTGGAACCGCTATTCCAGCTATTCGCATCGCTATCCACGACACCTTGGATTCCCTAACCAGTTTTTCCGCGGCAATCTTACTATCCGCATAAATATCAATAGCTCTCTGAAGATGATCAGTCGTAACAGGAGGATCTTCCGTCTCTGTGTTGCCATAGGTGCTTATAGATGATGTAAACACTATTACCGCGTCTTTAGCAACCTTCTCCATGGCATTTATTATGCTTTCCGTACCCCCAACATTCACCGCGAAAGTCTTATCTCTATCTTTTTCACTATTCGGAGGCAACAAAGCAGCCAAGTGAAGGACTACGCTGACACCTTCCATAGCATCCTCAACTTGTGCTGAATCTGTAATATCTCCTTTAACAATCCCAATATCCGACCTGTTTTCAAGGCCAGAAAAGTCCATGAACGGCAGATCGAAAATGCGCACCTCTCGACCATTAGCTACAAGTCTTTCCACCAACATGCGGCCAACACTCCCCGCTCCCCCTGTTATTAATATTGGACCACTCATGTAAGAGTCACACCCTTCATGCCAGCTTTTTCAATCAAATTTTGCGAACTCGCAATAAGTTGTTCTATAGCCGGCTTAAAAGCATCCCAGTCCTCATTTTTACGTAGATCAAGAACAGATTCAGAGTCTCGTACAACTGCCCTCGCTGTCGGAACAGCTGGCATCGTCTTAAAAAAGAACGTGCCACTTATTTCATCAAATTTATCTAAAATCTCCGTTATTGAAGTCTCCCAAGCCTCGTTGACTGAACCCAAACCTTCCACAATACCCTTACAATTGTCTATAGACACATCTAGCAATTCTTGTCCCGATTGTGGCATTTCAGTTCGCTCCTTTAATTAATTTTTACACCACTATTGTCCGCTCAATCACGCTCTCAGTCAAGTGAGAACCTAATTTAGTCAAAAGTACTAACCTTTGCATCTTAATGTATAGACGAGTCACCGATGATATACTAATTGTTAGCCCTAATCAACGAACCAATATAATTCCCACTACCTCAATTCTAACAAAACATTTATCCTAGGACTTCCGTTAATAGCCAACAATCCACACAAGTGAAAGGAGCCCTCAGATGTCATTCAAATACGATCTTTTACTAAAGGGCGGAGAAATCTTCGACCCCACACAAAATCTTCGAGAAATTCTAGATATCGCCTTTTCACATGGCAAAGTTGCTGCAATTTCTCAAGAAATACCTTTGGAAGAGAGCAAGGAAACTAAGAATGTATCAGGGAAATTAGTAACTCCTGGCTTGATAGATATTCACGGACATTATTTCGAACACATCGTTCCTTTCTCAACGTCAGCGGACCTAGTATGCCTGCCAAACGGTGTTACCACTACAATGGACGCTGGCAGTTCAGGATGGACACATTTTGAAGGGTTCAAAGAATTCATATTGGCTCAGCAGCAGACCCGTATTATGGCGTTAGTAAACTTATCCGCGCTAGGAATGATGGCACCACGACGAAGTGTAGGGGAAACTTTTGGACCAACAATTGGAGTTAGTGGTGGCCCCCAAACCATGTTGGATCCCAATAGGGTGGGGGAGTTGCAAGATTTGCGCTACGCGCAAGTCGAGGAAGCTATCCGCTGTATCAAGGATAATCCAAAAGTGGCCTTAGGCGTAAAGATTAGAATAGACCATGCAATTAGCGGAGAAGCCAACACTATCCCAGCATTAGAACGTGCAAGGGCTGTCGCAGATGCCACTGATTCGTTCGTAATGGTTCATGTTGCCAATGTACCTGTACCACTTTCCAAGGTTTTTGAATATTTAAAACCGGGCGATATCGTCACACATATTTTCCACAGCGCAGAAAATAATGTACTTGATAAAAAAGGCTATGTTAGAACGGAAGTTAAAGAGGCTAAAGACAAAGGTATTTTGTTTGATATAGGGGCTGACAGAAAAAATTTTGGCATTAATTTATCTATGTCTGCTATCGAGCAAAATGTCCTTCCGTCTACCCTGAGTAGCGACATAACTAAAGTACGTCCAGGCTCAGAAGTTATTTATACCCTGCCAGAAGTAATGTCACTATATATGGCATTGGGGATGTCGTTAGATCAGGTACTAACATGTAGTACGCAGACCTCAGCTAAAGCTATACGTCAAGATGGGAGTCTAGGCACTCTACGTGTGGGATCCGTAGGTGACGCTACTGTAATCGAAGTCGAATCTGGAAAATTTGAATACAGCGACGGAAGCGGAACATCAATAACAGCTAAAGAAAGAATAACTCCACGCCTCACAATCAAAGACGGCCAAGTGTGGCACCCTAATTAGTCCTATAGGTACTATATCCCAAGATTGCGAGCAACATTCTCCAAATGATACCCAGAATCCCCGAATGCCAACTCGGCGGCTTTCGCTCGCCTAGAATATAGTTGCATGTTATGTTCCTTAGTAAACCCAATTGCTCCATGGCACTGATGCCCTAACGCACAAACTCTGCGATAAGCATCGCTGACGTACGCCTTCGCCATTGCAACCTCTTGGTCCGAGGGTAGGTCTTCTGATAAGTGCCATGCTGCCTGGTAAGTTATATATCGAGATCCTTCAACATCAGTAGCCATATTTGCGCAATGATGCTGAATAGCCTGAAAGGAACCAATAGGTCTTCCAAACTGCGTCCTCTGTTTTACATACTCTACCGTCATATCAAGGACTTCTTGCGACCCGCCGACCATTTCTGCACACTTGCCTACTGCACCTAGATCCAACACGCGTTTTATAGTTCCCCAGCCTTCGTTTATGTTGCCCAATAAGGCACTAGAAGGCACTTTAACATCTTCCAGGACTATCTCCGACTGCCTGTCTGATGCTATCGTTTTAAGTAAGGTCTCACTAACACCATTCGCATTACGGTCAACAAGAAATAGAGAAACATCCATATCTTCTTCGCCTGTTCGTGCAGCGACTACAAAAGTGTCAGAAACATGGGCATTGGGTACAAAGAGTTTTATTCCATTAATCATCCAGCCATCTTCGACCGCAGTCGCCACAGTCTGAATCCCTTGCGGATCCCAGCTAGCAGTCGGCTCCGTTAGTGCCAGGGTCACTATGAGCTGACCCTCAGCAATCTGTGGAAGCAGTTCTTTCTTTTGCTCCTCACTACCCGCGTTCAAAATAGACATTCCCCCCATAAGTACTGTAGAGAACAACGGGCCAGGCAACATTACCCTCCCTGTCTCTTCAAGTAATATCGATAAGTCCATAAAATTCAGCCCAAATCCACCATATTCTTCAGGGAACATTAAGCCTAACCAACCCTGCTCAGCTATTTTTTGCCACATCTCAGCAGTGTATCCTCGCTCATCCTCTTCCATTGCACGGACATAGTCGGAAGTACACTCGCTGTCCAAAAACTCGCGCGCACTATTCTTCAGCATTTGCTGCGCTTCATTAAGTCCTAAATCCATATCTGCCCTCCATTTTTCAAAACGTGCCTACATTAATTTCATTTGTTTTGAGTCTATCCTCTAGGCAGGCCTAGCCCTCTAGAGGCAATCACATTTCTCTGAATCTCAGACGTGCCCGCCGCAACCATGCCTCCACGAGATCTCATGAATCCATTTTCAATCCGTCCTTGGAGCGGCACGTATTTGGAACCCGGTTCCAATTGTCCATGCATACCCATAAGCTCCATTCCAAGCTCATAAATATGGTGTGTCAACTCGGACCCATACGCCTTTGTAATGGAGGCCTCCTTGTTCGGAATCATTTCCTTACTCTGCATCCACACCACGTTATAGCACATCATCCTGCAAGACTCTATTTGAACAGCTGCCTCAGCCAGCTTTCGGCGTATTATGGGATCATCAGACAACAATCGACCGTTGCGCTTCGTGACCTGGCAATAACTGACTAAATCCTCCAGTAACCTCTTCGCTCTCGCAGGTCTGTCTACGCCGGAGCGCTCAAAATCTAGCAAAGCTGCCCCAACATACCAGCCCATATTTTGTTCGCCTACTAAATTCTTTTTGGGAATACGCAAGTCTTCAAAAGTTACTAAGGATCGGTGAGCATTCCACATCATCGGAATTTTCTCTATGGTAATGCCAGGGCTCTTCATCTCAGTTAGGAGGAAACTAATCCCCCTGTGTTTTGGCGCGTCCTGCTCAGTACGCGCCAGCATAAACATCCAATCAGCACCTGAATGCGCGTTATTCCAAATCTTGGAACCGTTCACAACAAACTCGTCGCCGTCTTCAACAGCTCTAGTCTGAAGCGATGCAAGATCGGAACCCGAGTCAGGTTCTGAATATCCTTGGGCCCAATCGATGTCAGCTCCAGCTATCTTTGGTAAAAATTCCTGTTTTTGCTCGTCTGTACCATAAAGCATGAGAATTGGGCCAACCATCCGAGTGCCAGCATCTCCTGCGGGCACACCCCTATAAGCCATTTCCTCATTCAATATCATCTGCTTAACATGAGATGCTGAACTTCCACCATATTCTTCTGGCCAGGCCATTGTCAGCCAACCTTGACCTGCAAGCTTTTTTTTGAATTCCTTCACCAAGACGGCATCTTCTGGCTCATCAGGGTCTAGTGAACGATTGCGCCAGTCCCACGGAAGTTCCTGGTTAACAAAAGCCGCTACCTCAGATCGAAATTGTTCGTCCTCTTTATTGAGTTTGAAATCCATGCTTTCCTTCTTTCTAAGATACAGAGATAATGGATATCCTCATTCGGCAAACTTGCCACCAGTCAACGGCTGATCCATGCGATTAGGTCCATTGCATAAATAGGCGTTATGAAATCAACGACGCAGGCAGGAATCAAATTTATCCCCTGGGAAGGCCCAAGCCACGAGTCGCAATAATATTTCTTTGAATTTCTGAGGTCCCGGCCGCGATAGTAGCAGAGACAGTCGTCATATAACTTTGCTGTATGCGTCCTTCTAAAGCAGCGTATTTGGAATCTGGACCTAGTTGTCCATATAGACCCAATATTTCCATCCCAGTACGGGCAACCTGTTGTTGAAGTTCTGTACCAACAAATTTGCCCATGGAGGATTCCATGTTAGGAACCAGACCCTGACTCTGCATATAAGCAGTATTATAAGAAATCAAACGGCTGATCTCAGTTTGAACAGAAAGGTCAGCAAGCTTTCTCGCCACGAGAGGATCATCTATTAACTTCTTACCATTTCTCACGGTATCTTTGCAAAAAGCAATGAGCTCTTCTAACGTTCTTTTACTACCGGCGGAGTACTGAACACCAGATCTCTCAAAATCAAGCAGCGTTGCTCCGACATACCAGCCTCTATTAAGCTCTCCAACCAAATTCTTCTTAGGAACGCGCGCGTCCTCAAAGGTAACCATATTGAACCCGTGGGTATCTGCCATATTAATAATAGGATTAACCTGTATTCCAGGCTGGCGCATATCAGCTAGAAGAAAACTTATCCCTCTATGCTTGGGAGCATCTGGTTCAGTCCGAGTTAAAACAAATATGTGATCTGCTCTATGAGCATTTGAGGTCCATACTTTAGTTCCATTAATTACAAAATCGTCACCATCCTCCACCGCTCTTGTTTGCAGAGACGCAAGATCAGATCCTGATTCTGGTTCCGAATAACCCTGACACCACTGTACTTCCCCTCGGGCTATGGGAGGCAAATATTCTTTTTTTTGATCTTCAGTGCCATGAATCATGAGCGTCGGCGCCAGTAATTGAATTCCAAAACTATCCCTAACATCAGAACACCTTTGATAAGCGAGTTCTTCTGAAAATATCAGCTGCATCATATGCGTAGCCCCTTTGCCACCATACTCTTCCGGCCACGCCATCGTTAGCCACCCTTTCTCGGCCATTTTCTTTCTAATACCCAGATTAAAATCCCAACTTTCATCGTCATTAGACAATCCGCCATTCCAATCTTCAGGCAATTCATCCTTCAAGAAGGAACGTATTTCTTGTCTGAAGTTCTCTTCGTCCTTGGTAAACTGGAATTCCATCTATAACTTCCCTTTCTAAATCAAAAACAACAAGTTCGGTCATTATCTACATAGATACTGAGCTGACATCTTTTTCAGCCTAACTAGCTACTTCCCACCGAAAGACATGTAACTGTACGAACGATCCCATTTATGGTATGAATCTGTCCTGTCACTAGGTCTCCCACTGAATTTAAATCTGGGGCTGCTACTGTAGCGATAATATCGTAGGGTCCTGTTACCCCATCGACAGTTTCTATATTGGGAAGAGCCTTCAGTGCATCTGCTACATCACGAGACTTCCCCACTGCGTTTTCAATAAGTATATAGGCTTTTGTTGGCATACAATCCCCCCTATAGTGCGCGACACAGACCGCAAAAGCGCCCCTTCATTCTATCGGTCAAGACGATTTTGTGTCAAACTCAAACAACACTTCTACGATTCAGCCCATGCTGTCCTGAAATATAAGTTGTCCTAGAAAAACGTGCTCGCCATATCCACACAAATTCTAATCCCCAATATTCCTTAAAGAAGAATTCCCAATTATCAACTTCAAAGGCGTTGCCCTATCTAAATTTCCTAAAAAATTTCCTTATGTCGTCAACAAGCTCATTCGGCTTCTCAAGAGCCGCGAAATGGCCCCCGCTAGACATTTCAGTCCACTGTTGCAAATTAAACATTCGCTCTGCCCATTCCCTTGGAGGATAGTTTATGTCTTTGGGAAATCTGGCGACTGCTGTTGGAACTTCAATTTTCTCTCCCGGTTTCAGTTCCAAGGGATCCTTCAAAGATTCATAGTAGATCCTGATAGAAGAACTTATAGTTTCTGTTACCCAATAAATGGTGATATTAGTAAGCAGTTCGTCCTTCGTATACACACTCTCAACATCTCCATTACAGTCACTCCATGATCTAAATTTTTCCACTATCCAAGCAGCTAGTCCAACAGGCGAATCGGTGAGACCGTATGATAGCGTCTGTGGCTTTGTCCCTTGGATATGTCCATAAGCTCCTTCATCTTCTCGCCACTGCGCTCTGGCTTCTACAAAGGTCCTTTCAGCCTCAGTTAAAGGCGCTGAGCCTGGTCCGACATCGGGTAACCCAGAAACTGCTGTGACGTGTATCCCCAACATCTTATCAGCGTGATTATATCCAAGACTCGCAGTGACTCCAGCACCCCAATCACCACCCTGAGCTGCAAATTTGTCATATCCAAGCACCTCAGTCATTAGAACTGACCAAAGATCTCCCACTTTGGAAAAACTCCACCCGCGCTCAGTTGTTCTATCTGAAAAACCATAACTGGGCATCGAAGGAACTATGACATCAAAGGAATCTGATGAATCCCCACCGTAGGAAGCCGGATCTGCCAGCATTGGTATAATTTTACTGATTTCCCAAAAGGTTGATGGCCAACCGTGTGTTATTAAAAGCGGGATAGGATTTGCCCCCACACCACGCTCATGAACATAATGTATATTCATTCCTTGTACATCAGCTACGTACTGAGAAAATCCATTTAGGAACGCTTCATGTTTTTTCCAGTCATATTGAGTTACCCAGTAATCCGCAAGATCTTTAACATAGTCCATATTTGAACCATAATCCCAGTCAGTACCAGGCAGCTCGTCCGGCCACCGCGTATTGGAAATACGCTGTTTCATATCATCAATAACTTTGGTTGAGACATCTATATGAAATGGTTTGATAGACATTAGCTACTCCTTGGTGGTTGATTAAATCTGAGACCGAAACTATCGAACATAATAAACGATGTTAAATCTCTCTAAATTTTCTGCACTTCTCGAATACCTTATCGCATATTTTCTCAAAAGAGCAACTCTTAGACTATTCCATTGGTCTATTTGTCACTATTGGAATATAATCCTTGCGACAAACGTGAAAAACGAGATTTTTATAGGGAAAACATAAACCCCCTTATTTCACATGAGTGTTTATGTAGTACAGGCCCCAACAATGATGTATAAGAATGACATAAATGCCCCCTAACATTAACTCGAAATAACCAACAGGAGATAAAACCGATGCAAACTACCAATATCATCAGGCAGAAATTAGAAACAGGAGAACCTACACTGAGTACCCATATTCACTCGACTTGGCCATCAGCCATCGAAGCAGTAGGGCATACTGGGCACTACGATTATGTTGAATTCGTAGCAGAATACGGACCATTTGATCTTCACGATCTAGACAACATGTGCAGGGCAGCTGAATTGCATAATTTAGGCATGATGATCAAAGTGGATCAAAGCCATCAGGCTTTTTTGGCGCAAAGGGGTGTGGGATCTGGTTTTGACAGCGTTCTATACACTGACTGCCGATCAGTTGAAGATGTACAGCACTGCATTAGCCAAGCAAAACCTGACACCCCAAATGACAAAGGATGGTACGGTGTCGCAACTCGACGTAATTCTTACATGGGTTACGGAGGATCAAAAGAATATGTTGAATCCTTAAACAACGTGGTAGTCGCCCTAATGATAGAAAAACGTGGAGCTGTGGAAGATTTAGAGGCAGTACTATCAGTGCCTGGAATAGACATGATTCAGTGGGGAGCATCAGATTATTCTATGAGCATCGGTCGAGCAGGCGAAAAAAATCATCCAGATGTCGAGAAAGCTCACGATAAAGTTTTTAAGATGGCCTTAGAAATGGGCCTCAACCCTCGTGTGGAAATTAATACGGCTGCTGAAGCGAAAAAATACTTAGACATGGGGGTACGCCATTTCTCCGTAGGGACAGATATAGCAGTTTTGTATAACTTCTGGAACAAAGAAGGAGAAGGCGTCCGAAGAGCCCTCGAAGGAGAATAACTCGTTAATTTCGGAGACAAGATGACGGTACTGCGACTGCAAAAGATGGCGCAGCAGTGATCTTAATCGGGTTGAAACCAAGTGGCCGAATCAATTCGGTCGCTTGGCAAAAAGAAAAAGAACTCCGCCCAGAAAATTCAACGCCGCGAGTATCCCAAAAGCGAGCGTATAGGTTCCAAATATTTCTCTAAATCCTCCTGCGAGAATAGGCGAAATGAGAAGTAACACATTCATAGGCAACTGTGACATGCCCATTATTTTGCCAAAGGAAGTTCGACCAAAATAATCGCCCCTTATAGATGTGGTCAACGGATTCCTGCCACCAAATCCAACGCCAAAAACTACCGCAAATATGAAAACTTGGGACAAATTAGAAGAGGCTAGTAAAATAAATATCGCGCCCGCCTGCACTGAAGAAAAGAAAAATAAGGCAACTCTTTTGGGAACTCGATCTCCAACATATCCGCCGACAATTTGAAATATCATAGACGTGGCAGTGTAAGTAGTTATCACAATTCCTGACACCGGCACTGAATAGCCTTTGTCTAAGGACAACAAAGGCGCTAAATGGGCCATCACAGCTATGATTACCATTGATGTAAAGCCGTGGCCTATCGAAATTAACCAAAAAGCAGGAGTTCTCATAGCCTCCGAAAGAGTGAAATCTCTCACATTTGGATTTCCTGAAATTGACTTGGGACTTTGGCCTATCGAATTGTTGTTGACGTGAGCTTCAGAATCCGCATCCAGCGGATCCCCATCAGTGGTCAATCCTATATCCTCTGGTCTATTTCTTATTAATTTCGTAAGTGGCGCGGCTAGGCACAGAGTGATCAATCCTAAAATGATGGCTGTCCCTCTCCAGCCAAGATTGTCTTCTGCGGGATCTACTGCCCATGCCATAGTTGGTATTAAAATCAAAGCGATCATTCTGCTAATCGAACTCGCCCAGCCCATAGCGGTAGCCCTATTCCTCCGGAACCAGTTGTTTAGTAAGGTATTCATAGGCAACCAGCCACCAAGGCCATTCCCCAAGGCCATAATGAGAAAAGATAAATAAAACATCCATAAACTGGTTACACGGCTCAGGACGAAAAATCCGACGGCTATTATAAGCAACCCTATGAAAATGATTCGACGTGGTCCAATACGGTCGACAAGGTATCCTTCTATTGGACCCATTATGCCACCCTCTATCCGCGTGAGAGAAAAAGCTAGCGACATTTGAGCCCTGTTCCATCCAAAAGCCGATTCCAAGGCCACAAACCAGAGCCCCATGGCATGGAAGAGGGGAACACTACTTACTGAATGGAGGATCCCGCCCACAGGGACAAGCCACCAGCCATAAAAAATCTTTCCGGAGCGGCGTGCTGAAAAGCGCTTCTTTAGTTCATCCAATGGGAAAACTCATCATTTATTCTGGTAATGGACCGCTTGCGAGTCCATTCGTCTTGTAATATAATCGGCCTTAGGATTAGTTATTCGCATAAACAAAATTTGATTTACAGATAAAGCTTTGTCTAGCCCTAGATTCCAAGGGAAAGCAGTGGAGGAGAGAGCATGACTACCACCAACGAGTCCTTACAGGCTGTCCAAGATTACGCTAGTGATAATTCTTTAGATCTTTCCTGGATGGATTCTAGAGGCGAGTGGGGGATGAGCGCAACCCCTGATGAAAAACACGGTATGAGACTAGAGGATATTGAAGTCGGGTCTTACGGAGACGCGCCTGATAAAAGCGACAACATGACTGGACGACCTAGAGGGTCAACTAAGCGAGATAACTCCTACAGGGTTGGTGGCTACGGCGTCCGTACTAAATCGGAAATTTGGTTAGCAAATGCCGCGGGTTTATACGAAGAGGCACTGCAACGCCAATGGAGTTCTGCTACAGACATCCCATGGGAAACCATCAAGCCGCTGCCGGACGATATCGAGAGGGCGCAGTGCCAACTCGATACTTTCTTAACAGAAGTTGAATTTGTAGCCGCCGAAATCCCGGGGCGCTGGGTCGCAAACACCAGCCCCGATTTTTTTGAACCTCGACAATTTCTGGTTAGCCAAATCTTTGATGAATCACGACATTTGGACGTTTTTCGGAAAAGAGCTTTTGCTAACGGTGGGGGATTAATGCAGCGACCAGATGTTACGACTAGTGGTGTTGTTGGAGGCATAGATTTATCCAGAGACTTTACAGAGATGTCTTCACGCCTACATATCTCTGGTGAAGGCGCTGTGCTAACGGTGTTCCGCACTGGTGAGTTAATGGCTTATAACGAGGCCGAAAGACGAATCTATCGGTTAGCTGCTCAAGACGAGGCGCGGCATGTCGCTTTTGGGGTTATGCACATGCGCTATCTATCTGAAATTGAACCTGAGCGTAGAGAGGAAGTTCATTGCTATCTAGATGAGGGAGAACGGGGATTAGTAGCAGGGAATCAGAACCCTACGTCAATTGACACGCCAGCTAGCGAGGCCATGGCGATTTTACTGGGCGGTGGAGTGAAAAATTATGACGAAGGAGCTAGAAAACTTATGGCTATTCGTCGTAGACAGGTAAAAGAATACGTGCAACGAATACGCTCCGCTGGTTATGGTGACCGATTTACCAACGGCAGGGCAATACCCGAGATTATGCAATTTATACAAAACTAAAAGAGCCTATTGCGGAATACTCATGCCCGACTATAAATCGAATAATTTTATTTTAGGCTTATTTCTCGACTCAATTGTGCACTGACAAGTAATCCTTTTTATATGATTCCAATTACATAGCATAAATGCGAGTCTCATCATATGACTTTGAATTCAAGTATTGGCTTGAATACTTGAGTACATAGGAAAATAGATGTTCTTTCGGTAGTCAATATTTGTGGAGATACTAAAAAATGAATACGGATAATCTCGACGAAATAGAAATTAAACCGCCTAGCCTATCCTGGATGAAAAACACCTTAGAATGGGGAACCCGTGTCAAGCCTGGGAAGAAGGGTCTCACAATAGACTCCCTCAACGTAGGTATATATGGAGAAATACCAGAGCACTGGGACGAACCGTCAAGAATGCCGCGTGGTGCATACCCGATGCCTGGAGTAGCCCCTTTAAATTACCCTGTTCGAGACAAAGCGCAGATGTGGGCGGACGGAGCGCCAGATCTCTATGAAGAAGCTATTCAGCGAAGATGGATCCCAGCAACAGATATTCCATGGAACACTATAGAGGCTTTACCAGACGACGTAGAAACAGCCATGTGTCAGTTGTTAACAGAACTCTGCCAGATGGCCAGCATTGAAATAGAAGCAATAGCCCAATGGCTTCACCAATTAGCGTACGGGTACTACGAAATTAAAGTCTTTTTAGCCTCGCAAATGTACGATAATGCCCGACATTTCGAGGCCTTCCGGAAAAGAGCTTTGTCCAATGGTGGAGGCCTGGGCTTGGAAAGCCCAGGGCAGATGAATCGCATGCTGTTGGAAAGCACGGGAGGGTGGCCTGAAACGGTACTGGCTCTTCACATAATGAGGGGCACCTTTACAATGACATTATATAGGTACGGAGAATCTATAGCCCACAATCCCGCTGAGAAGGTAATGTTTGCAAGATGCATTCAAGACAAAGCTAGACACCTAGCCTACGGGCTTGAACATCTGCGCTACGCAGTAAGCCATACTGAAGGTAAGGACATCGTGTTCTCTCGATTACTGGGAGTGATTGAAGACGTATTCGGACGGGAATTGGACGACCCCGTATTACGTGAGTCTTTGGCAATAATATTTGGCGGCGGAATTGAAGGTGCACAAAGCGGCATGGATAAATACCAGCAGCTTATGAGAGATTTCGCTCGCCAATACCTCGCCAATATGGAATATATAGGTGTAAGTCGATCAGGCCAACTAGCAACCAGTCTAGCGAAACACGTGGAGGCTTAAATTGCCAATATTCCCTTCTGTCGAATGGTTTGATGAGGTCAGACACCTAATGAACAGTGACGAATCGGTTCGCACCGCAGGTGGAGGAATGTGTGACGCTACCGTTGGGATAAAATGCGACGACCAAGTCTATATCCTCGTGTTTGAAGGCTTTGAGTGCAGCAGTGCCAATCAGGTGTCAGAAGACGATTTAGTCAATGCAGATTTTTACATCGAAATGACTTCGAGTGAGTGGTCATTGATGCTGATTGACATAAAGGAAAATGGGCGTGCCGGTATGGATTACAGCCTAAACACTTTGGATATGGATCGAGAAAATGGTTTAGCCTTATCTAAGAATGGAGATCAATATCGCCTGGATATGTTTTTCCGATTCATGCAAACATTTCAAAATTTCTTTGATTTATCATCAAAAATAGAAACTCAGTTTAACCAATGAAAAAGCTGGTAGAGACGATAATATGCCTAAATTTCCTTCCATAGAGTGGTTTGACCAGGTAAAACGCGTCATAAATGCTGATCCTATGTTCAGGTCGCTAGGGAGTTGTGACACAACGGTCGGCATAGTTGTGAGCGAACTAGTTTATGCAATTAAATTTGAAGGTTTCTTGTGCGAAAGTATAAAACAAATTGATACAGACGGTCTCAGGGATACAGATTTCTATCTGGAGATGTCCACCAAAAACTGGAAATCTTTTATCGAAAATATCAAGAATAACCATGGTGCAGATTCAAGCCATACATTAAATAGCCTAGACATTGCACTGCCAAACGGACTCGCTAAGTCTCACGACCAACTCAATAAAACACGATTCCTTCGATATCATCTTTCCCTTCAAGCATACTTTGACGCCTCTTCAAAAATCGATACGGTCTATAAATAATGATAAGTACTAACTGCTCAAACTTTATGCAAATAATATCGTCAAATAGGTGTTAGTGACGTGCCAATTTACGAATATCGATGTCAGAAATGTAAAGGGCTCACAGACGTGTTATGGAGGGGTTTTACCCCTCCTGAATCTGTGGGCTGCCGAAACTGTGAGAGTGAGAAAACATTCCGCATTATTTCCAGAGTCGCGTTTCATAAATCGTTCACCACGAGATTATCTGAACTGGACTCAAAATACGATAAAATGGTAGATGACGCCACCGCTAGAAGTGGACCCATGGCAGACCCAAATCACATTATGAGGAATATGCCCAAAATAGAAAGTGGGAAACGGGACGAGCCAGGATTTAAAGTCGATTAAGCTTGTACAATATCACGTATATAGCCTAAATTGAGAAAGACTCTATCATCTTATCAACAGTTCTCTCAAATGACTTGCTGTTAACATCTGCTACTTTATCTTGAAGCGAAGCCCGAGTTTCATCTTTATAGATTACCCCAAGAGGCACCCCTCCTTGAGTAACAATCTCATAGGCCTGCTCAATGTCAGAAGGATCGTGCTGTTCGGGAATATCCCAGGCCAATGGAGCGATCCCTTCTCGAGGGTTTCCTTTAAGCGCCTGAAAAGTATTGTTATACGTAGTACATGGAGATTGAATATGTACTACGGAAAATCCTTTATGATTCATAGCATCCACGATCATAGCCCCCAAATCCTTAACTCTCGTTGACACATGGGAAGCAACATAAGATACGCCTAATGTCAGATAAAGCATTAGTGGATTAAGGGCTTGTTCCGCTTTGCCAAAAGGAGTTGAACTAGTAACTGCATCGATTTCCGTGGTTGGCGAACTCTGACCTTTAGTAAGACCATATACAGCATTATCCATAATAACGGCGGTCACGTCTAAGTTACGGGCCGCCTGTGGTGCGATATGCTCTTGTCCAATACTAAGAAAATCACCATCACCTGCAACTACGATAACATTCAGGTCTGGTTGGCCCATTTTTACACCCATTGCGAGTGGAAGTGTACGACCATGGATTCCGTGCAAACCATACGGTTGGTCTCCTTCAAGGAGATGAACCATATTACCTGAACATCCGATACCAGCAACTACCACATTATTTTCAATAGGGGTCTCGGTTTCTGCAGTCCGCTGTTTTATTGCAGCTTCTAATGCTCTTCTAACTCCAAAATCCCCGCATCCAGGACACCATTTGAAATCATATTCTGGATTCTTAGCACTCATGCACCTATGCTCTCTTTCTCTTTATTAACTCTTTCTACTACTCTGTCCACAAGTTCATTAACCTTGAACGGCAGCCCAGTATATTGAGTTATAGATTCAGCATTCACTCCCTGGGATCTCAAGAAGCTAGAAAACTGCCCCATATAATTTAATTCAGGAACCAGCACAAGCTTCTTGAGCCTCAATTCTTCCAACATAGCCTTGGGTAGGGGATTAAGATACATCGTATAATACCACCCAACCTCCACTCCATCCTCTATCATCTGGTTATAAGCCGCTAAGGTCGGACCCTTAGAACCTCCCCAGGGCATTATAACTATAGGTGCATCTTCATTACTGCTTTCATATTCTTCATTTTCCAATAATCTTAATTTGCTAAACCGACGTTCAGTCATTTGAATGTGTCTATCGGCAAGATGAGTGGTATCACCCATAGCATCATGTTCACTTCCATTAGCAACGTAACTGCCAGGATTCCCAGGAATTGGCATCGGCGATAATTCCCATCCATCATAACGCTGATAACCATTGCTGCCATCATAAACTTTTCTGTTTTCTACATCTAAAGAAGATAGATCAGGTTTTGGTATGTTCTGCCTGCGCTCAGAAAGCATGTGTTCACTTAACAACACAACAGGGCCTTGGTAACGCTCAGCCCAATTAAAAGCCATCACTGCCGCATAGAAGCATTCTTCCACGGTTCCAGGTGCTATAACTGGAAGGCTCATATCACCATGACCAGGATTTAATGCAACTAATAGATCAGATTGCTCTGTCTTAGTAGGAAGGCCAGTAGACGGTCCTCCTCTTTGCACATCTACAATGACTAGAGGAATCTCCGCCATCCAGGCTAAGCCAAGCCCTTCACCCATCAAGGAAAATCCTGGACCTGCAGTGGCACTCATAGCCTTTTTGCCAGAATATCCACCGCCGACAACGGCATTTATAGATTCAATCTCAGAACTTGCTTGATAGACGAATTTATCTCCACCTGTAAGATTGCGCTCCATCCAAACCAATATCGAAGTAGCAGGCGAAATGGGATACCCAACATAAAAATTAACACCTCCAGCTACTGCCCCCACGGATATCGCCTCGTTCCCATTTATGAGAATCTGGTCGCCTTCCGGTTTAACCGGTGGTGCAAGTTCACCTAGACTAAAACCACTCTGCTCCGCTTCCTGTCTACCTAGGTCCATAGCCTTGATGTTAGATTCTATAATCTGCTGGTCATTATCACGACCCCGTGTGAACCTCTCAGTAACAAACTCTTCCAAGATACGCTGAGGCATTCCTACTAAATACGCCAAACTCCCTAGTACAACCATATTCTCAGCTCTAGTATTACCTGTGGACTTTGCAATCTCTGCAAAATTCATGCCAAAGGTATTCCCAGATGTTTCCGGAGTAAAATCACCTGAATTATAAATTATTACCCCATCCGATCCAACTTCACTTCTGTGTTCAAGATAGGCTTCCTCATTAAAAGCAACAAGCAAATCAAGAGAGTCTCCCGAACTCAGTACAGGTGAAGTGGAAACACGAGCCTGTGCCCAAGTAGGTCCGCCCATAATCTGTGATGGGAAAGTTATAAAGGTCTGAACATTATAGCCAACATTGCTCGCAGCTTGCGCCAACCCTTCAGAAGACGTAACCAAACCCTGACCGCCCTCTCCCGCGAACCTTACAACAAAATCTTTCTTTTGCAATTCTATCGCCCTCCAGGCTCTCATAAACTTCGGCTACATTTACCCATCTAAGACCCGTGTTCGTTACTAAGCGGCATTATGGAGTTCTGTTATAGGATCTCTCAGTGTGACAGATCGTTGCACAGCTCAGTTATAATTACTCTTCCATCTTCCCAATTAGTAGATTTTATAGCCTATCATGGGACTAATAATATATCAGTTGGTACTTTTAAGTGTCAATTTTGTGACGATTTGCACTAGTTTAATTAGAAAATAGAACCCATTTCCCGATCACCACTTTTATTAACCACATTTTTTAAAGGTGCCAAAGCAATTCCCGCTATCAGCATAATCTATCTTATACCTGAGTTTTTCTTGAGAGACAAGTAATTTACTGCCCTTATAATGAATTTCCGTGCGTTAATTTTCCCCTAGAACTTTTTCATTCCTCAAGCACATAAGTGAAAGCTAGTGGGGCTAACACTAACACCACAGCATCAAAAACTAACAAAAAGGGAATCCATTTGGAATAAACCGAACCTCCTTGAACACTCAAAGTAGTTACTTCCACGCCAGCAATAATCAGGGGGACCACCATGGGGAAGAACAAAACTGGCAACATGATTTCTCGAGAACGCACATTGATCATCATAGACGAAAACAACGTCCCCACACATGTAAGGCCCACAGTCACGAGCACAATAACCGGTATTAATACAGGTACCAACAATGAGAAATTATAAAAAACAGCAAATACTGGAAACACCACCGCTTCAATTAACAACATAAATAATAGGCTACTTCCCATTTTCCCAAAAAAAATACACTCCTTGCTCACTGGAGACGACATTAGACCATAGATAGCTCCATTCTCTTTCTCGTTGAAAAAAGCTCGATTCATTCCTAATATTCCACCAAAGGTTACTGCTACCCATAAAATACCAGGAGCTACGAACGCGATTGTTTGTGAAGTAGGATTAATCGCAAAGTTGAATATTGCCAGCACCAAAAGGGCGAAAATCAGCACAGAAATAACTATATCCTTGGTGCGGACTTCGATGAGAATATCCTTCCATACTATGGCAAAAACTACCTTCATGAAATGGATCAAGAAGACCCCCTAGTATGTTCTTCGTAAATCATTCTCATCTCTTCCAAAGATTCAGAGCCGGTCACATGGTCGTATACCACGCGCCCATGAGCCATAATTACTATTCGATCTCCTAAGGCTAGTGCCCGACTGATATCGTGAGTTGTCAAAAGCACAGCTCTCTCCGAAGATATTTTTTCTAACAGGATTTTATCGAGCAAACGTAGTGCTTCTTGATCCAATCCACTCTCTGGTTCGTCCATAATTAGTATAGGCGGATTATGTAAAAGGGCCCTAGCAATTGAAATTCTCTTTTTCATTCCGTGAGATAGAACGACACTTTTATAATCGAGAAAATTGCTAATACCAATCATTGAGGAAACATTACGAATTTTTTTGTCAATGCAGCGTACACCATACATTCTGGCAAAAAAAAGCAAATTCTCATATACCGTCAAACCATCATAAATCAAAGGATCGTGTGCGACCAATCCGATGCCGCGCCGTGCCAAATTCCCCCTATCTAAAATGTCTATCTCTCCTAGACGAACGGTTCCTTCATCAGCTTTACTTAATCCCGCCAAAATCTTTATAAGTGTCGTTTTCCCAGAACCGTTTGGTCCAAGTATCGCCAGAGTTTGTCCCCAAGGCACATCAAGAATGAAGTCATTTAAAGCCCTATTACGTCCAAAAGCTTTTTTCACTCCTTGAACACTTATGGCCATCGCGTTTCCCCTATTCACCTAGACCGCGTCTCGCTTATTTCAAACAATGCCTTCGCCCCCTAATTGAAAGATCACCAAGGTCTTTATTATATCCGAGTTTGTTACGATAAGAAGACTTTTATGTAACACCACACACCTTCCATGACTATAACAACATTGATATGTTTGGCTTTTCAGGCTTCCTTTCCCCATGTAATATGTATTGGACAACTTACATGGGAGATAACTAAATGGCATCCATCCAGGACCTAAAAGAGAGCTACAAAGCCTTAAATGATCTCGATGATTCACTTGATATACGATCAGAGGGGACTATCAATGCAGAATGTCTGATCGTATTCGATTACGAGTATACCGGACAAAATTCTGAAGTAGAAATTGACACTGATGAATTTACCGCTGTTTGCCCATGGACCGGCCTTCCTGATTTCGGAACCCTAATAATAAAATACACCCCAGACCGTCATTGCATTGAATTAAAATCTTTAAAATATTATCTCTATTCATATACAAACGTAGGCATTGTTCAAGAACACGTTGCAAATCGTATTCTTGAAGACTTGGTAAAGGTTTGTGATCCTGTTCAAATGGAGATTATTGTGGATTACAAGGTAAGAGGAGGACTTCACACCGTAGTCAAATCTACATATAATCGGGATACACGATCATCATAAATTGTGACTACAAGTCGCTAGCAAACAACGTATCAACCGACCAGTTCACGTGTTCACGTAGTAGGTTGTATAGCTTCTATAGCGGCCAGTCGTTTGAGTGCGTCTTCATCAACTACAATACCTAATCCTGGCTTATCTGGCACGCGAACATACCCTGACTCCATGTCATATGGCAATTTCGCAATTCCTTCACGTATCGGACTTGGTGTGCGGTCAAATTCCATAACAGGCTCCTGAACATAGGGCTGTGGAACTCTCGCTGGAGGACAAGGTGGAATAGAAGAAGCAAGGTGAAGACTCGCCGCTATCATTATAGGCGAGCCCCAAACATGTGGGTTAGTTTGTATTCCTAACGCATTGGCCATCATAGCTACGTTTCGCATTTCTGTTATGCCCCCAACATTAATAACGTCGGGTTGAACTATATCGTAGGCTCTCCTTGACAAGAAATCTTTGAACTCGTACCTAGTCCTAAGATTCTCTCCACCCGCAACGGGCATAGGAATATTCTGCTTGACATGAATATATGCGTCCACATCTTTGGCAGAAACTGGCTCTTCAAACCACATAATATCCAAGTAAGCTAATTGGTTAGCCAATCGAATAGCCGAAGAGGCGTTAAAAGCCTGATTCGCATCCACCATCAATTTAGTATCCGGACCAATTGCTTCTCGTATAGCAGATACCCTATGAACATCCTCCTGTGGCGACAATCCACCAACTTTAGTTTTCATGCCTTTAAATCCCATTTCAACATAGCTACGTGCTTCATCTAGAAGACGATTAGGAAATTCTCCTTCTGTGTAGTAGAGACCTGTTGCGTAGACAGCGACCTTATCTCTAATGCGTCCACCTAAAAGATCACAAACGGGGAGACCAGATGATTTGCCGGCTATATCCCACAGCGCTATGTCGACCGCACTTATAACGCTTCCTCCAAAGCCTCCATAATTATTAGCATTGTATACAGCATGAAACATTTCCTGCCATATTGCATTTCGATTAAGAGGGTCCTTGCCTATTAAAATAGATTCAAACAGTTGTGTGGCCACAGAACCATCTGGCCCTACATAACCTTCACCCCACCCATCAATACCTTCATTTGTCTCGATCTTAATAACATCTGTAGCACGATGGCCTATCCAGCCGTTAGACCACCCAAACGGTACTTCTACTGGAGCTACTAAATTGAAAGTTTTAATCCCAGTTATTCTCATAAAACATCGTGCCCTTTCATTAAGTAATTCCTATTAAATTCGAGTCTAGTCACGCTATACTCAGATGTCAATTGCATGCACAGAGATATGCATTCCTTCGGTTTTTGTCTATGATATTGTGCGGTGTAGTAGTATATTTTGATCAACGTAGACTAAAGAGACATAAATATCCCAGAGAGATGATTCTCAGTCCAGATTCAAAATTTGAATCTCTTTGACTCATATAGATCTTAATCCAATTACAGGGAGGAAAAAAATGTCCAAATATGTACGGTACGACGACGGCAACACAGTGAGCTTCGGCATAGTAGTGAACAATACAATAAAGGAAATTGATTCAGCCCCTTATCACGCATACTCAGAAACTGGAAAAGAACTGGCTGAATCAGATGTTAAACTTTTAGCACCAGTCATTCCAGGGAAAATAATAGCAATCGGGCGCAATTATGTCAGCCATCTAGACCACTCTGCTTCATTAGTCGGAGGAGATATAAATCTTCCCAAGGTGCCCGAACCATTTTTCAAAACACCTTCCTCAATAATCGGGCCTGACGATCCTATCATTATCCCAAAAGAAGCACTTTTAGAAGGCGTTAGAGTCGAAGAAGAAGCCGAATTAACATTAGTCATCGGCAAGCAGTGTCGACGGGCTAATCAAGAAAACGCTATGGATTATGTATTTGGCATAACCTGCGGTAATGATGTTAGCGCAAGAAATTGGCAGAGGGAAGATTTATCCTGGTGGAGAGCAAAATCAAGTGATACTTTCAGTCCAATTGGACCTTACATAGTTACGGGCCTCGACGCCAATAATCTCTTGCTAACAGGCCGCATTAACGGGGATGTCGTTCAACAATCCGGAACAGCTGACCTTGCTCACAACGTTGAACGAATAGTGGAATTTGTAAGTAGCGTGCTGACACTAGAACCAGGTGACATCATAATGACAGGAACCCCTGGGTCACCAGGTCAAATTGTAAATGGTGACACAGTCGAAGTAGAAATCGAGGGTGTTGGCGTCTTAAGTAACCCAGTGCGTTCTGAAGAATGATCTATCCCATAGAAGAGGACACGATTTGACAAACCAGATCATAACTGAGCAAGTCAATGACCGCGTATTTCTAGAATATACCTCCGATTGAAATCCAGTAAAAAACTATGTACATGCCAGAGATAATCATCAAGAAACTACCAATCCGTTCTATGTATGGCAGTAATCTTTGCACCAATTTTGTAAGCGCACCCTGAAAAAGAGCGATTCCTAACGTGATAACAATGATAGTAAACCCCATACCAAACGAATAAAACAAGAACTGAGTCAACTTTGATCCCAGGCTGTGTACGGCAAACGAGGTTCCAACCACAGAAAGAAATATAGGTAACGTGCACCCAAGAGAGGCAATTCCGTAACTTACGCCAAAAAGAAAGTACCCCCTAACACCGTGCTTATTTCCGAGTTCAATTTTTTGGGCTAGTTGTTGGGCTATTGCCACGTAAAAAATTCTTCCACCCATAATCCATGCTCCTCCTAGAATTAGTAGTATGCCCACTACTAATCCCAGCCAAGGCAAAATCATGCCTAAGGCAGAACGAGCACCCAGACTAATAAAAATCCCACCTAGAACAAATAGGAGTACGAATCCCCCTGTTACTGAAAATCCTACGACCACAGATCGGACTAAAAGTGGAAATGTGTGCCCATTCTTCTTCCCATCATGTAGGCCTAAAAACAGCCCTATGTAGGCGGGCAACATTGCAAATCCACAAGGATTAAATGCCGCGGCCATACCCGCCCCGAAGGAAAATCCAAGAGGAGTAATGCTTCCTAACGTCCCCATAAATGATGCTGAGTTCCCTGATAGTGATTCAACAAAAAAATTAACTGCATCTGTATCTGTAAAATCGCGTACAAAAAACCCCCCGCCTATTGCAGCAAAAAGAGCAACAGAAATCACGACTAACGGAAGCCAGAAATTCCTCTCAATTACGAATTGTAAATACCAGTTCAAAAAAGCCGCCTTTTCCTGTTTATATATCCAAATTCAAAAGATTAACCAACATATTGTCTCAAACGGGTCATTTTATAGTCCCATTATATACAACATTATTTAATCCTCTGTTGCCCGTTCTAGGCGAAATAGTTCTCTGTACATTGACATTCAAGATAGTAGGCTGCTAGAGTAAATAGACTATGTATATAAACACTTTCATAGGAGACTGCGCTTGTATGTGCCCCCCATAGGGGTTGCACTGCATTTAGCTTTTTTTAAGTGCCCCGCCCAATTAGTATGTTGAGCGGGCTTTTTTTTTGTCCAATATTTATGGTGCAACTAAACCGATTAAAAACTAAATATCATTTCAGTAACCCAACATGAGGAGCCTTATTACTATGACTCAGACAGAATGGAAACCCAAAGGGCAGGGCATTATAGAAATTCTGCCCGAAGAAATATCAGACTTTGAGGAGCAAGTACAGAAGTTTAGAGATGGCGAATGGAACCCCAATGACTTTATGGCTTTTAGATTACGACAAGGAGTCTATGGGCAGAGGCAACCAGATGCACAAATGCTACGTATAAAGGCCCCATTCGGAGGACTGACGGCAGATCAGTTGGACGCATTAGGAGTCGTTGCAGAGAAATACGCCCCGCTCAAAAAGGGTCATGTAACAACCCGCGAAAATTTCCAATTTCATCACATTCCAATAGAATTCACGCCCGCAATAATGCGCTTAATTGGGGACGTTGGCCTAAGCACGAGAGAAGCTTGTGGTAACACGGTAAGAAATGTCACGGGATGTGCAATGGCTGGAGTATGTGCCAACGAACCCTTCGATGTAACTCCATATGCGGCTGCTTACGCCCGTTATTTCGTAAGACACCCTTTTACTCAGGCCATGCCCCGCAAGATTAAATCGGCTATTTCAGGATGTGGAAGTGATTGTGCAATAACACCGATTCACGACATCGGATTTTTGCCCAAAATTCAGAATGAAAGGAAAGGTTTCAAAATGGTGGTTGGAGGAGGGACTGCCATTATGCCCCGTATTGCTCCCACGCTTTATGAATTCGTACCTGTAGAAGATTTCCTAAAAGTTACAGAGGCAGTTATTAGGGTTTTTCACAGAACTAACGAACTAAGAAGAAATCGTATGAAGGCCCGTATAAAATTCTACATTGATCGAGTAGGCATAGACCACTTCCGTAAAGAAGTCGAGGAAGAGATGGAAAATACATGGGCACAACAATCGTTTGATCCTAAAGATTTGCTCTTCATAGACGACGAAGAAAAAGATGCTCCTGATTTAACAACTAGCTATAAAGCGTATGGAGACGAACCGGAATTTCTTAAATGGTTGGAATCAAACGTAGAATCCCAAAAACAAGAAGGATACAAGGTCATAACTTTGAAACTGGCACTAGGAGACATTAACGCACCACAATTCCATGACTTAGCAGATATATCAAGAAGATACGCTGCCAGCAGGGCCCGTATAACCCAGCAACAAAATTTGGCCTTCAGATGGATTCCAGAAAAAGCGCTCTATGAAGTATGGGAAAGGCTTAACAAAATTGGCTTTGGTGCAGCTGGCGCCCATGAAATAACAGATGTTGTCTCGTGTCCAGGTACTGATAGTTGTAAATTAGGCATAACGGCGTCCATGGGTCTAGGAAGGGCAGTCTCCGAAACATTAGCCGAGATCGATCAGTCTGATCCACTTGTCCGGAAAATGCATGTAAAAATGAGTGGTTGTCCTAACGGCTGCGGCCAACATCACATAGCAGACATAGGGTTCCATGGTGCGGCCGCAAAGGCGCCAAGTGGTCAAGTACCTGCCTATGAACTATTCCTAGGTGGTAGTTACGAGAAAGACGATCCAAGATTTGGAGAAAGAGTGAAAACTAAAGTACCTGCGAAGCGTGTACCAGACGCGCTTAAAAGAGTGATATCTGACTATGACAGCAATCACGATAACGACGAACTCTTCAAAGACTATGTGAGACGAGTGGGCACAGACTACTACGAAAATATGTTGTCGGATTTCAAAGAAATCCCAGAACTTAGCAGAGAAAGTCTAGATCAATACATAGACTGGGATAAAACCGTCAAATATGTACTTGAAAGAGGTGAGGGAGAGTGCGCGGTTTGAGGACGATAAGTACCCAAACTATGTTGGTTATTTCGCACTACCGAGAAGACCGAAAGAATCGCCTGACTCCGTCAAGCCAAGTTTTCTGAGTATCATGGTTAACGTCACTGATGTCTTGACCTCGCCATCGTTTCCCATTCCGTTTGGGTGACCTCACGAAAAACAATCCGTAGCCTACTATAAAAACTAGAAGTCCTAGCCAGGCAAGAGGTCCGACAAGAGAAGGAATAACAACTCTCATAATCAGGGCCGCCAACATTAGAAACAGCGCGAAAACCATAATGCCACCTGGCGACAGAACCCAGGGTTTCCGCCACAGGGATTGTTTTGTATATGCCACAACCAAGCTGATCATGCTTCTATCAGCGCCATATTTAGCATGTTCTTGATCAGTATCAGCTTGTTCCAGAATTTCCTCAATTTCTTCAACGTAACGCTTATTCACTTATATATCCTTGATATCAACATAAATTGTGCGGTTTTCAAATGATATAGCGGACTTAGGCGATCACTAATCAGGATACTGGGCCCATCGTATTGAAGTAAGTCTTCGAGTGTCAAGTTTGCATTAATGCAAGAATAATAATTGATTAGTCGCGCAGTCTACGTCCAAAAGAATCATCTGAATTAAACATAATGCAATTAGTGGTTAATAACTATATCCTCTGACGGCTTGTCTAGCGTTGTTATTAACTCCTAATGAATCAGTTTACTTTTGAAATAACATGGTGCATGGTATAATTGACACACGTAAATGATTGATTAGGAAGCACCAGTGAAAATAACTCAAGAAGAAGAAGTCGATCGCCAAACCGTGCTCAATATAGAATTAGAGGACTCAGATTTGGATCCCTACCTTGAAATGGGATATCGTAAAGTTGCTCCTCGCCTAAGACTTCCCGGATTCCGTCCTGGAAAGGCTCCCCGTGGTATAGTCCAGCAATATCTAGGAAAAGAAGCCTTATTAAATGAAGTCCTTGACACGATGCTACCAGAATGTACAGACAAGGCAATCCAAGAAAATAATATCGACGCCGCAAGTACTCCAAATATTGAACTCGAAGAATTAGATCCTATAACTTTCAAGGCGACCATACCCCTCAGGCCTGAAATTACTCTTGGCACTTATCTGGACATCCGATTGGAACGAGAAGATCCAACAGTTGGAGAAGAAGATGTACAGGAACGCCTGGACCAAATTAGACAAGGAATGGCCCTTTGGGAACCAGTAGACCGAGATGTGGAGCTAGGGGATCTGGTTACAATGACCGCCAAAGGCACAGTGGAAGAGGAAGATATTATAAACGAAGAAAATGTAGATTATTTTCTCGATAAAGAGTCGGTCAACCCCTTTCCAGGTTTCGCGGAACATTTAGTGGGAATGGCTTCAGGAACAGAAAGCGAATTTGGAATTGAAATTCCCCAAGATTTCTCCGACACGAATTTGGCTGGCAAAACAGTTGATTTCTCGGTAACTATAAGTGAGATTAAAAAACAAACACTGCCTGAACTCAATGACGAATTTGCAAAAGGTGTGGGAGATGGATACGAGTCGTTAGAATCTCTTACAGCTGAGATCAAAAAGGATGCGCAGGAAGCAGCAGCAACTAGTGCTAAACAAGAATACACTGATTCTGTGCTAAATACATTCTTGGAAGGTGTAACTATCGCGGTTGCTCCAGTGATGATCAATCATGAGGTTGATCATATGCTTGGAGAAAGATCCCGCGTCTTAGCTCAAATGAACATAAGAGTAGACGACTACCTCAGATCTATCGGGCAAACTGAAGATGCGATGCGGGAAGAAATGCGCGAAGAAGCAGAAAGTCGGATAAAGCGCACTTTTGCCCTAACAAACCTAGCGGAAGAAGAAGGTCTAGAAATATCAGATGAAGAGATTGACACACGTATAGAGTCAATCCAAGAGAGCAATTCCGGTAACCCGGAGAACTTACCGATTCAACCAGAATTTACAGAAGAGATGAGAGAGACCGTAAGACGAATGTTGCTCAGTGAAAAGACCATAGACAGGCTTTTGGCTATTGCAGGGGGAGAAGGCACCGCATCTTTGCAACAATCCGATGATCCTGCCTCTAACGAAGGTAGTGATCAATAACATTCCCAGAAACGCAGGAACCTGTTGGCCTCTTAATTACGGCCAACAACAAGTAATGGAAATTACGAACTGATTAGAGAGGACTGATTATATGCTTTACAGACCCGAGGATTTTCTTTCTAGTGGTTGGCCATCGACAGTATCCAGACCAGAAGACGTTATACCAATGGTTGTTGAATCAGGAGCAAGGGGAGAACGTGCCTACGATATATACTCCCTCTTACTTAAAGAGCGCATAATATTTTTGGGAACCCCAATAGTTGACCACGTAGCGAATGCGATAATCGCACAATTACTATTCTTAGACAGAGAAGACCCAGATCGTGATGTAAGCTTGTACATTAACTCTCCCGGTGGAGTCATAAGTGCAGGGCTAGCTATTTTTGACACCATGCATCTAATCCGTCCGAATGTTTCAACCATCTGTGTAGGCCTGGCCGCAAGCATGGGCACTGTACTTTTAGTAGCAGGGGAAAAGGGGAAAAGATTCGCACTTCCAAACTCTACTGTACACATGCATCAGCCTTTGGGAGGCGCACAAGGCCAAGCTACAGACATTGAGATCCATGCACGAGAAATTCTCCGTATGCAAGATAAAATCAGGACGATCTTATCTGAAAACACAGGGCAACCCTATGATAAAATCGCTCAAGACACAGACAGAGATTATTATCTAAGTGCCGAACAAGCACAAGAATACGGTCTCATTGATGAAGTGTTAACTACATCAACAGGTGCGTAACCGCAATCGTCAAAAAATGATCTACGTCAGTCGACATTCACAGTGTAGATCAGTCTTGTAGCTGCCGTCCTTGACGGATGCGTGAAACCCAGGGGGATATTTAAAAATGACTACTAACAGAACAGAATATCTTTGTTCATTCTGCGGTAAAACTCAGGGACAAGTAAAACGCCTTATTGCCGGACCAGACAGAGTATTCATATGTGACGAATGCGTAGCATTATGCGATCAAATCATAGCTGAAGAGAGTCCCTCGCAGTCAAAATCCTCTAGTCATCCTAAGAGCATTTTAAACCCCCGGGACATTTTTCAAAAACTTGAAGAGTACGTTATAGGCCAAGATCAGGCTAAAAAGATTCTTAGTGTGGCAGTCTACAATCACTACAAACGAGTTGCTGCAAAGGAAAACTCATCAGATATTGAACTGCAAAAAGCTAATATCCTTATGTTAGGGCCATCTGGTTCAGGAAAGACTCATTTAGCACAAACGCTTGCTCGTATTATAGACGTGCCCTTTGCAATAGCAGACGCTACCTCTCTCACTGAGGCAGGGTATGTAGGCGAGGATGTAGAGAATATTCTGCTAAGGCTTATTCAAGCGGCAGACTATGACATTGGCAAAGCAGAGCAGGGGATTATCTACATTGACGAAATCGACAAAATAGCCCGTAAAAGCCCAAACCCTTCTATCACCCGCGACGTATCAGGCGAAGGAGTTCAACAAGCACTACTTAAAATTATAGAAGGCTGTGTAGCCAACGTTCCACCTCAAGGTGGAAGAAAACATCCACACCAAGATTTTCTTCAAATAAAAACGGACAACATATTATTTATGTGTGGTGGTGCTTTTGAGGGTCTAGAAGATATAATTAGTCAAAGAGTTTTCAAAGACAAACAATCAATTGGATTCAAGCGAAATGATATTGCATCCACAGACACTGTAGAAGCAGACGGTACAGCTTTCCAATATGTGATTGCAGATGACCTCCTTGATTATGGATTCATCCCTGAATTTATAGGTAGGCTACCTGTTGTGGCAAGTCTCAAAGCTTTAGATCAGGTTGCCCTCATAAGGGTTCTAACAGAGCCCAAAAACGCCTTCGTTAAGCAGTACGAATACCTATTTAATTTAGATAAAGTAGAACTGGTGTTTACCGAGGAAGCTTTAGAGGAAGCCGCCAACCAGGCTCTCAAACAAAAAACTGGAGCTAGGGGACTGCGGTCAATACTGGAACAAACTCTCCTAGATGTTATGTATGAATTACCAAGTATGGTCGGCGTGCGGGAATGTCTGGTAAATGGGACATCAATCCTAGGAGAGTCACCTGTAACTCTTGTTATGGAAACTGGGGAAAAATCTGTAATGTTATCAGCAAATCTAGAGCAAAAATCGGCATAATATCATAGTTTTTCGCTTTCTGATAACTCGAAGATACCTTCCCCCCAAATTAGAAACTGCTTGCTTTAAGACTATACAGCAACGCCTTAATAGTACTGGACAGTATCGCTTTTCTTAGCTAAAGAGTACTATTGTTCTAAATGCTATGGAAGACAACAACAAAAACCCTTGCATTGCTTTTCGTAAATCCGTAGCTTAAAGTGGGCACATGTTAATAATGTCATTTGATTGTGCTGATTCCCTAGAATGCGAAGTATATGAATATTCAATCAAGTCAATCATCAACATTAACCAACACCAAGCTG
>Ga0310344_10000331_pt1 | contig 37724 bp, 21 predicted proteins | sample HC15DNA20200_MG_FD_203801 | JGI IMG/M metagenome (GOLD analysis project Ga0310344, IMG submission 203801) | Marine microbial communities from station ALOHA, North Pacific Subtropical Gyre - HC15-DNA-20-200_MG | ecosystem: Environmental > Aquatic > Marine > Oceanic | place: Pacific Ocean: North...
TGGACTACGTTTCCTGGGTGATTATCAACTTGCAGAAGACCTCGCTCAGGAAGTATGGTGCCGAGTTTATCATAACCGATTGAAATACAAGGCGCAGGGAAAGTTTTCTCCTTGGATTTACCGTATTGCCACGCGTATTGGACTGAATTTACAGCAGCAGCAAAAGTTGAAATTCCGTACCTCTAGCCATGCTTCATCACATCTCACAGATGAATCACCATGTCCTGAAGGACAACTCCACCAACAGGAACAATCCCATTTACTTTTAAACCATCTGAAAGCATTACCCGAGAAACAGCGTACTGTATTAATGATGCGGTTCTTTGATGAAATGAAATTTGATGATATTGCCCGACATACGGAAACGGCACCCAGTACTATCAAATCTCGATTCCGCGCAGGGCTGTTACGGCTATGCCAGGATCTGAAAAGAAACGGTCGGATTGCGGATACGATGCAATGCTTTGAGTTTTGATCCTTTGAACTACAAAAACACTTGACTACAGGAGACCTTACCATGAAATTCTTCCATTACATTTTAGTCGTGCCTGTACTATTAATAGCGTTGGAACATTCCAGCATAGCCCAAACCGACAACAATGCTGGAACGGATGTTGCTCCTTCACAACGCCAGCAGGAGAGGAGAAATGGGCGATTGGGTCGACGTCATGACAGACCGCGATTTGCCCGTTCACATCCTCTCATGCAAGCCCTGGATACTGACAAGGACGGCAATCTTTCCAAAGCAGAAATCGAAAAGGCCACCGTCAGCCTAAGTACCTTGGACAAAAACGGAGACGGAGATCTGACTCATGAAGAAATCAGCCCATTCATTGGGCGTGAGTCGCGACGAGCTGGCAATGGAAGGGGAGAACGGGGCCGCCGTTTCCGAGGGAGAGGCGGTCGCAGAGCCGAAAGACGACGCCGACCAAATCGTCCGGGATCAGACTATGCTGACAGTCGTTCGAGGCGAAGAGGCCCTGACGGAGAACGCCGGAGATCGAGAGGGGATCGTAACGGACCGGAAGGTCGCCAGCGAGAGGGCCGCAGGCGTAATCGTTTTGAAAGAGGTGGACCGGAATCGCGTCACCCTCAAGGCCTGGAACGTCAAAATCCCAAACAGATGATGAGACGTTTCCTGAGTCTGGACAAAAACGGAGATGACAAACTCTCTCGAGAAGAGCTTGCCGAACTACAAGGCTTGGTCGAACGATGGGATAAAGACGGTGATGATGCACTGAACAAACTAGAGCTGCGTTACATAATCCAACGCCGCATGCAGGAGGGAGAACGCCGGAGATCGAAAGGGGATCGTAACGGACCGGAAGGTCGCCAGCGAGAGGACCGCAGACGTAATCGTTTTGAAAGAGGTAGACCGGAATCGCGTCAACCTCGAGGCTTGGGACGTCCAAACCCCGAACAGATGCTGAGACGTTTTCTGAGTCTGGACAAAAACGGAGATGACAAAGTCTCTCGAGAAGAGATGCCTGACAGACTGCAAGGCATGCTCCAACGATTTGACAAAGACGGTGATGGTGCACTGAGCGAACAAGAGCTGAAAGAGGCCATCAAGCGCCGGCTACGCGGACAGCAAAACTCAAACGCTCCATCCGAGGACAACAAGAAGCCTGAGGACACAGAACAAAAGCCGGAAGATACGTCTGCTACTTCTTAGTAAGAACCGATGTCTTCCCGACAAAAAACACCGCCCGGCTCCCTTTTTCAGCCGGGCATTTTCTATGTCGTTTTCGCAGACATAACCGTCGCGATTTCCCGCAATCTTCGAATATCCAGTTTACCACTACCCAGTACAGGAATGGCATCCACTGCATAAAAAAGACGGGGCATCGGAATCCAGAGATTGGGTAACCCACGTTCCCTCATTTTCCTGCAAAGAATGGTAGGATCCCATTCTTCGGGCAAAGGAAGATGGAGCACTACCAACTGCTCTCCCTTATGTTCATCCGTAATTCCGGTTACGGCACATAACTGTTCATGGACAGACATGATCTCATGTAAGGTTTGCTCAATCTGTACATGGGGAATCATCTCTCCAGCGATCTTAGAAAATCGATTGATCCGATCTGTGATCGTGATAAAACCGTCTTCATCAAGCGTGGCAATGTCACCGGTGTTATACCATCCGTCACGAATCACAGCCTGCGTTGCTTCCGGCTGATCAAGATAACCCGTCATTACATTGGGACCCGACACATTCAATACACCTTGCTCTCCTGGCGGTAAACTTTCTCCCGTTTCACGGTCAACTATCCTCGCAACAATTCCAGGTAAAGGGTGACCGACCGTACCAGATTTGTTTCCTATCTGACGAATACCTCCCTGTTCATAATCGGGAATATTGGTAGACACAACGGGTGCTAGTTCCGTACATCCGTAACCCTCATAAGGTCGGATACCAAATTTTTCTTCAAACGCCTCTTCCAGATGCAAAGGAAGCTTCTCGGCACCACACAACAAAAGGCGAATACTTTCAAAATCCTGGGCAGAACATCTACGAAGATAGTTGCGCAGAAAGGTCGGCGTTGATATCAATAAGGTACCGGAATGCTGACTGCACAGATTTCCAATTTCTTTTGCTTCAAGAGGGTTAGGGTGATATACCGTGCTCGCGCCCACCATCAAAGGCATCCACAAAGTAACCGTCAATCCGAACGAATGGAAAAATGGAAGCGTTCCAATCAGCACATCTCGCGGACGAGGATCGATTACCTGTACCACGGCTTCAACATTCGAAACGATATTGTGCTGAGAAAGCATGACTCCTTTGGGTTCACCGGTTGATCCACTTGAAAATATCACCGCAGCAAGATCATCAATAGAATGCTTACGCAAACGCAGCACCCAACTCTCAAGAACATAGCACGGCAACAAACAGAACGGCCAGAACATCAGTGCCGCCTTTAACCTGTCCACTACCGTTACTTTTTCTTCAAGATCTTCCAGAAAAACCAGCTCGCCCTTAACTTCAGTTTCTATTTTTTCAATCCATTTTCTGGAGGTCACGATCTGCGTGATTTCGCACTGCTGTCGTACCGATTCCACTGCATCAAGGGAAGCCGTGTAGTTGATGTTAACAGGAACCCGTTTCATCATCATCATCGCGATATTCGCAAGTACGGCCCCACTACCCGTGGGTAACACAACACCAACCATTTTATGATTACCCAGTCGCCTTCTTAGCGAACGTTTCAGGATCATGGCCGTTACTATGGTCTTTCCATAACTCATACCATCACCGGCGCTGTCTGCGATGCAAGGACGAAATGGATGCGCCTTCGCCATTCGGACAAACTGACGGTGAAGAGGAATCTGTCGTGTTTTGCGCAACTCCACGGATTTCGACCCAACCTCCTGGACCGCCTGCCGAACTCGCCATGGAACTGTATTCGACGGCATTGAAGAGCCAAACGCTACCGATACGGGGTAAGGAACCTGCCTGGGCCACTTGGATAAAAATCGGCCACCTTGAAAACTAAAAATACTTCCCCAGACATGGTCGAGATAGGCTGGCACAATCGGTACGGAAGCCAACCCCTTCGTCATGCGCTGAAAACCCCGTCGAAAGGGCATCAAACCTCCGGTTCGTGTAATCTGGCCCTCTGCAAAAACACATACCAGCTCCCCTGCAGCCAGCGCATCGCGAGCAGTACGAACAGCTTTCAACATTTCTTTAGGACCCGACCTTGAAGAAATCGGGATAATCTTCATTAACCTTGCCAATTGACTTAACACAGGCAAATGCGCATAACCGGATTCAACCAGAAATCGAATCGGACGATCGACTGCTGCCTGAATCAAAATCCCGTCAACCCAGCTGACGTGATTCGAAACAATTAAGGCGGCTCCGTCCTGAGGAATATGGATACGACCCGATACTCTTATCCGGTACAGACTATGAGTCGCTACCCAGAGGACAAATCGCACCAGTACGTCTGGCAGCAACCATACGATATAGACCGAAGCCAGCAGCAAGACAAATCCAATGAATGCAAACATGGTCGGAGGATCAATTTTCGTGCTCAATAAATAGTAAACCAGTTGCGCTATAATCATGGATGTGAAGCTTAAAAAGTTTGAACATGCAATGATGCCTCCTTTTTTATCTGGAGGCGCAGCATACTGAAGTAAACTATTAAGCGGCACAATGAAGAACCCCGCACATACTGAGGAAACGCCCAGCCATACAAAGGTTCCAAGGTAAGAGTCCTCCAAGAATGAAACCATAAAACATCCCACAAACATTCCGACCGATCCAATTGGAACAAGACCCAATTCTACTTTCCCACCGGAAAGCAGACCGGCACAAACACTACCTAAACCAATGCCAATCGAAACCGTCAGCACAAGATAGCCCTGGGCATTTTCCAGCTCTGGCCACACAGACTGATAAAGCAGAATCGTAGACTGTAATAACGGCCCGACAAACCAGAAAAAAGCAATACCCAAAACGGTGAACCACAGGAGACGCGACTGATATATGATTCGAAAATTGGCCAGAAGCTCCCTGACAGGGTTTCCCATCAGCTCCCGATCCGGAGATGCTGCCGGAAGAAAGGGAATGCCTTTGACCGCCAGTGTACCGATTAATGCGAAAATGATCAGCACTGTGCTCGCAGGCCAGAATTGGTCGGGGCGAGTTAATGATTCGTCGGTCAAAGATGGAAGATAGGCAATAAAAATCACCACAAAACCCATACCAAAAATGATGCACAAGTAATGCATCATCTCAAAAACCCCATTTCCTTTGGAAAGCTTTTCCGCAGGCAGCATCTCTGCTAGAAGCCCGTATTTGGCTGGACTGAAAAACGTACTTTGCGTGCCCATCAGAAAAACCAGCGCATAGAAAACCATGGGATGGGACCATCTGAAAGCAAAAAGCCCTGCTACCATGAGCACTAATTCAGCAACCTTGCTCCATAAACAAACCGAACGTTTACTGTAACGGTCGGAAATCTGACCAGCAAAGGAAGAAAACAGAAGAAAAGGAAGGACTAGAAGAATACCTGTTAATGTCACAATCTGGGCATACTTGGCAGTGTCATCTGCATGTTCTGTACCGAGTGCAAAGACAATAAGAAAGCGAAAGGCATTGTCATTAAAAGCACCAAAGCACTGAGATATCGTAATCCCCAGAAATCCTGACCCCAGAAGCGGTGATTTAATTGAAGTCGTTTGTACTTGTGCCACATTCCCTACCTTGAAGGAAACGCCTGTTTACTCGTCTCTACCAGGGTTTCATCACTCTGTTTATCGAAACTCCTCAGGCCATTGTCAAACCGCTAGAAATGAGTCCCAAAAGACAGCGAGGCTCCATCGAAGTCCCGTATCGGCAATCATAACGTATCCTAGTAATTCCGCTTGAAAACCAGCTATCAACCGTCCGTGTCTTATAACCTTATCACAAAATAACGTACAATCCGTCTACTAAAAAAAGCACCGGTTCTTAATATTTTAGCCCTGTGTAGTATGATGTTACAGACTAGTAAAGTTGTCCCTGCCCTCGCATCAATACCGAAATTGAAAACACTCACTGAAAAGTCGCGGTAGTATTGCAAACGAAACATGCAAACCCCATTGGAAAGGGTTCACAACTCCCGATTCAGGTGGTAGAGTTTTTAGCTGATGTCTATTTCACAAACTGGATTTTTCCATTTGTAGACGCGCCCGTAGCTCAATTGGATAGAGCATCGGTCTACGGAACCGAAGGTTGCACGTTCGAATCGTGCCGGGCGTATTAACGCTTTCGTACTAGAAAATCATGGACGCGTTTTAACGGGAGTACGGTGCATTTAGTAGTAATCCCAAATTGGCGCAGCTATGGTTAGCACACCTCTGTCTCGTTGTGTTTGTCTCACAAGAACCCACATAGCGTAAACACGGATTCCCCTTCCTAGGAATTAGTCCATGGTCCGTTCCCTTGAGATTCCAACTGCAACAAAACTTCTCTTCCCATTTCTGTCGCTTCTGGGCTTAGCCCTTGTTTTGACAATAGACCCGTTGCCGACAAAGGCAGAAGGCAATTGGCCAAGGTGGCGCGGTCCTTTTGAAAATGGCCACTCATTTGACCAGCAGCTTCCCATACAATGGGACAGAACACACATCCGCTGGAAAACGGCGCTAAGTGGTCAGGGACAATCCTCGCCCGTCATTTGGAATGAGAAAGTATTTCTCACTTCCTCGAGAAATGAAGGCCGACAACGTGTGGTACTTTGCTTTGATCGTAGTAACGGTACCCTCCTTTGGGAAAGAACAGCATGGACCGGTGAAGCCGAACTCACTCATCTCACCAATGGTCATGCGTCGGCTACTTGTGCCACAGATGGTGAATTTCTATATGCTTTTTTCGGTATGGGTGGTCTTCACTGCTACACAACAGATGGTCAGCATATCTGGTCTCGTGATCTAGGAAAATTCACCGGACCATGGGGAACTGCCTCCAGTCCTGTGCTGGCTGGAAATATGGTCATCCAGAACTGTGACGCCGATGCCAACGCCTATCTGATTGCAATGAACAAACAGACTGGAGAAACTATTTGGCAAACGACACGGGACGATTTTCGAGGATGGAGTACACCGATTCTGATTGCTTCTGACCATTCAGCAGGTGAATTGGTTCTCAACGGTCACAGTGGTGTGCGCGCCTATGATCCCCAAAACGGGATGGAGCTGTGGTTGTGTAAAAGCTTTGAAGGCAGAGGAACCCCCACCGTTACACTTGCAAATGGATTGTTACACGTCATCAACGGACTGCGTGGAGACATCTACGCTATTCGACCCGGTGGCCAGGGTGACGTAACAGAAACTCATATTGCCTGGCACTCCTATCGTCGTAGTCGTGATATCGCGTCCCCTATTATTATCGATAATTATATGCTCGTAATGAGCATGCGTGGTGGCATTCTTGCAAGCTACAACTCAGACAATGGCCAGGAATTATGGAAACAACGAATTGGGACTACCGCCCATTTCTTTGCATCGCCGATTGCCTATCGAGGACTGGCATTTTTCCTGAGCGAGGAAGGTGATACGTTTGTAGTCAAACCCGGAGATGTCTTGGAGACAGTTGCTCGTAATCCTGTCCGAACGAATGACAATGAACTTTTTCGAGCTTCGATCGCACCGTCTAATGGCCAGCTATTCATGCGATCTGACCAATTCCTTTATTGTATCGGAACCCGTTCAAACAAAAGGTAACCCGATATAACAAATGGAATTCTCTGTGATTGCTTTTCACTACGGATCCACTCTGATCCAAGAAAGCTCTTGCATCGATACCGTCTGAAAAGCCAAGCCCGTCATGCGCGCCTAAATTTGGCCATCCACCAATGCGATCAGCCCCTGTGCATCGGTTAGAACATAGGTTCATCACTCGATTTGACACCAATCATCATACCTTCCAGCTGAACCTCATCCATTACTCTGATTCCTGTAACACATGTTCTCCTGATTTCCACCATGGGTCGAAAGGGTCCGCCTGTTGTTTTCGAACCTTCAGGTAATTCTTGGACCAATTACTTTCGATATCCTTTTCATACAGATTGCTTGACAAGGCACTACAATGTTTAACCAGCGTTTCGAAAATGCAATTCGCAATCACCAGATTTCCCAGTTTATTAGGGTGGACACCGTCGGGATGAACTAACCAGTCAGCTACACCCTGTGCCGCCCAGACATCGGCAACCAGACAGTGATACTGTTCGGCTAGTTGAAAGATGGCCCTGTTGTACTTCCTAGTCAATTCAGGACTGCCCTGATTCAATGGCATATGACTGCGAAACCCCGTCATATGATATACGGTAGTCAGAATAATCAATGGGTCATTACCATGTCGGATCGCTTGAATAATCGTTTGGAAATCTTCAACAAAATCATCCACCGGCATTCCTGCACGCATATCGTTAAGTCCGAAACACAGGATAACAAGATCGGGATTTTGCAAAACAACGTCCTTGTTATAACGTTCCAGTGCACTGGGTTTTGTCGATTGGATGTAACCGGGACTCCGAGGAGATATGACATTGTTACCAATTCCTTTGTTGATGTATTCCACTGGCTTATTTTGATACTCGCGAATCAAAGAAACCAACACATCGGCAAAACGTTCCTCCAATTGTTGCAGCCACGGACCACCGGAAACCGTGCTTTCTCCCATGATTACAAGACGCCGAAAAGGCTTGGAACGATAATCCACTCGATGGGATAGCCGCGGCACTTGGTCTACCGAATAAGACGGAACCTCTTCTACCGGCCGGCCACATCCAACCACGATTAGGCATAACCAAAACCAACGTGACATAGTGGATTCATTCCTGTAAAAGTCACCTTTTCCAGTGCCGACAACGAGACCCCTTTTATCAAAACCCACTTTCTGACTGCTGAGCTGTCCCCATATCGTAATCATCACGAATAACGGTCAACAGAAAAGGCTTCCAAGGCAACGGTAGGAGGACGATTAAGAATCACTTCTGTCATCACCATCGCAGTCGCGGCCGAAAGCTGTAATCCAGAACGAAAGTGTCCTGCTGCCACAAACAAATTCGAATATTGAGAGGAGGCTCCTAGATAGGGAAGACCATCTTCACTTCCTGGACGCAACCCAGCCCATGCCCGTTCGAAATGAGCATGGCGCAGATCCGGAACTAGATGAAATGCAAATTCCAGTAACTGGTGTACTCCCTGCGGAGTGGTTCGTTTGTCAAAACCGACATCATCTTCGGTGGAACCTACTAGAATCCGACCATCGGGACGGGGAACCAGATAGCATGAGCCTTCCAAAAGCACGTGTTGAAAAGGAACGTGGTCGGTACGCAACAAAACCATTTGACCCCGCACTGGCCTTATCTTGAGCTTGATTCCAAGTGAGTCAAGCAAAGCAGCGCTCCACGCTCCACTGGTCACAACAAACTGATCACCAGAAACAGGTCCGTCCCATGTTTTTGCCGCAGTGATCCTTCCTGATTGTGTTAACAACTCCGTTACCATCGCCCCTGTCCTGAAACGGACACCTCGCTTCAAACAGGCCGAAGCCAGCGCTTTTAGATGACGGGGATTGCGTAACTGAGCTTCGTCAGGCAAACGACACCCTTTGATGACGTCATCACTTAACGCGGGTTCTGTCTTTCGTAATTCTTCCTCGGAAAGGTCCTCGACAACCAGTCCCTCACTTCGCCAACCCTGTACGGCATGATTCAACTCAGAAACGTCATTCTTGCTCGTTGCCAGCTCCAATCCACCACAACGGAGATAACCATTGTCAATTGCCGTCTCTTTCTGCAATTGTTCCGACCACTCCTGCATTAAACGAGCACTATGTCCCACTAATTGACCTAATGGATGACTGGCTTTTTCCGGGTTTCCAGACGGTAGAATTCCTGCGCCCGCCCAAGATGCCTCTTTCCCCAGGGCTGATCGTTCCAGAATCGTCACATCTATCTCGTGACTGGACAGTTCATAGGCTAGTGACAGGCCAATCACGCCACCGCCAACAATCACCACTTCACTCATGGTCCGGTTTTCTCAACAGGCACGTACGGAATTATCTCGATCGAGTTGTATCATAGCGAATCTTCTCACATTGTAATCCTCTGCTTTCGTCAATGATCGCGAACTCTGAACTGCTAACTGTCGTAATAGTAAAAAGAAGAGCAAACCGGACCACAAAATCCTGTACTGGTCATGGGGTGTCCCTTCTCGGAAAAGGCGGTCTTATAACCGACCCAAACCGTACACATCTAGAAATGTTTATGCTGTAGGGAATTTACTTCGAATTACATAGGATGACAATCTCCTTGACGGTTCCGGAATAGGACCGATAGGGTATGAGCTAACGGCGACCCCGATTCGTCGTATTCCCTGTCTATTGCCTTCGCAACAAGCTACGGTTCCATTCCGAGGATTGGGAAATACACATCATGAAATGGCGTTGGCTGACGGTCTTTTATACGTGTTTTCTAGTCAGCGGATTCGCATGCGCACGTTTACATGCCGATGCCATACACTACGATAGCTTCCTTGAACAACTTAAATCCCGTGGCTGGTACGACACCGCTCTCTTGTATCTTGAAGAAATCGAGCAGGATCCGAATCTCCCAGAAACCATCCGCACACGACTGCCCTTTGATCAAGCACAAATTCTTCTTGATGGCGCATCTGCAACTCCCGATTTTGGTCTCCGGCAGGAACGGCTAAAAAAAGCAAAGCGTTATCTGGAAACTTTTCTCAGCAGGAACCCTGATCATTCACTGGTGGCAAATGCCCGTCTTCAATTCGGAAAGCTTTTAATGGAACGTGGGCGCATTGCTGCCCTAAAGGCAAAACAACCTTTCAATCGCTCCAATCGAGACACCTTGAATCAGACAGCACGAACACACTTCCAGCAGGCACAGTCGCTTCTGGAAAAATCGAGAGCACAATACAAAACTCAACTCGATTCCTTTAAGAACAATCTTAGAAAAAACAGCCCGGAAGCAAAGCAGCGTCAGGACATTGTCGAAAAACGTCTTCAAACGCTCATCGATTTAGCTGTTGTGCTATACGAAATGGCCCAAAGTTATGAACCCGGATCTGCGGACCACACTCAGTTCCTGCAACAAGCAGCTAACTCATTCGAAAAAATTCATAATAACCACCGAAATCTGGGCGCCGGCCTCTACGCCCGACTCTACCAGGGAAAATGCCTGGAGGAAACCAATGATGTACGTAAAGCCAGAGGCATTTACGACGAATTACTGGGGCACGACCCTCTCGATAGAAAACAATCGGCAGACCAGCGTCGATTCCTTTTACGACTCCAGCATCAAGCTCACTATTTTCGGATGATATGTCTAAATCATAAAAAAGTAAAAGCGTTCCAATCTGTAATCGAAGAGGCTGAACAATGGCTGCGCGATAACTCCGCTTTGAGGGCTACTGAAGTCGGACTGGGAATTGAGTGGGAACTGGCCAAAGCACTCGAATCACTGGCCCACACGGAATCGACTTCTGAAAAAGATACACGCAGCCTATTACGCAAAGCATTTTCCGCCGCAGAACATGTATCCACCACACCTGGAAAACACCGGGAAGCAGCTTTGTCCCTGTTACAACATTTACGCGGCACCGATGATGCATTCAAGATCACTCCTCAAGATTTTTCACAAGCGAGAGAACTCGCCCAAGCTGCACGCAGTCGTGCCGAAGCACTTCAACAGGAACTTTATGCCGAAGAACCTTCTCGCGATACGGATCAACATCGCATGGCAGCTCTGAAGCAGTGGTCAAAAACAGCAGAGTTATTTCACGAGGCACTGAAACTCGCCGACCAGAAGGTACCTGTCGAAGACATTAACCATGTTCGTTTTCATTTGAGTTATGCGTATTACTATCTGGGCCGTAACTATGAATCAGCAATTGTTGCCGAACGCATTGCACGTGGTTACCCCGATCATTCCCTTTCAAAAAAAGCTTCTTTTCTGATGATTGCAGCATACCTCCAAGCATACAATCAGCGCCCGGGCCAGTCTGCCTTTGAAGTGAATCAAATCATTCGTACGGCTCAGTATTTACTAAAGCAATGGCCGACAAGTAATGAAAGCAATCAAACTCGAATCATTCTAGGTGGTCTATACGGGCAACAGGGTGATCCCGATCGAGCCGCCAAATGGTTTGGTGCGGTGACCGAATCATCGGAACATTACCTGGAATCACGCCAGAAGGCCGGTATGGCATACTGGAACGCGTTTCTTCGGGCCAAGCAGTTGCCGGATTCTAAACGTCCGAATCAAACCACGCTCAAAAAGTATGCCGAACTCGCACAGCAGATCCTTGAAGATATCAGCACGGAAAGCAGAGGGCAGATCCCGGTTGGAGAACCTGTCCCCGATCCCCTTTTGACATCAGAACTCTATCTTGCACAAATCGCGATACATAATGATCAGTACCCCAAAGCCCTGAGTCTTCTCGTACGTGCAGATGGTACAGGAGGAAACAAACATCCTGGACTGCTAGAACTGGTTCAGAACAAAGAACCGCTTGCTTTTTCTGGCCGATCACGTCACACCTTTGTCGCCGAAGTATATAAAACCGCCCTTCGCGTTTATGTTGGACTCGGTGACCTGGCATCGGCTAATGAAATGATAAACGAACTGGAACAACTCGGGACTTCTGCCGGACCAATGGTTCAAGTTTATCGAGAATTAGGCACAGAACTTCAGATACGAATTGAAACCCTGCAGAAACGGAACGACTTGCGTGAGCGTGACCGTGTCATGAAGACTGCTGAATCATTCCTTGAAAAAATCAACCAAGGGGCGCAAGAGACACCGCTCCGTTTTTCAACGATGAGCTGGATGGCAGACGCCTATTACCAGCTGGGCAAAGTGCTGATACAGAATCGTCCAACCGGTTCTGACAACCAGCGGTCAAAACACTTGTTTAGTAATGCTGCAAAAGTGATGAAACAATTAATTAAAATGGGAGAAACCGATCCCAATTTTCTACCCCAACAGACCGCCAGTACGCTGAGACTTGCACAAAAACTTCGCTTACGGCTCGCTCGATATCAAAGATATGTGAATACCCGTGAAAGTTGTAAAGAAGCTTATGCGCTCGTTCGCCCCCTTTTAATTCAATTAATAAATAAGCCGAATCCTGCTCTCCCCGTACAGGTAGAGGCCGCCTATATTTTGCAAGCTTGGGGGCAACACGACGCCAGGAAGCTGCATTCCGCTATACGTGGAGTCAAGTCTCGCAATAAGAAAACCGGAAATTCGGTTATGCTCGCCTGGGGATGGGCCGGGATTTCACAGCGACTCCAACACTCCCCTTCAAGTCGCAAAGGGGCTTCTCACTATTCCACCTATTATGAGGCACGCTTTCAGCTTGCCTATTGTCTTTTTCAACAGGCAAGACGCGCTATGGATAATCAGAAACAAGAACAGCTGTATACGAAGGCAAAAAGAGAAATCATGCTGACATACCGACTTTCCGGTGATTTTGGTGGGAGCTTGTGGAAAAACAAATTCAATGATTTATTAGTGAAAATTCAACGTGGCCTCCAAGAACCAGCTACCGGTATTTCCGTTCTCCGAAAACCACGCACCAAACGCGATATCAACGTGACCCAAAGGAGATCGTAGTCATGATTCGTCCTGCCCCCGGAATACATTTCGCTTTTTCCTTGCACTCAAACAACGGGCGCCTGCTACCTCACTGGGTCTCCATCGAACTTGCCTGCCTGGTTGTCGTTTTACTTGTGTCCTATGCAGATGCCGTAGATTCCGTACGACGCAAAAGTACCAAGCGTGCAGTTTTTGGATCCGTAACAACCGTATCACGTGAAAGCGTTACCGTGAGTACATCATCAGGACCAGTCAATGTACCTGCCGGTGACGTTGATTTCATTGCTTTTGAAAACCAGCCTCCTGTACTGAACCTAGGCCTTCAGGCTGAACAACGAGGAACGCTCGAAGCGGCCTTGGACTATTATCGCCAAGCCACAAAAATGGATGCCAAAGATCTGATCAAAACGGACATAGAATATTTCATCGCGCGTACAACAGCACGGCAGGCACTTCTGAATCCTGAGTTATCGAAAACAGCCAAACGCCTGCTAGAGAATTTTAGAACCAAACATGCTAATAGTTACCACTACTATGCGCTACACGACTGGCTCGGCCGAATCGATGTTGCATCAGGAAACTTCGATGATGCAAACCGGGCATTCACGATCTTCGGTCAGGCTCCCTGGCGATCTCATAAACTACGTGCACAATTACGACAGGCTGAAATCGAGCAGTCTCGCAAGAATTTCACAAAGGCCGCAGAACTGTTTGACTCGATTATCCAGACTCCCGTACAAAGTGAACTGGAAAAGGAATGTCAGCAGGAGGCCAAACTGGGCAAAGCCCATTGCCACAGCAAACAGGGATCCGCAGCAGATGCGGAAAATCTGATAAGGGAAGTGATCGAACAAACAGACATTATCGATACCAAAATGCACGCTCGCGCCTATACTTTGCTGGGCGATTGCCTTTATGCGGATCGCACTTCTCCAAATAAACGACTCAAGCCCGCTCTGCTGGCTTACTTGCACGTTGACGTATTACCGGAACTAAGCATTCACTCGGAACAACACGCACAATGTCTGTTTTATCTTTCTCAAATCTGGAAAGAAATCGGGAAACCAGACCGTGCCGCCGATGCACTGGTACGACTGAATCAACGCTATCCCAACAATGCATGGGGCAAAACCCCTACTAATCCATGACAACCTCATTCGAAATCTCGATGATTGCCAAATGAACAACTCTTTAATCCTTATTCCACAATCTCAATCATGTTTTGGAGTATGACGATGCATTACAACACGTCCCACTCTTACTGCCTGAACTCCCGATGGCTGCAAGTGAGTCTTTATCTCTTCATTGGATTCTGTATCTCTGTTACGACGATTCCTAATACGGTATCGGCCATACAACAGAATGATGCCTTTGAAGATGACTTTGAAGACACCGGGGACAGTGCTCCACCAGAAGCGGCCGCACCCGCAACGCCGCCACCGACAGTTCCCGCAGCAAACGGAAACGGAACGGATGTCCAGCCGCTTGCTGAGCGAAGTCTTCTCACCATTTTGTGGGAAGGTCTGGGAATGGCATTTTTTCTCGTCTTCTTCATTATCTCTGTCACACTGGTAGCCTTGGTCGTCATGAATGTACTCCTGACACGTCGACAGGAAATACTGCCGACTGATCTTTCGCATGCCTTTGAAAAACACCTGACAGAGCGTCAGTACCAGGAAGCCTACAATCTGGTAAAAGACGATCACTCATTCTTGGGAAAAGTTCTGACTGCAGGAATGAGCCGATTGGGAACCGGATATGAACAGGCCATGGAAGCGATGCAGGAAGAAGGTGAAAAACAAAACATGGCTTTGGAACACCGGATCAGTTACCTGTCCCTGATAGGAACGGTATCACCCATGATAGGGTTATTTGGAACGGTCTTCGGAATGATGAAAAGTTTCGGACGAATTCGTGCCGCTGTAGGGCAGACTCCTAATGCAAGCGAACTGGCTGGTGGCATTGAAACCGCACTGACGACCACTTTTGTAGGCCTGTTCCTAGCTATTCCGGCATTGATCGCCTACAACATTCTGCGCAATTATGCAGCACGGCAAGTAATGGAAGTCGGCATTAAAAGCGAATCTTTAATGGCCGACGGATTTGGGTCTCTAGCCAAACGCGGCGCTGATGAACAAAATTCCGAATGAAACCTCACGTCCGAATACCGGTAAATCTGCAAATCGTTTTTGCTGTTCTGATTCTCCTCTGAAAAGTTGTTACACTCATGCGATTCGATCAAAAAAGTGTACTGCCTGAAAACGAATCAGACATGACTTCCATGATTGACATGGCTTTTCAACTTATCGCTTTCTTTATGGTCCTGATCAACTTTTCAGACACTGTCGCCGACCAAACTATCAAGTTACCGATTTCGGAACTTGCCAGACCTTCAGATGAATCTGCCGAACATTCACTCGTTTTGAATATGACCGGGGAAGGACGAATAAGACACATGGGCACTTTGCTCAATGTGGATGACATTGCAACCATTCTAGATACGCGCCAGCGTATGATCCGCCTGCGTCGTGAACTCGTGGAGCAAGAGGTACCACCAACCACTATCATCATTCGATCCGATGGCAATTGTCCTTCCGGAAAGTTACAGGAATTGATCCAACAATGTCAGCAGTACGGTTTTGAAAAATTTGTATTACGCGCCAAAGAGCGAGAGGAATAAACCGTGCGTTACTCACAACGAACACGTACGCGTGACAAATTCGAATTACAGATGACACCTATGATTGATGTCGTCTTCCTGTTGCTTATTTTTTTTATGTTGACTTTTAAGATCACCATTCCAGAAGGTAATTTTAACATCAACATGCCGCTTACAGCCCCAACAGCGGGACTCCCTGACCAGAATTTTCGCCCGGAAATCAAGGTCCGGTTAATTGCAGATCCGGCTGGAACGCTGACTGAGATCCGTATTAACGAAAGACCCCTCTCCGGGAACACTCCCGAGCGTTTAATCGCGTCGTTACGTGCAGAAATACGATCACTGGTACAGCTAATGGGAACAGGCGATCCACTAGAACAGGAACTGGAAGCCGAAATCGATGCAGACTATCAGCTACGTTATCAATACACCATGTCTGCCATAACGGCCTGCAGTGGGCAACTCGAACAGACGGTAACCGGACAATATGATCTTGTAAAATACATAGAAAAGATCAAATTTGCTCCTCCGCGCAGTTCCCTGTAATGCTGCGATAGCGAGTCCAAGCGTTAACCGTAACCTGACCTTTCATTGGTTACTCTCAATTCTGGCTGCTTCAGGGCCGTTATTTTTTCCCAATCAAGGCACTTGCCTTGGCGCACCGTCAGGAATCGTATATACGAACGTCCTCAGAATGGAGGCACCGTTTTCAAAAGGAACAAAAGTATGTCGCAGTATCAGATAATCCGTCGGATGTGGTCTGGTCTGGCAGGACTACTACTGGCTCTTTTTATTGCCGATAAGGCTTTTGGTTATACGAACCAACAACCTCACAGTTCCCTCGCCCGTCCTGTGCAATACGCTTCCTTGCAGAGTTCTGACCCCATTGATCAAGAAGATCCGGCAGAGCGTAACGTGGTGATGGAAAATCCGGATGACATAAAAGCTGCATCCCCGTCTTACGGTCATCAACCGGACAAACAGGGTGACGTTAATTATCTTTTCTCCTTCATGATGCAATACGGATCGATCGTACGTCCTCTCGTAGTGATTTTGGGAGTTGGCATCCTGGTTATTGTTCTGAAATGGTCCATCAGAAAAAGCAGTGACAAAATTGTCCAGTTCCTGACACAACACAGTGATGACAGCGGAAAAGATCATACCAATCGTATTAAAACCCTGAACGGCGTGTTTCTTCACACCATGACCACGACGATTTATATTGGGGCACTCTTGATGATTTTAAGTCAGTTGGGAGTGGATATTACCGTCTTGCTTGGCGGAGTGGCCGTAATCGGACTTGCTGTAGCATTTGGTGCACAAAATCTGATTCGGGACTTCTTTTACGGATTTGTCATCCTTCTTGAAAATCAATATGCCGTCAACGATGTTATACAAATTGGAGAAATCGCAGGTTCTGTGGAACGTGTTACGCTCAGAACGACCATCTTGAGAGACCTGCACGGATGTGTCCATTTCATTCCCAATGGCGAGATTACACGTGTGAGCAATATGACCCATGGCTGGGCCCGTGCTGTCATAGAAGTCGGAGTGTCTTACACCGAAGACCTGGATCATGTCATGTCCGTTCTGATGGACCTGGCAAACGCCTTTCGCGACGATCCCGAATATCGTGATAAGATCCTTGATGATCCCACGATGCTCGGCGTGGATTCCTTTGGAGAGTCCGCTGTCATGATTAAGTTTTTTCTAAAAACCAAAACACATCAGCAGGGATCCATCAAACGGGAAATGCAGCGCCGTATTAAGAAACGTTTCGATGAACTGGGAATTGAACTTCCCTATCCACACCAAGTTATTTTCCATCAGGAAATAACCGAAACCCGTGGAAACTAGAATGCCAAACATGCCGGCTTCAGTCACACAGATCGATTCGAAATAAACCGATTGCCATCTTTCGATATCCAAAGGGATCAGCTCAAGTCCATACATCGCGTGGAAGGATAGGGGTCGCGCCGGGGTGACTGGCGACGGCAGCACCGGCCCGGTTGGCAATCTCAACCACTCTTTCGGGATCCCACTCCATTACTAAACCCGTCAGTATCGCCGCACTACATGCATCACCCGCCCCGACACTGTCGGCATCATGCGTTTTGCTGAATGAAACAGGTTGTCCCTTAATAACACGATCGTGATCAATAATCGTGGTGCCCCGACAGCCATCGGTCAGAACCGCTCCTCTTAAATTAATCTTTCGTATCCATTTTTGAACACTGACTGCAGGATCACTCGCTGAATATGTCTCACCCAGCAATTCTGAAACAACAAGCCATTCATCCTTATTCATTTTAACATGCGTCGCAAGCTTGCAGCTGTGAAGCAGCAGTTCTCTGTTAAAAAAGCTCTGCCTCAGATTTACATCAAACAGCCGTACTGCTTGAACCGCCTTATTCAGAAAACGATGAATTGTCTCACGGGAAACCTGTCTTCGTTGCGCCAGTGTTCCGAAAGTTACAGCCCTGCATTGACCTGCCAGATACTCCAGATCCGGGGACCACTCCAGGTAATCCCACGCTACATCCGCTGCAAATTGATACCTTGCTTCACCTCCTTGCAATTGAACATCAACCGTTCCTGTCGCATGTTCCACATCCCTTTGTACAGCATGGGTAGACATACCACGTCGAGCCAACTCCGTGATCACCCTTTGACTCAGTGAATCCACCCCTATGCGAGTCGCGACTACGCCTTGACCGCCCCACACCGATGCCAGTTGATGAGCGTGAATCGCGGCGTTGACAGGTGCGCCACCGAGTATAGAACGATTAGAGAACTGATCAAAAAGAGTTTCTCCCAATCCTACAATCATAAATCCAGCAGGATACGATTGTGAGATGACATCTCTGTCTTCCGAAATCTCAGACTCCATAAGACCATCCAACAAGAAGAAAAACGATTCCAAATCAGATGTTTTGAAACGTAAGCAGACTCGATATTGATGTCCCACACATCGCCCGTTCTCTGTGTTGATCACACCTGGTTACCTTGCTTCGATCCAAGATATACCATGCTAAATGCCCTGTTCGATTTACTTCCTTCAATCTTTCTAATACCCAGAAATTATTCGACCCATAACTCGTCTTCGATTAGCGAAAACGGAACCTATAATATACATATGTTCGACTACCATCGTGAAAGCCTGATTCATGATCCGATTCACGGATACATCGCCTTTACTGCGGGTCGCGATCTCGATTCGAACGAAATAGCAGAGCAAGAGATTATCGACCATCCCTGGCTGCAGCGTTTAAGACAGATTCATCAATTACAAACAGCCTGGTGGGTTTTCCCTTCTGCAGAACACATGCGTTTTCAACACGTCTTAGGTGCCATGCATCTGGCCAGTCGTGCGATCGATCATCTGTACCCTTCTCTGCAAGACAGTTGTCCTGATGTCCCTTCACGTGGATATATTGAATCGTTAATGCGAATTGCTGCTCTCCTTCATGATGTCGGACACGGACCTTATGGTCATTTCTTTGACGAACACTTTCTTTCCCGCTGGCAACTCACTCATGAAGACATTTCCGCCCGAATTATCACCACGTCGCTGGGTGATCTGATACGTGGAATTCGTCGAAATCCGTCCAGCGAACTGGAACCAGACGAACAACTGGACCCCCACCAGATAGCTTATCTCATCAAAAGACCCGCGGCACAGAATCCTCCATCGAGCAATTCCCACTCCATGGGTGGCCCGAAAGATCCCCTCGAAGGGCCCAAGAATGTACCCAATTGGCTGGCCTTTCTACGTTCTCTATTCAGTGGTCTCTATACGGTCGACAATATGGACTTTGTATTACGCGACGCCTATATGACCGGATTTAATGTGCGGGCCTTTGACCTTCAACGGTTACTGCATTATAGCTTTTTCACTCCGCATGGACTAACGCTTCATCAACGGGGACTCCCAACACTGATGAATTTTATTCACGTCCGCGCGGAATTGTTCCGGAACATTTATTTCCATCGTACGGTGCGCAGCTTAGATATTTCATTGAGTGAAATTTTTGCGGAAACCATGGAGCTACTGTTTCCCGAAAATCCCATGGATCAACTGGAGCAATACCGTCAGCTCACGGAGTGGTCCCTGCTAATCGATGTTCAACGATGGGCACAAAGTGCAACATGTCGTAAGAAAACCCTCGCTCAGAAATGGGCCCGTCTCTTGTGCGGTAAATCAGATTGGCAGATGGCATCGGAAAAAACAGTCCTTTTTCGATCCGACCAACCTGAACGTGCTCACATCTTTCAAGATCCGGACTGGGTAAGCGAACTCATCAAAAAGCAGCTGCCCGCAACGATGAAACCACCTGTTTTTCGGATAGATGTCGCACGCCATCACCAGCGTCCGGGTGTGGCACGTACTGTTTCAGATCAAAATTTCCTATTCGATCCGTTCAAAGACACCGTTCATGCTCTCCACGAAGACAATCTCTTTAGCCAGCTACCGCTCAGTTTTTCCCTATGTCGGATTTACGTTCGTGATGCCGGAAACACAGAACTTCTCGCCTCTGCACTCAATAACCTGCTCGAACCCGGAGGTGATTCAGAAACAAACATGTAAAACCGTAGTCTCATTGCCCGATGCTGAACATAATGCCGGAAGTCTTGTGAAACAGTCTTGCCCAAACCGTGCTTCATCTAACCACCGACTAATTTGAACGCCACAGAAAGGTCATTCGAAAAATCGAGCAGATAGTCAGACACCTGGTCCAGTATAATACGCCAGCACATATCACAAACCGCGTTTTGACTCCCTTCCTTCTGTCAAACGGTAAATCGCATAGACCTCCTTCCATGATCCGGCTTTCATCTTATGAACTACTCACATACAATGATGGGGTACGCTACGACTGATTGCCCTTATCCTTCCATTACACTGTGCTTGCCATGCTGCGCATTCAAGTAACGGTTGTCTCTGCGATTCTGTCGACGCTCTGTTTCTACAGTGCGCCATCACGGGCTGAGCAAAGCACGTCGAATTCAGCGATCTCATCACTACCAGAATGGTCGATTGAACCTTCCACGATACAATTGACGGGACCGAATGCCACGCGAGGAGTGCTTGTCCATGGACAAGTACAGAATGGCCGACTTTTGGACCTTACACATCAAGTCCGTTATCGCTCGAGCAACCCAGAACGAGTTACGGTTACTGCCCAAGGAGTGCTGACCGCTCAATCCGACGGCATCGCTGAAATTGAAATTCGATGGAATGAACAACAAAAGATCATTCCGGTCCGGGTCACTGAAACAGAAAACCGAATCCCACCCCACTTCGAAAATGATATCATTCCGATCTTAAGCAAATATGGATGTAACGCATCCGGCTGCCATGGGAAAGCGGGTGGTCAAAACGGTTTTATGCTGTCCGTTTTCGGTTTTAATCCAAATGCGGATTTTGATGCACTCACCAAAGAAGCTCGCGGACGACGCGTTTTTCTTGCTGCTCCAGAACGCAGTTTGATTCTCACTAAAATATCTGGATCGATTCCGCATGGCGGTGGAATTCGATTGAAAAGTCAACAACGAGAATATCGATTACTTGAACAATGGATCGCGGCTGGAGCGCCAGCTGGAGATCCCGAAGCACCTCAAGTCACGCAACTGTTTATCCGCCCAAGCGAACGGATCACGAACACATTAGCAACCCAACAATTACGAGTCCTGGCTGTCTACAGCGATGGGCGGGAATTAGACGTCACTCAAATTGCCAAATATCAGTCCAATCAAGAATCCTTAGCCAAAGTCGATGAAAACGGTCTCGTTCAAATTGGCCCGGTCCCCGGACAAGTCGCTATCATGGCCAGTTATGCAGGCGCCGTGGCCACCTTTCAAGCCTTGATCCCACGCGGAAAACCAATCGCCCACTATCCTGATTTACCTGAAGAAAATTTTATCGACCACTATGTTCATGCCAAACTGAAAAAACTAAACATCCTGCCATCCGGTCGCTCGGAAGATGCTGAGTTTTTAAGACGGATCTATCTGGATCTAATTGGCACCTTGCCAACCGCATCCGAAACAGAAGATTTTCTAGATAATTCCGATCCTGACAAACGTCAACTCCTGATCAAAGCATTACTGGCCAGACCTGAATACTCCACCTATTGGGCTTTAAAATGGTCTGATTTGCTGAGAGTAGACCGCCGTTCGCTTGGCCAAAAGCAAGCCCGGGCATACTACAATTGGATACGGAAAAGTTTTAACGAAAACAAGAAATTCGATCAATTTGCAAGGGACATTTTGACACTCAAAGGACGAATTCAAGACACGCCTCAAGCCAATTATTATCGTGCAATTGGCGGAGCGGGTGAATTGGCAAGCAACACCTCACAAATATTCCTGGGAATCCGAATCGCCTGCGCCCAGTGCCACCACCATCCTTTTGACCGTTGGAGTCAAAGAGATTACTACGGGATGTCCGCCTTCTTTCAACAAGTCCAGCGCAAAGGATCACCACGCGGGGAGATTATGACCGCTAGTGGCAATCCGACTACCAAACATCCTCGTACCGGTGAACCCGTTTTTGCCTACGCTTTGGGCACTGCAATGCAACAGCAATCTCCTAAAGGTGATCGGCGCGAAACGCTAGTCAACTGGATGACGGCAAAGAACAATCCCTGGTTTGCCCACAATGCGACTAACCGCATTTGGGCGCACCTCATGGGACGCGGGTTTATTGAACCACTCGACGACGTTCGGGAAACCAATCCGGCAACGAATCCTGACTTGCTCAATCGCCTGGCTAAACATTTCATCGACAGTGGTTATGATTTCAAAGTACTGATTCAAACTATCGCCTCTTCAGCTGCTTACCAACGATCTTCTGAACCGAATTCCACCAACGAGCAAGACGAACAAAACTATTCTCGTGCACTCTTGAAACGCCTCGATGCGGAGGTACTGCTGGATGCCATTTGTGATGTCACTGGACAGCCGGAAAAATTCCCTGGCGTTCCCTATGGGGCACGGGCCATTGAGCTATGGGACAGTGAAGTCGACCATTATTTCCTTAAGCTTTTTGGCCGCCCCTCTCGAAAAACTGCCTGCGATTGTGAAAGACTTACCGAACCAACCGTCGGTCAAGTATTACACGTTTTAAACTCCAAAGAAATCGAAAACAAAATTGCACATGAAGGTGGGAAAATCGCGGAATGGACAGAGCAATTCCCAGAAAACACCCGTCTAATTGATCAAGTCTATTTGAGCTATTTTTCACGTTACCCAACTTCAGTAGAGCGTGATTTAGCGATACAGTATATGGCTGATTCTCCGGACAATCGTCGTCAATCTGCGGAAGACATCGCCTGGAGCCTGATGAATTCACTGGAATTCATCTTCAATCATTAATCCAAATGGAGCACTGTGCCATGATACGTACCAAAGGTTTTTGCGACGGAATCCAACGACGCGATTTCCTGCGGATGGGAAGCGCCGGCGTTTTTGGAACCACCTACTCGCTTCCTGAGTTCCTGGATCAACAAACAGCTGCCAGAGGAAACACTAAAAACAATCGTTCTCTGATTATCGTATTCTTGCGTGGTGGACTGAGCACCATTGACACTTGGGACTTGAAACCCGATGCACCCCGTGAATTCCGTGGCGAATTCAGTCCCATATCCACTAATGTTCCAGGCATTCAACTGGGAGAACTGATGCCTCGGACTGCCCAGCAAATGGACAAATTTTCATTGATTCGATCTTTCACTCATGGCAACTCTGATCACGGTCCTGCCGATCACTATATGCTAACAGGATACCACCCATTAGCTGGATTCAATGCTGGTCTGACACCCAATAACCAAAGACCTTCCCACGGATCGATCATTGCCAAAAAATTGGGACCCCGTGGATCCGTTCCACCGTATGTCTGCGTACCCGATATGCACCCCAGTTGTGGCTCTTCCTATCTCGGAGCCAATCACGCTCCGTTCAGTGTCAATGCAGACCCCGCCGATCCAGGTTTTACTGTTCGGGATATTGTCCCTCCACTTGACCTTGATCCTCGCCGAGCGAAAGCGCGCCGTGCCCTGCTAAAGGATGTCGACCAGTTTCAGAAAACCGCACAGGGACAAGCGAATCGTAACGCTAAATCCGTTGGAATATTTCGGCAAAAAGCGTTTGACTTGATGACCTCACCTGCCGCGAAAATTGCCTTCGACATCCATTCCGAAAACGACAAACTGAGAGATGAATACGGACATAATTCACTGGGTCAATCCTGTCTGATGTCTCGACGATTGGTTGAAGCCGGAGTCCGTTGTGTCACCATTCACCATGTCGACTGGGACACGCATGACAACAATTTCACGACGCTCAGACGTGACCTAGTACCTCAACTTGATGCGGCTATGTCGACTCTGTTCCGGGACCTATCCGATCGGGGAATGCTAGATTCCACCATGGTTCTAGTTACTGGTGAATTTGGACGAACTCCACGAATCAACGCCAACGCTGGACGTGACCACTGGGGACCCGGATTTACGGTCGCGATCGGTGGCGGAGGGATCCAAGGTGGACGGATCGTCGGTCGAACGAACGAACGAGCTGAACGACCTGCTGAAAATCCTTACCGACCCGAAGACCTGGCAGCCACGATGCATACCTTGCTGGGTATCCACCCCAAAGAAGAGTTCATCACTTCCGAAGGACGCCCCGTTCCGATAGTCAACGACGGACAGTTCATTCAGGAGTTAATCTAACTATTCCCATTCCTTGGTTGCCCGAGCAACTTCCCAAAATCCTTCTATTCGTTGGACAGACAATATGTACCGTCAAATTGTCATGCTTAGCGGTTGCTTAATTTTTGCTAGCCTCAACACAATTTGGGCAGACAACCCTTCTGCCGACTATATTTTCCCAGCAGGAGGCCAACGAGGAACGACTGTTGAATTCCGGGTCGGAGCCCATTTTCTCCACGGTGGCGCTCCATTCGAGATGTCAGGCAAGGGACTGGTCGCCAGTAAGCGTATTGAGCGAACTCAAACCATCTGGTTCGAAGGTCCAATGGTTCTAAAACCAAAATCTCAGGCAGGTGAGAATTACCCCAAAGACCACACCGGTCGAGTAACCATCGCACCTGACGCACAACTGGGAGTCCATTACTGGCGTCTTTGGACCTCGCAAGGCGCTGTCGGCAGTAAACCTTTCATCGTGGGAAACTTACCTGAAATTGTGGAACAAGAGATTGATGGTCAGCCTATTCCTACCCACGTTCCACTACCCGTCACTATCAATGGACGTATTTTCCCGCGTGAGGACGTTGATCTGTGGCAGTTTAAAGCCACCTCCGGACAATCCATCACCTGTGAAGTACGAGCCTCACGACTTGGATCTCCTCTGGATTCTCGGCTCGAAGTATACGACCCTCAAGGCAACTGTGTTGCCGACAACACCGATTTTTTTGGAACCGATTCCTTCCTGCGTTTTGTTGCCCCGATGGATGGTACTTACCAAATCAAAATATACGATAGTCTTTTTCGAGGATTGCAACAGTACGTTTACCGTTTGACTGTCACAACAGACAGCTATGTCGATCAGGTGTACCCTCTGGGTGGACGGTTGGGAAGCACCGTCCATGTCCAATTGTCAGGCCAAAATGTCCCCTCTAAATTGTTGGAAATAGAACTGCAACCTCGCTCCCCAGGCATTATTCAACAGCGATTTCCAATTGATGGAATCCTGTCCAATCCTGTCCTGTTCGATGTCAGTTCATGGGACGAACATCTTGAACAGGAACCGAATAACTCGTCCGAACAAAGAAAAAGCCAATCCATTATTGTGCCACCCGCTGTACTGAATGGTCGCATTGACCATCCAACGGACCGAGACCTCTGGGAAATCCAAGTATCCAAGGGACAACTTTTTCAGTTGTCTGTTACGACAGTCCGGTTTGGTTCACTTCTCGATGCGGTGGTCCGTATCATGGATCCCACCGGAAAACAATTAACACAGTTTGGCGCCAGCCCTTCAAATCCAGCAGAAGCCAAAACACAGTTCACCTTCCCAGAAGATGGGCTCTTTCGCATTGAAATCCAAGACCTATTTCCCGATCGCGGTGGCCCTAGATACGCTTACCGACTGAAAATCGAGCCGCCGGATTCTCCTGATTTTCGTTTGACTTTACCGTCGGATGCCCTCACGGTTTTGAGAAATGAACAAACAAAATTCAAGGTTGCAGTTGAAAGATTGCACGGTATGAAAGGGGACATCTCTCTGCAGGTCAAAGGCTTGCCTGAGGATGTCCATGTAAACACGGTCACCATTTCTTCAGACAAAAAAGAGGCCGAACTTACTTTCAACGCCACAAAAAAGGCGAAAATCCATACTTCATATTTGACCATTTTTGGCACCGCAACGATCGGAAACACCAAACAAACAAGGCAGGCAATTCTTTCCAGTCCTACGGGTGTTCCCGTACGTCAGAATGTGCTCTTGGCCGTGGCAATGCCTACACCCTTTAAGTTAGACGGAGTCGAGTTTCAGACAAGCTATGCAGCTCGAGGCACCACTCATCGACGCCGTTTCCGTATTGACTGGGGCAATTATAAGGGGCCGTTGCAGTTGCTCCTGGCAGACCGTCAGATTCGCCACCTTCAAGGCGTCACAGGACCGATGATCGAGGTCCCACACGGACAGCCGGAAGTATTCTACCCGCTTTTCGTGCCCACTTGGCTGGAGATGAACCGCACAAGCCGAAGCGTCGTCATGGCGGTCGGGATCGTGAAAGATGAAGATGGAGTATCCCACCGCGTCAGCTTTAGTTCGGGCGCCGTAAAGGATCAAGTGATCATGTTAACCGCACCTTGTCCACTCAATATTCGCGCTCAGAGGTTGTCATTCCGAGCGGTACCCCATCAAAGTGTGGAAGTTCCTGTCACCATCGCCCGAGGTATTCTGAAACCCGCACCCGTAATAGTCGAGTTGCTGGTACCAACACACATACGAGGCCTCCGTCCGGAACGGTTGACTATTGCATCCAACAACAATACCGGCAACCTGACAATTCATTTTGAGGAAAAACTTGGCCCCTTCAACATGCCAGTCCGCATTCGTGCTACCACCACTGTGGGCAACGATCGAGTCATCGCTGAAACAAACATTGAATTCGTTTCCTCTTTCACAACGTCCTCTCGCTGAAATCGGATATTCCGATCCTATCGATTCTTGTAATGTGATGGCCACCTGCCCGATCTCTTGCGTATGAACCGAAACGGACTTGCCGGACAATCCTATTCGGCTTCATTGGTACTGGGTACACGGCCTAACAACCTTGTGCATCCAATTCTGCCCAATTGCTTCCGTCAATTAAATGCCTGAAGGACGTTAACAACTGCCGCGACGACTATCATTAGAAAACGATACTCGCTTCTTCCGAATTCTATTTTCGGAAATTCATCTCTTCACTCTCTTATTGCAACTTCTCAGGAGGACAATTGCAGCAGAGCTTGACCCTTTTCTGGCAATGAAGACAGCGCGCGCATCAGTTTAGCATGAGATTCCGCTGTAACTTTATTCACGGCGGGATCCGTTATAGCGTTTTTTTCTTCACTGTCGGCAGCTACATCAATGAAAAGACCGTCCCCGTAGAACTTGAACCGATGATCACGGACAAATCGTCTTGGTTGGGTTTTTTCTGGTCGAGGACAATAATATACGTGCATTACCAATTGTAGGCCGAGAACGACCTTCCAACTCCAGATATGCGGCCGCGTATCGTTTTCCCAGTTCCCGGTATGATGTTGAATCGAAATGGACTCCGTCCCCATTGTGATTCAGTCCTCTGGAAGAAACAAACGCTGTGTCGTTAGCTGTTGATGGTAATCGGCGGTGAGCTGCGTCAACTTTTTTCTTTCCATCATCCCAGGGTCGTCCTGGCCAACGTCCCATCTGGCCAGCAAGAAACGGTAGACCGGGTGTCTTCAATACACGACGAAACCTCGCAATCAACGCATGCAGTTTTTTCTCGTAAACGGCCGACCGATCAAGTTGTGCGTCGGATTCACCTTGATGCCAGAGGATACCTTTGAATGTGCCGTATTTCTGTGCCGCATGAATCCTTTTCAGACAGTCGTCCCAAGGATGTGTTTGGGTACCCGCGTGATACCCATCCGGCTCCCAGGATGATATAGGTGATCCGCCAACCGCACAAGGAACCAGACCAATGGTAACACCCGGTCGCTTCTGTGCCACCACTTTGGCAAACGAACGTCCAATCCCCACGCCCGCTATAGAGGGCTTATCAAAATGCAACGGATCAACCGCTGGCACCCATTTATTTTCTTTTGAGAAATTCAACACACGGGCAATCGGCTGCTTGTCAACATCCGCCACTTTTCCTCGGCCAGCCATATTTGACTGACCTGCCAGCAGGTAGAGGTGAAAATTCTTTCTGTCTGGAAGCTTGGTTTCGGCATCAAGCGAAGTGGTAACCAAGACTGCCAGAGACAGGCAAGCAGGAAAGCAAACTCTCACATTGAACACAGCGGGGACTCCGTCCATAAGAACGGACATGAAACACGTATTCATTAACGGGCATTTTGAGGCACATCCAGCAAGTAGGTTTTTGCCACTCGCTTGTCCCGATCATAACCTGCCGCTGCAAAGCGAACACCGTCCGGAGTGTATGCTGCATAGTATAAAACCGGAGGATATTTCTGCTCCAACAGAGGCAGACCTGTCGTCGCGTCCCATATTTTCACTGCTCCGGAATAACCACATGTAAGCAGCCGGGTGCCACTGTTATTGAACGTCACACGATAGACATCATCCGTATGACCATTAAAAACTCGCACCACTTCACCTGTCTCGATCTCCCACAATCGAATTGTTTTTTTGGCATCACTTCCACCGGCAGCCAAAAGTGCACCGTCAGGACTGAAATCAACGCTGTAGATCGGCCCCTCTGATCCAGGAAAATTCTTCATTTCAGTCCCGTCTTCCGTATTCCAGAGCCGTAGTACTTTGTCCACTCCACCAGACACCAGCTGTTTGCCATCAAAACTGTAAGCCACCGAATAGACAGCACCCTCATGTCCCTTTAATTGGCGTATTTCTTTCCCTTCTGCAATATTCCAGAGACGAATCGTTTGATCCGCACTCGATGATGCCAGTGTCATACCATCAGGACTAACTTCAAGGCCATAAATTTGAGCATCGTGACCACTCAACGTTCCTGTTACACCGCCAGAAGCCAGTGTCCACACCTTGACCGTTTTGTCTGCCGATGCGGTGACAAAGTTTCGGCTCCCCTTAATAGCATGAATTGCCAGAACCGCTCCTCCATGCCCTTCAAACTGCTGTACGAAACCGCCATCATCGACCGAATAGGCACGAACCAGATTGTCTGCACATGCCGTGATAACTTCACTACCACTTGAACTGAATTCCACCCCATGTACCGCTGCTGGTGATTCAATTTTCTGCAGTAGTTTTCCATCGGAAACATTCCAGACAAAAATCAATTTTTCGGAAGCAGCGGAAATCCGATTTCCGTCACCACTAATCACAACATCGCCAATTGTGCCTTCCGACCCCATGAACTGACGAATCAGCTTTCCGCTTACATCCCATAATTTCACAACTTTATCTGTCCCTGATGACAGAATCTGATTGCTGTTGGTCACGTATTGTGCTCGTTGGGTGCTTTCCCCATCCGCCAAGATCACCTGTTTGACAGAAGGGTTCCAGACACGTACCGTTTTGTCCGCACTCCCAGAAAGAATTCCCTTACCATCAGGCAGAAAGCGAAGCGTCGTCACGGGAGCTCCATGGCCGGAAAAATACTCCAATTCTTTTCCGGTTACGGTGTCCCAAACTCGGACAATATGGTCTTCACCGGCCGTTGCAATCCAGCGATTATCGGGGCTTACCGATACTGCTCTCAGTGCACTGGGAGCCACTAATGTCTTAACGAGTTCACCGCTAATCAGTTTCCATAGTCTGATACTTTTGTCCGCACTAACACTGATAAAATGTGCATTATCCGGACTGACAACAACACCGGTTACCACATCCGTATGCCCTGCCCCCGTCTGTACCACCTGACCATTGGCTACATTCCATACTCGTACCGACTTGTCATCGCCACCTGCCACAAGATGACCACCATCCGATGTCAAAGCCAGCGAGCGGACAGCTCCGCCATGAGGGGCAAAAATGTTTTCGACACCCAATGTTAAGTAACGAACCTGATTGTCGGCGCCACCTGCCAGCACGATGTTTCCATTGGCCGATACCGCGATGCCACGTACTTCCGTACCGGTGTCAAACCGCTGAATAATCTGATTGTTGGTAAGATTCCAGACAATCACGGTTTGATCCGAACTGCCGGAAACAAGTTGACCTCCGTCTGCGTTTGACAGCAGACTGGTAACAGAACTCTTATGTCCCTGGAGCGTCGAGACCCGGTTACCGTCTTCAAGACGGAAGACCTGTATCCCATGGTCGGAGCCACCGACTGCCAACTGATCTCCCAACATAGCAAGACTTGTCACTTCCGCATCACGATTAATCGTCCTAACCACGGCACCACTGGCCGAGTCGATGACACGCACCAGCTTGTCCGAGGAACCTGTAATAAGCTGGCCGCCATCGAGGGTATAGACTACCGCTTCTACACTGCCTCCATGTCCGGATACGGTTCGAATCTCAGCGCCCGTTTCAACTTTCCATTGCCTGACAACCTGGTCAGATCCGCCGGAAGCGAGCTGCATTCCGTCATGGCTAAATACGACTGAACGAACGGGCCCGTCATGGCCTTTCAATTCTCCAGCCACAGATCCATCAGCCACATTCCATACACGCACGATATGATCTTCACCTGCGGATGCAATCTGACCACCTGATGGATGCCATGCCAATTGATGAACGGGACCCTCATGGGCTTTGAGCTCACGAATAACGGCATCATTCACAGGATTCCAAAGCCGTATACTACCGTCGTCCGATGCGGTTGCGACAATTTGACCATTCGGACTTAAGGCAACATCGGTAACCGGGACATCATGCGCCGCAATGGACCGTGTTTTCTGTAGCGGAAGTCGCCAGCGTTTCACCGTTCCATCCTCACTCGCGGTGAAAAGCGCCTTCCCTTCGGAATCAAACAGAACAGATGTCACCGTCGTATTATGAGCATTGACAGAATGACGGAGCTTGCCGTCATTTACATTCCACAAACTGACAGTTCCAGTACCACTTCCAGTTGCCAGAATGGCATTATCTACACTTAGTGCAATCGCACTGACCCCACCGGATTGACCTTCAAAGGATCGCACTTCCTCTCCGGCAGTCTTCGTTTTTTCGGCCTGCGCGATTTCTTTGTTCAAAGCGTCCTTTGCGTCATCCTTTGCCTCTTTTAACTTTTCTCTTAACCCCTTTAATTGCTTGTCAAGCTCGGCCTGTTTTTCTTTAGAAACAAACAATTTGAAAAGCTTGACCGTACCGTCACTGGAACCTACTACGAACTCTGTACCACCTGAATGGGCACTGATGGCAGTAATCTGCTCCGGCAAACTGGCAAGCTCTCTGGGAATCTTGACTGGCAAATGCCATGTCTTAATGGTTCCATCCGCCCCTGATGACAACAAAACCGCATTATTCGAATGAAAGGAAAGATCGGTCACTCCGCCGGAATGGGCCCCTAGCACGGCTTCTATCGCACCGCTGGCTGGATTCCAAAGCCGGATGGTCTGATCAGCAGCACCACTGGCCACCTGCATTCCATCAGACCGAAAAGACGTAGCGGCCACAGCACCTGTGTGACCTTCCAGATTATGAACCACATTGCCATCCGCAAAATTGAAGATCTTGACTGTTTTGTCATTCCCTCCCGCAACAACAAGTTTCCCATCAGGACTGTTTGACACCGATGTCGCTGCATCTCCGTGCCCTGCAAAATTTTTAGTCGCTCCCAAAACAGGCCATTCCCATACCATGATGTTGTTGTCCAGTGAACTGGATAACAACCGTTTTCCATCTGGTGTAGTCGCCAGAGAAAGAACCAGATCCTGATGACCTTGAAGGGTTCGGACTTCCTTGCCATCCGCTGCTTTCCAGATCTTGATTGTTTTGTCGAAACTGGCTGTTGCAATCAGCTGCCCGTCTGGGCTATAGACAACTCCATAAACAGCATCCGTATGGCCTTCGAGGTTGGACGGTTTGTCCTGAGCCATCAAACTCGATCGAGACCCCCCGGAGAGGACCAGTACCCCAATTACTGCCAGCAAAGCTGCTGAAAACATGGATCGAAAACCAGCAACACATTTCAATGACAGATACATAGGTCTTTCTGCCTCTCTAAATTTTCTCGCTAGAAACATACTTCTTGCCAATTCCTTTAGGACACTTTTGGGCAAACGGTATTCGAATATCATTCACTGACTTGAAAACTGCCCGTTTTCAAGACATCTAATCCATAAAATCAGGATATTACCACCTGTCAGGCTACAGATATTCCATTCCGTTATTATTACCTATTTTTCCACGCAACTACAGCGCTGTCAACTAATACAAAAATGGAAGATTATTATGTCTAAGTGAGATATATGGTTTGTACTGGTATTATTGCTGATATGTTCCATGTGACGACCAAGACTGTGTTTTTGTTTATTCGTGCCTTTTTCTGTCAACATTCTTCATGACGCATCAGAAAATACCTGCTGGTCACCTCCTAAAACCTGACCCAAAAGGAGTTCCCGTGAACCAAGATTTATCCTATACCCGTCGTGTTTTTCTTACAGGGCCGGCTGTTGCAGCGGGGCTGACAAGTTCTCCTCTGGTAACCGCGTCCTCATCAGCCGTAATAAAACGCCCAGCCTCAGAAAAATCGAATAGAAAACCCATCATCATATCCAGTGCAAACGGTTTCCATGCCGCTAAACTGGCAATGAAAAAGATATCTGAAAATGGTGACGACCCTCTTGACGCTGTGATCGCAGGCGTCAATCTCGTTGAAGAAGATCCTAACGATCTCTCGGTTGGATTCGGCGGACTTCCTAATGAACAGGGCGATGTGGAACTCGACGCTGCAGTAATGCACGGTCCCACTCACAGGGCTGGGGCCGTCGCTGCACTGCGAGGTATTAAATATCCTTCCCGGGTTGCAAAGCTGGTGATGTCCCGCAGTGATCATGTACTGCTCGTGGGGCAGGGTGCACTTGATTTCGCACAGGCGCACGGATTTCAGGAAGAACCTCTTTTGACGGATCGTGCACGGCGCGTATGGCTTCACTGGAAAGAAACCCTGAGTAACCGGGATGACTGGCTGTCACCTGCCGACAATCAGGTTGCCGCTGATATACGGCAATACGCTACCCATCGGGAAACGGGCACAATCCATATGAGTGCCATGGACCAGAATGGAGATCTCGCATCGGTCACCACAACCAGCGGAATGGCCTTCAAAATACCTGGTCGTGTCGGCGATTCTCCCATTATCGGTGCCGGACTGTATGTGGACAACGAGGTCGGCGCTGCAGGTTCCACCGGTCGAGGAGAAGCCAATCTCGCCAACCTCAGTTGCTATCAGGTAGTCGAAAACATGCGAAACGGCATGTCTCCTGTCAACGCGTGCCTGGATGTATGCAAGCGTATCGCTGAACATACACGTGAACCCAGACTCCTGACCAACGGCAATCCCAATTTCAATGTCCTCTTTTATGCGCTGAATAAAGCAGGTCAATACGGTGGGGCCGGACTCAAACGAGGATCTCAATTTGTCGTTCACAATGGCCAACAACCTCGGCTGATAAATTGTGCCTACCTCTATGAGTGACCCGTGACTTGTAACGGCTATTCCAATCCATTGTTGAACTCAACGGATGGCAAAACAATATACCTTTTTTACCTTTTCTCAATCCTCAAAGCCTACAGGACAAAAAAGTGAACAATCTGCACTTCCTGTTTACCTCTGTCCGCGACTATTCTTAATCCTGACTGAAATGTAACTTTTTCTAATCGCCCTACTCTTTTGTATCTGTTTTGAATCCCCATGATCATTTCCTGGAACTGGCTCAAAGAATACGTGCGGCTGGACATGTCACTACAGGAACTGGAACATCGCTTGATGATGTCCGGGTTAAACCACGAGGGAACCGTTGAACGCGCGGGTGATTTTGCGATTGATCTGGAAGTAACCTCCAATCGTCCGGACTGTCTTTGCCATATTGGAGTAGCTCGAGAAACCGCCGTTCTTTTCGACCACTCACTTTCGATACCTACCGCTGATCCTCAGGAAGCATCCACACCGATTACCGACCTTAGCGAACTCGATGTGCAATGCCCTGACCTCTGCCCTCGTTATGTAGCGCGAGTCATCCAAGGCGTAACTATTAAACCTAGTCCAGACTGGCTACAAAGGCGTCTAGATAGTCTGGGAGTAGCCATCGTCAACAACGTGGTGGATATAACCAATTACGTGCTGCTTGAATGTGGCCAGCCACTGCATGCTTTTGATTACCAGAAACTGGACGAAAACCGAATCGTTGTCAGACAAGCTTGTTCTGGTGAAAAACTCATTGCTATCAATCAGCGCAGTTACGACCTCGACCCTGGAATGTGTGTCATTGCTGACGCAGACAAGCCGGTTGCAATCGCCGGCATTATGGGTGGTTTACAGACAGAAGTTTCAGAAGAAACCACCGATCTTCTGATTGAATCAGCTATCTTTGATCCACTATCTGTCCGTACTACCAGCCGTGCCTTATCCCTGAACAGTGATTCCTCATACCGCTTTGAACGTGGTATCGATGTGGAGTCCGTTGACTGGGCAAGTCGACGCGCTTGTGATCTCATTCTGAACCTCGCTGGTGGCACACTTGCTTCCGGGAAACTTGAGTTCGCAACGTCTGTGCCAAGCGCGTCTCCTGTTCGACTGAGATTCGACCAACTGAAGCGCATTCTTGGCATTACCGTTGACGGCAGAACCGCTACGGAAATCCTCAACAAACTCGGTCTAAAAGTTGAAGACCGAACATCGAATCACGTGACTGTCATCGCACCAAGCTGGCGGAAAGATTTGACTCGAGAAATTGATCTCGTTGAGGAAGTCGGCCGGATCCATGGCTACGAGTCCGTTCCTGAAACAGAAACCATTGCTGTCCATTCGTTTAACCGCAGTATGCTGGAGCAACTTTCTTCCCGGATCCGAGACCTCCTATGCGGCGCAGGTTTCGATGAAGCACTCACCTACAGTATGCTCGATGAAGATTCGGTTGCCTCCTTCAGTCCCTGGTCTTCTGCCACACCTTTATCCGTGGAGCACCCTTCCCGACGTCGCGAGTGTATGTTACGCAAAAGTCTGATACCAAGCCTGCTGGCGGCACGACATCATAACCAGTCTCAGGGAAACAACAATGCTGAATTATTTGAACTTGCTCATGTATACCTCCCTGGTCCGGACGGCTCCTTTTCTGAAGAACCTACCATGATCGGAATCGTCAGCAATCGAACATTCGAAGAGCTCAAGGGATTGTGCGAATGGATCGTACAATCTGTGAATCCCGATGCCGCACTTCAAACCAAGCTTTACGATAATACTCTCAGTCCTTCGATGTTTCAGCCCTCAATGGGTGCTGAACTTATCCTCGAAAACAAAACCTGGGGTTATTTGGGTCCCCTCAGCGATCCACTGATCGACCATTACAAACTGCATGCTCCCTGCAGCGTCGTCGAGTTACGAATGGATCTCCTAGAACACATTGCACGTGCCATTCCGCAATATTGTCCTTTGTCAACCTTCCCATCCCTTGACAGAGAGCTCAGCCTGATAGTGGACGAATCCACCTCCTGGCAGGAACTGGAGCAACTGGTAAAAGATCACGCAGGAAACTTTCTGGAAACAATTGAGTTCCTCGATCATTTTCGTGGAGACCCCATACCCCGGGGTAAAAAAAGTCTTCATTTCCGTACTCTCTACCGTGCAGCTGAGCGAACCCTGACAAATGAGGAAGTTGACCATTTTCAACAAGCGATTATTCTCGCATGTCAGAAAACTCTCTCAGCTATTTTGCGACTGTGACGGAATACGTCCTTACAAATGTCGCTGATCCACGGGTTTACTTCTCATGCACCTGACGATTGTTTTACACATTCACACACCGTCATCCATGACCTTCTCGTAACAGCTGTTTTTAATTCTATTTAATACGTGAGCTCCTTTTCATGAGATTATTTAACAAACGTACTGTTGTCACCGGAGCCGGTGGCGGAATTGGCGGTGCTACCGCCCTTCGATTTGCCCAAGAAGGAGCCCATGTCATCGTTGCAGACTATGATGAACAGGCTGGAGAAACCGTCACTGAAGCGATAAGAAAAGAAGGGGCAAAGGCCCATTTTCTTCAGGCGGATGTCACCAATCAGCAATCCGTTGAACAACTCGCAAAAAACAGTTTTGATCATCTGGGAGGAATTGATGTTTGGATGAACAATGCCGGAGATTCCACCAGTACGGACCTGCTGAATACCAAACCCGAAACTTGGGACCATGACCTTGCATTGAATCTCACCTCTCATTACCTCTGCTGCCGTGCGTTAGTACCTTACATGGTGCAGTCGGGTGGTGGGTCCATTATCAATATCTCATCTGTGAATGCCTTCTGGTCGATTGGAGAAGTGGCTTACAGCGCTGCAAAAGCTGGACTGATATCCTTGACCCAAAATATTGCTGTACGCTATGGCGCCGAAGGAATTCGAGCCAATGTAATTTGCCCAGGAACCATTCTGACACCAAGAGGAGCCTCCTACTGGACCGAACGAGCTGGGAGTATTGAAAAGCTGAAACGCTGGTACCCAGTAGGCCGATTGGGAAAGCCTGAAGATGTGGCTCACCTTGCACTTTTCCTGGCAAGTGATGAATCGAGTTTTGCCTCTGGATCTGTCTATGTGCTGGATGGCGGCCTCACGGCTGGAACTACCCAGTTCGGTAGTTAAGCCAAACTTCCTTTTCTCACTTACTTTACGGTTACTCGCCGAATCTTGCCCCGTAACCGTAAAGACTGCTAGGATAACATGACGTGACGTTTGCCATTGCTTTTTCCCAGAGTACCCTGAGAAAGCAACATCACTATCTGTTTGTCCCGATTTTGAAACTCTGAAGACCGGCCACATGTTTTTATCGGATTCTCACCGGTTTGATCGCCAGTGGTCTGGATACTGCCTTGACGGTTGGTTATCCGGATCGAGACTCCTACTCATGGGACTCTGCCTTCTGAACATCCTTGATCTACAGAAAAAGTTACCGGCACAAACTCACTCAATTGCCAAGAACGCCCCCTCTGCTAACCGTCCACTTCCGGTATCCACCACCCAAAAGACCATTCCCCGTTTCACGCCGGTGACACACGACCCTGCACTGGGTCCCTGGACATCACCTACTTCCGGAAAGCCACTGCAGCTGGACTATTTTCCAGCCGGTGTACATTTGCTGCTTAGCGTAAGAATCGCCGGTCTGTTACAACATGAAACCGGACAGGAAATACTGACCGCATTTAACTATTTTTCACCTTTGCTCAATGATCTTCATCAGCATACGTTCGTAAAATCAAAAATCATAAGCCAGGCCCTCTTCGGCTGGATCCCAGCTCCTTCAGGAAAACTTCCTGAACGAATCACAGTACTTCGTCTAAACCGTATAGTGAAACCATCTGAACTTTTCGATAAGACCGAACACAAACGTACAATCCATGGTGATTACTATCGGAAACCAGACACCAACATGGCGTATTTTGTGCCAAACCCGACTACGCTGGTTATCGCTCCAGAAAAATACATAACAGAAATTCTCGAATTTCCGACCGGACCACCAATTGCCCACCGTCTGAAATCACTTTTGCCACGTACTGACCAGCAACGGCATCTTACACTTGTTTTCGACAGTGAGTTTCTAGACGATGAACTGTCCTCTGTTCTTGCCATGCCCGTGT